>Ga0256834_1002481_pt1:0-10000 | contig 11584 bp, 11 predicted proteins | sample 4281140metaG_FD_190536 | JGI IMG/M metagenome (GOLD analysis project Ga0256834, IMG submission 190536) | Hydrothermal vent microbial communities from East Pacific Rise, Pacific Ocean - 4281-140 | ecosystem: Environmental > Aquatic > Marine > Hydrothermal vents | place: Pacific Ocean... | reverse complement strand
TAGCTATGTTCGGATGGGATAACCGCTGAAAGCATCTAAGTGGGAAGCCCACCCCAAGATTAGTTCTCCCGTGGCCGTAAGGCCCCTGAAGCCCCCTCGGAGAAGACGAGGTTGATAGGTCGGGAGTGTAAGGCTGGCAACAGCCTCAGCTTACCGATACTAATCGGGCGTGCGGCTTGGCCATAATTTCTTTATATATTAAAAGGCTATATAAAAGAAGCTCCTAGGGAAGGGCATGTATAGGCAAAAGCAGGACCCATATTTATTTATAGTTTTTTGAAAATTTGGTTTTGTTTAATAAAAACGTAAACAATTTCCGGTGGCGATAGCGAGGGGGAAACACCCGTTCCCATTCCGAACACGGAAGTTAAGCCCCTCAGCGCCGATGGTACTGCCCCGTCAGTGGGTGGGAGAGTAGGTCACTGCCGGAAATTAATTTTAAACCCCGCTAGTTTCTCTAGCGGGGTTTTTTTTATTAAATAATTATTAATTTTATAGGACAGGACTGGTAACCTTAAATAAATGTCCTTATTTTCTATAGTTAAATAAAAGGATGTCTTTTTATAATAGTTTGTGAGCGTTCTGGCCCAACAGAGACTATAGCTACTTTAATTCCTGTTATATCTTCTAAAAAAGATATATAATCCTTTGCTGCCTGAGGAAGCTCATCAAATTTCTTTACATTGGATATATCTTCTTCCCAAGGAGTAAGTTCTTTATATATAGGCTCTATTTTTTCTATGTCCTTTATAAAGCAGGGCATATTATTAAATGTCTTATTACCTACTTTATATTCTGTACATACTTTCAGTTTATCTAATCCACTAAGTACGTCAAGTTTTGTAAGCGCAATTCCATCAAGTCCATTTAGACGAACTGCATCGTTTAAGACAACCGCATCTAGCCAACCACATCGTCTTTTTCTTCCAGTAGTAGCTCCAAATTCTACTCCTTTTTGTTGTAGGTGGTCACCATATTTATCAAAAAGCTCTGTTGGAAATGGGCCACCTCCAACCCTTGTTGTATATGCCTTTGAAACTCCTAAAACAAAATCTATATCTTTAGGCCCAATTCCTGAGCCAGTACATGCTCCTCCTGCTATAGTATTAGATGAAGTCACATATGGATATGTACCATGGTCGATATCAAGTTGGGTCCCTTGTGCCCCTTCAAATAATATATTTTTCCCTTCTTTTCTTGCCTTATTTAGTACTACAGAGACATTTTCTACAAAAGGAGCAAGAATTTCAGCATATCTTTGATATTCCTCATATATTTTTTCTTCATCAACAGGTTCTGAATTTAAAAGTTTTGTTAATATAAAATTTTTCTGCTTACAATTTTCCTGTAATTTTTCTTTAAAAGTTTGGGGATTTAAAAGCTCTATAACCTTTATTCCCATTCTTGAAGCCTTATCTTCATAGCAAGGGCCAATACCCCTTCCAGTTGTGCCAATCTTACCCTTTTTCTTTGCAGCCTCTCTTGCATTGTCTAGTGCTCTATGATATGGCATTATCACATGTGTATTAGGACTTATTTTTAACCTAGATGGATCAACACCTTTGTCTTTTTTAGCCAGATTTTCTAGTTCCTCAATAAGAACTTTTGGGTCTAAAACAACGCCGTTTCCAATAAGACATAATTTATCAGGATATAGAATTCCAGAGGGTATTAAATGAAATATCCATTTCTCTCCACCTACCATTAATGTATGGCCTGCGTTGTTCCCTCCTTGGAAACGGCATATTACATCTGCTTTTTCTGTTAAAAGATCAACAATCTTTCCTTTTCCTTCGTCACCCCATTGGGTGCCGACCACCACCACAGTTGCCATTATTGCCCCCTTTATACTTTACTTTTCCAGCAAGCAAGGATACTTAAACCTATAAAGAAAGTCAAATATATTAAAAAGGAAGAATACCATGAATGAGAAAAAAATGAACAAAAATTCAAAAAATTCTAGCTTATTAAAACCAAGTGCTTATTTTGAGGCTACTTTATACCTAGTAGATGCAAGTTCTTATATGTATAGAGCATATTTTGCCATAAGACAAAATTTAGCAACTAGTAAAGGCTTTCCTACTAAAGCAATCTTTGGAATTACCAATATGCTTTTAAAACTTCTAAGAGAGAAAAATCCTACTAATATTGCTGTAGTATGGGATGCAAAGGGCCCTACTTTTAGACATGAACTTTATGATAAATACAAAGCAAATAGGCCTGAAATGCCAGATGATTTAGTAGTTCAGATCCCCTGGATAAGAAAGATTGTAGATGCCTTAGGACTTTGTCAATTAGAAAAGGAAGGTTATGAAGCAGATGATATTATTGCAACAATTGTAAAAAAACTTAATCTAGATACCCTTATTGTTTCCGGGGATAAAGATTTGATTCAACTTATTAGTGACAAAGTTACTATTTGGGATCCTATGAAAGATGAAATTATTGATCTTAATGAGGTTAAAAAGCGCTTTGGTATAGAACCTTATCAATACCTAGATGTTTTAGCCCTTTGTGGAGATAGTTCTGATAACATACCAGGTGTACCTGGAATTGGTATCAAAACAGCACTTAAATTGATTCAAGAATTTGGTAGCATAGAAAATCTTCTTGCAAATCTTGATAAAGTTAAACAAAAAAGACTTCGAGAAAAACTAAAAGAAGCACAGAAAGATATTCCTCTTTGGAGGAAGTTAGTATCATTGGAGGAGAATGTTCCTATAGAAGTTGATTTAAAACAATTTAAAAGAAAGGAATTTGATCTAGAGACATTAAAGGAAATATTTACAGAGTTAGAATTCAATAGGCTTTTGAAAGAACTGGTAGGAGACAGTAGTGAAGAGCTATCAAAGGATGCTTATAAGCTTGTAATAAAGGAGCAGGAACTAGTAGAAGTTATCAAACTTATTAAAAAGGAAAAAAGACTTATTATTGATACAGAAACTACAAGTGAATTCCCAATGAGAGCAAAACTTGTGGGTATCTCAATATGCGTTAAGCCACCGCAAGCCTTTTATATCCCAATTGCCCATAAACATGTAAAAGAACAATTGGATAAAGAACTAGTTATATCGAAATTAAAACCAGTATTAGAAAGCTTAGATATAAATAAGATAGGCCAAAATATTAAATACGATAAGATTGTTTTAAAAAGAAATGGAGCTGAACTAAATAAAATAGAAGGCGACACAATGATCGCTTCTTATCTTTTAAATCCTTCACGTCATCATCATAACTTAGATGAAATTTCTCAAGAAATATTAGGCCATACAATGCTTTCATATAAGGAAGTCATAAAGAATTATGCTGGAAGAGGAAAAGATTTTTCTTATGTACCTATAGAAATAGCTAAAGATTATTCTTGTGAAGATGTTCATGTTACAGCACTTGTAAAAGATATTTTATGGCAAAGGCTTAAAAAGGCTGATTTATGGAGGTTATTTCAAGAGGTTGAGGTGCCTTTGATTGACTTGTTAGCTCGTATGGAAATGGCAGGTATTATGATAGATCAACAAGGTCTAGATGATCTACATAAAGAATTTAGTAAGAGGCTTTTAGAGTTAGAAAAAAGGATTAAAGAACTAGCTGGTGTTGATTTTAATATAAATTCAACAAGACAGCTTGCTGAAGTCTTATTTGAACATCTAAAACTTCCACAAATTAAAAAAACCAAGAAAAAAACAGGTTATTCTACAGATGTTGAGGTATTAAAAGCGCTTTCTAATTATCATGAACTACCTAGGCTGGTATTAGAATATAGAAATCTTTTAAAACTTAATTCTACTTATGTAGATGGATTAAAACGTATGATCCATCCTGAAACAGGAAGGATTCATACTTCATTTAATCAAACAGTTACTGCAACTGGTAGGCTTTCATCAAGTGATCCTAATCTCCAAAATATTCCTGTACGTACAGAGGAAGGAAGACGGATAAGAGCCTTGTTTATTGCAGCACCTGGTAATGTTCTAATTTCAGCAGATTATTCTCAGATAGATTTAAGAGTGTTAGCCCATTATTCTCAAGATCCTGCTTTATTAAAGGCATTTAGAAATGATGAAGATATTCATAGAAAGACAGCTTCAGAAGTCTTTGGTGTTTCTCCTGAGTTTGTTACACCAGAAATGAGACGTATTGCAAAGACTGTTAATTTTGGGATTATTTATGGTATGAGTGCTTACGGACTTGCAAAAGAGCTTGGTATAGAGCGTCATAAGGCAAAGGAGTTTATAGATAAGTATTTTGAGAAATATCCAAAAGTAAAAGAATATATGAATTGGGCTATAAATCATGCAAGAGAAAAGGGTTATGTTACTACTATACTTGGTAGAAGAAGATATATTCCAGATATAAATTCTAAATCACGGCCTGTAAGAGAATTTGCTGAAAGAACTGCTATAAATACTCCGATTCAGGGTTCTGCTGCAGATATAATAAAGCTTGCAATGTTAAGAGTAGATGAGGCTCTTAAGAAAGAATCTATTAAAGCCGAAATACTTTTACAAGTTCATGATGAGCTTGTTTTAGAATGTGATGAATCTTTGTGTGAGAAGGTAGCTAAAATAGTTAAATTTAATATGGAGAATGTTATACAATTAGATGTTCCTCTTACTGTATCTGTGGGATGGGGAAAAAACTGGGCAGAGGTATAAGAATTAAAAAGTGATAATTACAGCTAAACACTTAAAAGATCCTGCAGCACAAAAAGGTTGGGTGCAAATAGACAACCAATATGAATTTACGACTAATAGAGATGTAATCTTTAAAGAAGTAAAAAAATTAGTAACAGATAGAATATGGGTGGAAATAAGATTAAAAGGTTATAAATCAGCTCCTACTTTAATAATGAGTGTAGGAGAAGATAAGGTAGAGATTGATAAACCCAGGGATTGGCCAGGAGCAGAAGATATTACTCTTATTTATCGTCATACAGAGGGCCCGTGGCATTTTTTACAAGCTAGAGTCAAAGGTGTTAGTAAACAGGCTATTTGGACTTATTTACCTTATGTTTTTATTATTCTTGAGAGAAGAGAACATTTTAGGATATCTACCCCTACCGATTCAAAAATTAAAGTCGTTTTTAATCAAGGAGGCAAAGAAATATGTATTACTGGTGAGATTATTGATATTAGTCTTGGAGGAGTCTCTTTTTGGGTGGATTTAAGCAATAAGACGCCTTTACCCTCTATAAGGTCCATGGTAGATTTAATAGAGTTAGAGTTAAAATTAGATGCTTCAACACGTTGGAAAGATGAAAAGATTGTACTTACTAAAGCAGAGGTAGTAAGAGTTGAGGATATTAAACATGGAAAAGGGACAAAAAAAAGGATAGCTCTTAAATTTCATTCTCCAATTAAAGAGATAGATCAACTTTGGCCATATATTAGGCAGAGAGAACTTTTATTATTAAAAACCTGATTTTTTATTTAGGTGGTAGGTATGTTAAGAAAAAAAGAGATTGAGCTTAGAGATAGTGATGCATTATTGCTAGTAGATGTACAAAAGGATTTCCTCCCTGGAGGAGCACTTGCAGTTCCTAATGCAGATAAAATTTTACATTTTTTAAATGCATATATAAAAATTTTTTCTAATAAAGGATTAAAAATATATATGACAAGGGATTGGCATCCCGAAGACCATTGTTCCTTTAAAGATTATGGGGGGCTATGGCCTAAACACTGCATTCAAGAAAGTGAAGGAGCTAAGTTTGCAGAGGAACTTAAACTGCCACCTGATGTGGTAATAATTTCTAAAGCTACAGATAAAAACAAGGATGCTTACTCTGGTTTTGATGATACAGAATTAGATAACATTTTAAAAAAGGATAATATCAAGAGGCTTTTTATAGGAGGTCTTGCAACAGATTACTGTGTTAAGGCAACTGTTTTGGATGCCCTTTCTTTAGGATATAAAGTTTTTTTATTATTGGACGGTATAAAAGCAGTTAATGTAAATCCTCAAGATGAAGAGAAAGCCCTTTTAGAGATGAAGGAGAAAGGGGCTATTTTTATAGATATTAGTTCCTTATCCGACGATATAGTGGATAGTCGAGGTAATTGTTGAATGGGACTTTCTTGCGTAGGGTTACGCTTTAGAAATCCTTTTACTCCTAAAGGTTATATTGTAGATGTAAAAATTGACAGTAATGTCTTCCCCAAGATGAAAAAGTTAATTTCTATTTTAGATTTAAGGATATTGTTATTAGACCAATCTTCTAATTATGTCAGATTAGTTTTAACTAACGTATGATTATAAGAGATTATAATTCAATCCCTTTTTATTATGTTCCTAAGTTTCCATCAGAGAACCAAAAAGGGTGGGATAATAACGTAATATATGCAAGTTTTTCTCGATTAGGTGGAGTAAGTCTTGCTCCTTATGACAGTTTAAATGTTTCTTTTTCTGTAGGAGATGATCCCCTTTTAGTATATGAAAATTTAAAAATTATAAAGGATTGTCTTCAATTAGATTCTATAAATATGGTAAATCAAATACATGGTAACAATATCGTTAAAGTAAACAAGAAAAGCGCTAGTATATTTAATATATTTGATAATGCGGATGGACTTATTACTGATATAAAAGGACAGGGACTACTTATAAAGCATGCTGATTGTCAATCGATATGTTTTTTTGACTCAGAAATAAAAGTTATAGCTAACATACATTGTGGGTGGAGAGGATTAGCTAATGGTATAATAGAAAAAACTATATCTTTATTTAAAGATATTGGCTCTAATCCTTGTAATATTTTTGTGGTTATAAGTCCTTCTTTAGGTCCTTGTTGTTTTGAATTTGTAGATTGGAAAACTTTACTTCCTTTATGGCTTCATGATTTTATTATAAAAGAGAAATACCTAGATGCATGGTCTGCAACTGAATATAAGTTAAAAGGTTATGGTATATTAAAAAAGAATATATTTAATTTTAGAATATGTACAAAGTGTTCTCCTTTGCATTTCTCTTATAGAAGATCTCCTATTAGTGGTAGACTTGCCACAGTAATTGCTCTAAAAAATCAAAAATAACTTGCTCAATGACAAGTATTTGTCTATGATGCAGATAACCATTTAACAAATATAAAACTTCTGAGGTTTTTATGGGAGAAGTTGTTAATATAAAACAAGGTAGACGTAATAGACATAAAAAGTCAAAACGTAGAAGCCTTGATTCAATAAAAAAAGAACTTTTAAGAGATCATGGTATTGATCTTGATGAGTTACTTGCAGAGACAGGTGAACCTAGTACAAATTTTTCTTATGAAGAATTTGAGGAATTATCTACACGAATACTAGAAGTTATAGATGAATTTTGTTCAGAACATCCCCATATAGGACTTTCTGATATATTATTCACATTAGATAATGTGGAAGAATTTCTAATAGAAAATTCTAATCTATAGATAATTTAAAAATTATTTAATCTTTTCCACTTCAATTTGGGCAGCCTCTTCATGACGTAGGCTTACGTGGTAGCCTTTTATAAAATATTCCACAGGGTCTTTAAGTGGGGCATATTTTATAACCTCTACTTCAGCTCCTGTAATAAAGCCCATTTCTAGGAGCCTTTTTTTAAAAGGTCCATGGGCGAGGAGTTTTATTACTCTTCCTTTTTCTCCTGTAGTTAGATCATCAAGTGTCATACTTAATATAGACCTTCCTAAACCTATTTATTTTGGTCTTGAGGCACAATATTTAGAGGTAAAGAACGATTTTTTTCTATTTCTTGGTGTATCTGATTGATCTTTTTTAATTTAAATTCTAAGTCAGCAATTTGTTCCTGTAATTGTTGAATTTGTTGATTCTGTTCTTTTATCTTAGAACGTAAAGATTTAATTTTATTTTTTGCTTCTTCGTATAGAATTCTTTCTTGTCTTTCTTTTCTCCATATATGGATTAAAGCTTTTAGATAATAATTGTGGGTTAAGTCATAACAAGATAAGCTTTGAGCTTTGTCAAAACACTTATTTGCCATAGTATATTTAGATGGTATGGATAGTATACTTACTACTCCTAATTCATAAAGAAGACTACATGAAAATTGTCCTGTTTTTTCTTGCATTTTATATAATCTATAAAGTAAATGATAAGCTTTATCTATATGATTATTCTCTATATTTTCCTTTACTCTTGTAAATATATCTTCTTCTTGTTTACTTATTTCTAGTTGCCTTTGATTTTGTCTAGTTACATTAGTGCCATTAAATCTATTAAATGTTTGGTAATTATAGGGAATATTACAAGAACTTAGTAAGAAAACTGCTGTTAATATTATTATGATATATTTTCTATATCTATTGATTCTCATTGATGAGCCTCATGTTCATACTTCATTGGGAGTTCTATAATAAATGATGTTCCAATACCCTTATGGTCTCCTGTAGTAGATTTATATATAGGGCTTTTTACATATATCGAACCTCCATGATTTTCAATAATTCCTTTGGCTATTGTTAGTCCCAAGCCAGAGCCTCCCTTTTGTTTTTTCATTTTTATTTGATAAAACTTATCAAAAATCAGCTTTTGTTCGCTGGGAGAAATACCTGGTCCTTGGTCAGTAATAATTATTTGCGCATATTCTTTACCTTCTTTTTTTATACGATTCAATTTAATCTTTATCTCAGAATCAGATGGAGAAAACTTTATGGCATTATTTAAAAGATTTAATAAGGCTCTATGCATCTTTTCTTCATCTACTTCTAATACCAAGACCTCAAATTCTGTTTCAAAATTAATAGTTACTGCCTTTTCAATTGCCATTGGTTTCAAGCTAGTTATAACGTTCTTTATACACGATTTTATATCAGTAGGGTATAAATTTAATCTTAAAAGCTTGGCTTCTAGTCTAGATAGGTCTAATACATCATCAATTAAGGCATTTAAACGCCTTAGATCATCTTTAACTATTCTAGCTAGTTCTGCAATATCTTCTCTAGATAATTCTTGAGAAGAGGTTGTAAGTTCAGAAAGTAAATTTACTGCTTCTATCATAGAGCTAAGAGGTGTTCTTAATTCATGAGTAATTATTGCTATAAAGTCGCTTTTCATCTGATCAAGTTGTTTCAATTTCTCATTCATTGTATTAAAAGCTTTAGCTAAATCTCCGAATTCATCATTACTGTCGATGTAAATTTTATGTGAAAAATCACCTCTTGCGATACGTTCTGTACCTTCTTTTAGTGCCTTTAGTGGTTTTTGGATTATATGTTTGTAAATAAGATAAGGAATAACACTGAGAAATATCAAGATAGCAATATCAACTCCAATAACAATCATTGTCATTTCTTGAGCTTTTTGTGATAACTTAGCTGTCTTTTTTTCTATATTTTGTTCTATTTGGCGTGTAATATTATACAAATTATTAAATATATTTGAGTATAGTTTTCTTAACCTTATCTCTCTTTCTTGAGCATTAGGAACATTTTGATCTGTTGCTGTTGTTAAATCTTGTTGGATTTCTTGGGTAATAATGTCAATTTGAGGAGATAAATTCTTTAAAATCATTAATTCTTTTTTAGAAAGATTATAATTATATAATTCTTGTATAGTTTTCTTTATGGAAATTATCTTAGATTGAGCTTCTTTAATTCTTTGAATGCCATTAGAAGATTTTCCTAACCACAAAAAACTTAAATGGTCCCCCTCTATAGTATTAAAATCTGAATATATATGTCTAACTAAAATTTCTGCTTCAAGATCATTATTTACTAATCTATTAACAGTATTTTTGAGGGTAACAAAACAGTAAATAGAGAATGCCCCCATAATAAAAATTAAACTAAAAACCCCTAAATAAAAGATTAATATCTTAGAATGTATAGAACTGTGTTTAATTTTGAAGTTTAACACTTTATTTTTTTAATTTTTATATTAGAATCGAAATCAAAAATTTATTAAAGAATCAAAGTATTCTATTTTGCCATTATAAAATTGTAAATAGCTTTTTAATTATTTTTATTACATATAGGGTGTGGGCAAAGAGGGCTGAAAGAACTTATATA
>Ga0256834_1002480_pt1 | contig 11584 bp, 6 predicted proteins | sample 4281140metaG_FD_190536 | JGI IMG/M metagenome (GOLD analysis project Ga0256834, IMG submission 190536) | Hydrothermal vent microbial communities from East Pacific Rise, Pacific Ocean - 4281-140 | ecosystem: Environmental > Aquatic > Marine > Hydrothermal vents | place: Pacific Ocean: East Pacific... | reverse complement strand
AAAAATGGCAAAAGAAGTAAGTAAGGTTGTAAAATTACAAGTTCGTGGAGGTGCTGCTAACCCATCACCACCAGTTGGACCTGCTTTGGGTGCTGCCGGAGTTAATATAATGGAGTTCTGTAAGCAATTTAATGCTAGAACTCAAGACAAACAAGGAAAAGTTTTACCAGTAGCAATTACTGTATATAAAGATAAATCTTTTGATTTTGTTGTAAAAACTCCACCAGCAGCTGTGCAAATATTAGAAGCAGCCAAAATTAAAAAAGGTTCTCCAGAACCTAACCGAAATAAAGTAGCTACAGTTACTTGGGATCAATTGAAAACAATTGCAGAAGATAAAATGGTAGATTTAAATGCATTTACTATTGAATCTGCTATGCTAATGATGGCTGGTACTGCACGTTCAATGGGTATTAAAGTAAAAGGGAAAGCTCCAGTAAAACAATAAAACAGTTATTAAAAATGGCAAAATTAACTAAAAAGCAAAAAGTAGCGTATGATAAGGTTGATAAAACTCAGGCTTATTCATTAAAAGATGCTTCTGCTTTAGTAAAAGAAATTACTTCTGTGAATTTTGATGCATCTATTGATTTAGCTGTTAGATTAGGAGTAGATCCTCGTAAAGCAAATCAAATGGTTAGAGGGGTAGTAACATTACCACACGGAACCGGTAAAGATGTTAAAGTATTAGCATTAGTAACTCCAGATAAAGAAGCCGATGCAAAAGAAGCAGGAGCTGATTATGTTGGATTAGATGAATACCTTCAAAAAATAAAAGGAGGATGGACAGATGTTGACGTTATTATTACAATGCCGAGTGTTATGGGAAAATTAGGTCCTTTAGGTCGTATTTTAGGACCAAGAGGTTTAATGCCTAACCCAAAAACAGGTACTGTAACTATGGATGTTGCAAAAGCTGTAAAAGAAGTAAAAGCTGGTAAAATTGACTTTAAAGTTGATAAAACGGGTATTATACACGCTGCAATAGCAAAAGCATCATTTGACGCTAATAAAATTGCTGAAAATGCAGATGAGTTGTTGCAAACAATATTAAAGTTGAGACCAACTGCAGCAAAAGGAACGTATATTAAAAGTATTTACTTGTCTAGTACTATGAGTCCTGGAATAAGTATAGATGCTAAATCAGTTTAATTAAAGTTAAAACTTAGTAATTATGACGAGAGAAGAAAAATCACAAGTAATAGAAGCTTTAACAACACAGTTAACTGAAGGTAATATCATCTATTTAGCAGATATTTCAGGATTAAATGCTTTAGATACATCTAATTTACGTAGAGCTTGTTTTAAGGCAAATGTAAAACTAGCTGTTGTTAAAAATACCTTGCTTGAAAAAGCAATGGAAAAATCTGATAAAGACTTTGGAGACTTGCCAGGAATATTAAAAGGAAATACTTCTTTGATGTTTTCAGAGACAGGCAATGCTCCTGCAAAAGTTATTAAAGAATTTCGTAAAAAATCTGATAAGCCTGTATTAAAAGGAGCTTATGTTGAAGAAGCAATTTATGTTGGAGATGACCAACTAGATATGCTTGTAAGCATTAAGTCTAAGGAAGAACTTATTGGAGATATTATTTCATTATTACAATCACCAGCTAAAAATGTTATTTCAGCATTACAGTCTGGAGGTAATAAACTATCAGGAATTCTGAAAACATTATCAGATAAATAAATAAGTGCACTAATAAACTAAATAATAAAAATTAAACAAAGAGAAATGGCAGATTTAAAAGATTTCGCAGAACAACTTGTTAACTTAACAGTAAAAGAAGTAAACGAGTTAGCTAATATTTTAAAAGACGAATATGGTATTGAACCAGCAGCAGCAGCAGTTGCAGTTGCAGGGCCAGCAGCAGGCGGAGAAGATGCAGCTGAAGAAAAAACTGAATTCGACGTAATTTTAAAAGCAGCAGGTCAATCTAAATTAGCAGTTGTTAAATTGGTTAAAGAATTAACTGGTTTAGGATTAAAAGAAGCTAAAGGGATTGTAGATAGCGCACCAGCACCAATTAAAGAAGGTATATCTAAAGATGAAGCTGAAGGATTAAAAGCATCATTAGAAGAAGCAGGAGCAGAGGTTGAGCTTAAGTAAGCTTTCAATCGCTAAACAATTTAAGGTTTAGGTCTTAGGTATAATCCTTAGACCTAAACCATTTTGCGTATATATTCGTTCTTATATTTTAATAGTTTTTTAACCTAAAGTTTTTGTCCATTGGCCACAAAAAAATTCACCGAAAGAATAAACTTTGCATCAGCAAAATTGGTAATGGAATATCCAGATTTTCTAGATATTCAAGTGAAATCATTTCAAGATTTTTTCCAACTTAAAACCAAAGCTGACGAACGAAGTACCGAAGGATTATATAAAACCTTCCTTGACAACTTCCCAATTACTGATACTCGAAACAATTTTGTACTAGAGTTTATAGACTATTTCGTAGATCCTCCCAGATATTCTATCCAAGAGTGTATAGAAAGAGGTTTAACCTACTGTGTTCCTTTAAAAGCACGTCTAAAATTATACTGTACAGATCCAGAACATGAAGATTTTGAAACAATAGTACAAGATGTTTATCTTGGTACAATTCCATATATGACTCACAGTGGTACTTTTTGTATCAATGGGGCAGAAAGAGTTGTTGTTTCTCAATTGCATCGTTCACCAGGAGTATTTTTTGGACAGTCGTTCCACGCAAATGGAACAAAATTATATTCAGCAAGAGTAATTCCTTTTAAAGGCTCTTGGATTGAGTTTGCAACAGATATCAATCAAGTAATGTATGCTTATATTGATAGAAAGAAAAAATTACCTGTAACTACGCTGTTTAGAGCTATTGGTTACGAAAGAGATAAAGATATTCTTGAAATTTTCGACCTTGCAGAAGAAGTGAAGGTTTCAAAAAGTGGTCTTAAAAAAGTACTAGGTAGAAAATTAGCAGCCCGTGTATTAAAAACTTGGTTTGAAGACTTTGTTGATGAAGATACAGGTGAAGTGGTTTCTATTGAAAGAAATGAAATAGTATTAGATAGAGATACAATTTTAGAAAAAGAACAAATTGAAGAAATTATAGAATCTGGCTCAAAAACCATTTTACTCCATAAAGAAGATGGTGAAATGGCAGATTATGCAATTATTCATAATACACTTCAAAAAGATCCAACAAATTCTGAAAAAGAAGCAGTTGAACATATCTATAGACAATTACGTAATGCCGAACCGCCAGATTTTGAAACAGCAAAAGGTATTATAGATAAATTATTCTTTTCTGAACAACGTTACAACTTAGGTGAAGTAGGTCGTTACAGAATGAATAAAAAGTTAAACTTAAACGAAAGTATAGATCAAAAAGTTTTAACAAAATTAGATATTATAACCATTATCAAAAATTTGATAAAATTAGTAAATTCTAAAGCTGAAGTAGATGATATTGATCATTTATCTAATCGTCGTGTACGTACAGTTGGAGAACAATTAGCAAGTCAGTTTGGTGTTGGTTTATCTCGTATGGCTCGTACCATTCGTGAACGTATGAATGTACGTGATAATGAGGTGTTTACACCAATAGATTTGATTAATGCTAAAACATTATCATCTGTTATAAACTCATTTTTTGGAACAAATCAGTTATCTCAATTTATGGATCAAACAAATCCATTGGCTGAGATTACACATAAAAGAAGATTATCAGCATTAGGGCCAGGAGGTTTATCTAGAGAAAGAGCAGGGTTCGAGGTGCGTGATGTTCACTATACACATTACGGGCGTTTATGTCCGATTGAAACTCCTGAAGGACCAAATATTGGTTTAATTTCATCTTTGGCAGTTTTTGCAAAGGTAAATAACTTAGGATTTATTGAAACTCCGTACAGAGAGGTGAAAGAAGGTAGTGTAAATATTGCTAGCGAACCTAAATACTTAAGTGCAGAAGAAGAAGAAGGAATGAAGTTTGCGCAATCGAATCTTCCTTTAGATGAAAATGGGAAATTTACTGATGACAAAGTTATTGTTCGAGAAGAAGCTGATTATCCTGTAGTTGAACCTACTAAGGTAAATTATATGGATGTAGCTCCTAATCAAATTGCCTCAATCTCAGCTTCATTAATTCCATTTTTGGAGCATGATGATGCCAACCGAGCATTGATGGGATCAAATATGATGCGTCAAGCTGTACCTTTAATGAAACCAGAATCTCCAATTGTTGGTACTGGTTTAGAGCGTAGAGTAGCAAAAGATTCTCGAATATTAATGAATGCAGAAGGAGCTGGTTTGGTAGAGTATGTTGATGCAAATACTATAGAAATTAAATATGACAGAACTGATGAGGATCGTGTTGTTAGCTTTGACGGAGATAGTAAAACATACAATTTAATTAAGTTTAGAAAAACAAATCAAGGAACTTCAATTAACTTAAAACCTATTGTTAAAAAAGGAGATAGAGTTGAAAAAGGGCAGGTGCTTTGTGAAGGATATGCTACACAAAACGGTGAATTGGCATTAGGTAGAAATATGAAAGTTGCCTTTATGCCTTGGAAAGGATATAACTTTGAAGATGCAATTGTAATTTCTGAAAAAGTTGTAAAAGAAGATATCTTTACATCTATTCACATTGATGAATATTCAATGGATGTTAGAGATACTAAATTAGGTGCTGAAGAATTAACAAATGATATTCCAAACGTTTCAGAAGAAGCTACTAAAGATTTAGATGAAAATGGAATGATTCGTATTGGTGCTGAAGTAAAACCAGGAGATATCTTAATTGGTAAAATTACACCAAAGGGTGAATCAGACCCTACACCAGAAGAAAAATTACTAAGAGCAATTTTTGGAGATAAAGCAGGAGATGTAAAAGATGCCTCTTTAAAAGCATCACCTTCATTAAGAGGTGTTGTTATAGATAAAAAGTTATTTGAACGTGCGGTAAAAGATAAATCTAAACGTGCTCAAGATAAAATTAGTATTGCTAATTTAGAGAGTAAATACACTGCGAAGTTTGAAGAATTACGTTCGGTATTAACAGATAAATTGTTTTCACTAATAAGTGGGAAAACGTCACAAGGAGTTCAAAATGATTTAGGAGAGGAAATACTTCAAAAAGGGAAAAAGTACACGTTAAAAATGTTAAACTCTGTTCCAGATTTTGCATATTTAACTAAAGGAACTTGGACTACGGATAGTCATCTTAATAAATTAGTTGTTGAATTAATTCACAATTATAAAATTAAGGTGAATGATTTACAAGGAGGTTTACGACGTGAAAAATTTACAGTTTCAGTTGGTGATGAGTTGCCTGCAGGAATTTTAAAATTAGCAAAAGTATATGTTGCTAAAAAACGTAAGTTAAAAGTAGGTGATAAAATGGCCGGACGACATGGAAATAAAGGTATTGTTGCTCGTATTGTTCGTCAAGAAGATATGCCTTTCTTGGAAGATGGAACCCCTGTTGATATTGTGTTAAACCCACTTGGTGTACCATCACGTATGAACATTGGACAAATTTATGAAACTGTTCTTGGATGGGCAGGTCAAAAAACTGGGAAAAAGTTTGCAACACCTATTTTTGATGGAGCAACTATTGATGAGATTGATAAATTAACTGATGACGCAGGAGTACCACAGTATGGGCACACTTATCTATATGATGGTGGAACTGGAGAACGATTTGATCAAAAAGCAACAGTTGGAGTTATTTATATGATTAAATTAGGTCATATGATTGATGATAAAATGCATGCGCGTTCAATAGGCCCTTATTCATTAATTACACAGCAACCACTTGGTGGTAAAGCACAATTTGGAGGTCAACGTTTTGGAGAAATGGAAGTTTGGGCACTTGAAGCTTATGGAGCATCAAGTACTTTACGTGAAATTTTGACAGTAAAATCAGATGATGTTTTAGGAAGAGCTAAAACGTATGAAGCTATTGTTAAAGGAGATCCAATGCCAGAACCAGGTTTACCAGAATCATTTAACGTATTAATGCACGAGCTTAGAGGTCTTGGATTAGACGTTAGGTTAGAAGAATAATAACTAAAAGATATAACTAGGAGGTTTTCCTCCTAGTTATTCATTTATATTTTTACATTTTTAAAATTCGAATCCATCATTATATTATGGCAAGAAAAAACGAGAAATACACTGTAAAAAAATTTAATAAAATTTCAATTGGTTTAGCATCTCCTGAAGCAATTCTTGAGAAATCAAGAGGAGAAGTATTAAAACCAGAAACTATTAATTACCGAACACATAAACCTGAAAGAGATGGATTGTTTTGTGAACGTATTTTTGGACCAATAAAAGATTATGAATGTGCTTGTGGAAAATACAAGAGAATTCGTTATAAAGGAATAGTATGTGACCGTTGTGGTGTTGAAGTAACTGAAAAGAAAGTTCGTAGAGACAGGGTAGGGCATATTAACTTGGTGGTTCCTGTAGCTCACATTTGGTATTTTAAATCATTACCTAATAAAATGGGATACCTATTAGGGTTACCTTCTAAAAAGTTAGATATGATTATTTACTACGAGCGTTATGTAGTAATTCAACCGGCTGGAGCAACTAATTCTGAAGGAGAACCATTACAGAAAATGGATTTCTTAACAGAAGAAGAGTATTTAGATATTCTTGAAAGTTTTCCAATTGAGAATCAATATTTAGATGATAATGACCCAGACAAGTTTATAGCTAAAATGGGTGCTGCTTGTTTAATTGATTTATTCAACCGTATTGATCTAGATGAATTATCTTATGAATTGCGACACAAAGCAAATACTGAAACATCTAAACAACGTAAAACAGAAGCATTAAAAAGATTAAATGTTGTTCAAGCATTTAGAGATGCAAATAAAAATAGAGAAAATCGCCCTGAATGGATGATAATGAAGGTAATACCGGTGACTCCACCAGAATTACGTCCATTAGTACCTTTAGATGGTGGTAGATTTGCAACTTCAGATTTAAATGATTTATACCGAAGAGTTATTATACGTAACAATCGTTTAAAAAGATTGGTTGAAATTAAAGCTCCTGAAGTAATTTTACGTAATGAAAAGCGTATGTTACAAGAATCAGTAGATTCATTATTTGATAATACACGTAAATCTTCAGCAGTAAAAACAGAATCTAATAGACCATTAAAATCGTTATCCGATTCCTTAAAAGGGAAACAAGGACGTTTCCGTCAAAACTTATTAGGTAAACGTGTTGATTATTCTGCTCGTTCTGTAATTGTTGTAGGCCCTGAGTTAAAATTATTTGAATGCGGTATACCAAAAGATATGGCTGCTGAACTTTACAAACCTTTTGTGATTAGAAAATTAATTGAAAGAGGAATTGTAAAAACAGTTAAATCTGCAAAGAAAATTATAGATAAAAGAGAGCCAGTTGTATGGGATATTTTAGAAAATGTTTTAAAAGGACATCCTGTATTACTTAACCGAGCTCCTACATTACACCGTTTAGGTATTCAAGCTTTTCAGCCAAAATTAATTGAAGGTAAAGCTTTACAATTACACCCATTGGCCTGTACAGCATTTAATGCCGATTTTGATGGTGACCAAATGGCAGTACATTTGCCATTAGGACCTGAAGCTATTTTAGAGTGTCAATTGTTAATGCTGGGGTCTCATAATATTTTAAATCCAGCAAATGGAGCACCAATTACAGTACCATCACAAGATATGGTATTGGGATTGTACTATATGACTAAGGAAAGAAAATCGACTCCTGAATATCATGTAAAAGGAGAAGGATTAACTTTTTATTCTCCTCAAGAAGTTACCATTGCTTTCAATGAAAAGAGAGTTGATTTAAATGCGAGAATTAAAGTAAGAACGAAAGATTTTAATGAAGAAGGAGAACTTGTTAACCAAATAATTGAAACCACAGTAGGTAGAGTGTTATTTAATGAAGTTGTTCCAATTGAAGCAGGTTATATTAATGAAGTACTTACTAAAAAATCTTTGAGAGATATTATTGGAAAAGTTTTAAAAGTAACCGATGTTCCAACTACAGGTAAGTTTTTAGATGCAATGAAATCTATGGGATATACCTTCGCGTTTAAAGGAGGTTTATCATTTAGTTTGGGAGATATTATTATCCCGCCAGAAAAATATACAATGATTGCTGATGCCAACGCACAGGTTGACAATATTATGGCAAACTATAATATGGGTATGCTAACCAATAAGGAACGTTATAACCAAGTAATTGACATTTGGGGATCTACGAACAATCGTTTAACTGAACTTTCTATGAAACGTTTACGTGAAGATCAACAAGGGTTTAATTCAGTATTTATGATGTTAGATTCTGGTGCAAGGGGTTCTAAAGAACAAATTCGCCAATTAACAGGTATGCGTGGATTAATGGCAAAACCTAAAAAATCTACATCTAGTGGTGGTGAAATTATTGAAAATCCAATTTTATCAAACTTTAAAGAAGGTTTATCAATTTTAGAATATTTTATTTCAACTCACGGTGCTCGTAAAGGTTTAGCCGATACGGCGTTAAAAACTGCTGATGCAGGTTATTTAACTCGTAGATTGGTTGATGTTTCACAAGATGTTATTATTAATGAAAATGATTGTGGTACTCTAAGAGGATTAATTGTACAGCCACTTAAAAAGAATGATGAAATTGTTGAGACTTTAAGTGAAAGGATTGAAGGACGTGTATCTTTACACGATGTTATTGACCCTGTTACCGAAGAAGTGTTGGTTAGGTCTGGTGAAGAAATTTCTGAAGAAATAGCAAAACGTATAGAAAACTCACCTATAAATGGAGTTGAAGTACGCTCAGCATTAACTTGTGAAGCTAAAAAAGGTATTTGTGCGAAATGTTATGGGCATAGTTTATCAACCAAAAAAATGGTGCAGAAAGGAGAGGCTGTTGGAGTTGTTGCAGCACAATCAATAGGTGAACCAGGTACACAGTTAACACTTAGAACATTCCACGTTGGGGGTGTTGCGGGAAATATTTCAGAGGACAATAATTTACAAACTAAATTTGCAGGAAAAGCCGTAATTGATGACTTAAGAACTGTTAAAGGAACGGATAATGATGGAAAGAGTATTAATATTGTAATTTCTAGAACTTCTGAAATTAAAGTTGTTGATGAAAAAACAGGACTGGTACTAAGTACAAATAATATCCCTTATGGTTCAACCATTTTTGTGAAAAATGGACAAAAACTTAAAAAAGAAGATATAATTTGTAAATGGGATCCATTTAATGGAGTAATTGTTTCAGAATTTGCAGGAACAATTCAGTTTGAAAATATTGAAGTAGGTCTTAATTACCTCGTTGAAATTGATGAGCAAACAGGTTTCCAAGAAAAAGTTATTATTGAATCTAAAAATAAAAAAACCATTCCAACTTTATTGGTGATGGATGATAATGATAATGTAATAAGATCTTATAATTTACCAGTAGGTGCACATTTAATTGTTGAAGATGGCGAAAAAATTGTATCAGGTAAGGTAATTGTTAAAATTCCTCGTAAGTCGGGAAGATCTGGAGATATTACCGGTGGTTTACCACGTGTAACAGAATTATTTGAAGCACGTAATCCATCTAATCCTGCTGTTGTTTCTGAAATTGATGGTGTAGTTTCTTTTGGGAAAATTAAGCGTGGAAATCGTGAAATTATTGTAGAATCTAAACTAGGTGAGATTAAGAAATATTTAATTAAACTTTCTAATCAAATTTTAGTTCAAGAAAATGATTTTATCAAAGCAGGTATGCCTTTATCAGAAGGAGCTGTTACACCAAATGATATTTTAAATATTCAAGGGCCAGGTAAAGTTCAAGAATATTTAGTAAATGAAATTCAGGAAGTATATCGTTTGCAAGGTGTAAAAATTAACGACAAACATTTTGAAGTTGTAGTTCGTCAAATGATGCGTAAAGTGAAAATTATTGATTCTGGGGATACATTATTTTTAGAGAATCAATTAATCCATAAAAATGATTTTATTGAGGAAAATGATAAAATTTACGGAATGAAAGTTGTTGAAAATGCAGGAGATTCTGAAAATTTAAAAGAAGGTCAAATAATTACTTCTCGTCAATTACGTGACGAAAATTCAGTATTGAGAAGAGAAGATAAAAATTTAGTTGAAGCTAGAGATGCTAAACCAGCAACAGCTGAACAGATTTTACAAGGGATTACGAGAGCTTCTTTACAAACTAAATCATTTATTTCTGCTGCGTCATTCCAAGAAACAACAAAAGTATTAAATGAAGCTGCAGTTAGTGGTAAAGTTGATACATTGGAAGGATTGAAGGAAAATGTAATTGTTGGTAAACGAATTCCAGCAGGTACAGGTATGAGAGAATACGATAATATTATTGTAGGGTCAAAAGAAGAAATGGAATCAAGTTTATAATTATGAGTGATCAAAAATCTAAAAACGAGGGGCAAATTAATATTGAATTAGATGAAAAAATAGCTGAAGGTATTTATGCAAATTTGGCTATCATTAATCATTCAGTTTCAGAATTTATTGTTGATTTTGTTAGCGTAATGCCTGGGCAACCCAAGGCAAAAGTTAAATCAAGAATAATTTTAACTCCTCAGCATGCAAAGAGGCTAGTAAAAGCACTCGCTGAAAATGTAAAAAGATTTGAGAAAAGTCATGGTGAAATAAAAGATTATGAACAGCCTCCAATTCCAATGAATTTTGGACCCACTGGAGAAGCATAAAAAGTAAAAGAGTCGAACATTTGTTCGGCTCTTTTTTGTTAAAAAAGTATGCTACATAAAATCTTATTTTTAGCTTTGCCGCTTTGTAATTATGAAATTAAATAAATGAAAATAATCTATAATTTAAGTATAGTTTTACTGTTTTTTAGTATTTCAGTAAATGCTCAAAAAGATACCATTAAATTAAAAGAGGTTTCTATTACATCAAATAGAATTTCTCTGCCTTTTTCTAAAACATCACGTACAATTACACTTATAACAGCCAATGATATAGTTGAATCTTCAGCAAAAAATATTGAAGATTTACTACAAACTGTTGCTGGAATTGATATTAGACGTAGGGGGATTGATGGTATGCAGTCTGATTTATACATAAGAGGTGGGAATTTTAATCAAACATTGGTACTTATAGATGGTATAAAAATGGATGATATTCAGACAGGTCATCACACTATGAATGCTATTTTACAGCTAGAAAGTATAGAAAGAATAGAAATTATTAAAGGCCCTGCAGCTCGCATATACGGGCAAAATGCCTTTACAGGTGCAATAAATATTATTACTAAAAAAATAACAGATGACGCATTAAATTTAAGTATGGGGTATGGTTCCTATAATAATAAAAAAACAACGACATCATATAGTCAGAAATTTAAAAATGGAGCTCTTTTTTTAGCTCTAAATTATCAAGAATCAGATGGTTATCGATTTAATACAGATTTTGAAAATACATCAGCCTTTTTTAAATCAAATTTTAAAAATTATAATTTAATAACCTCATTTACTCAACGAAAATTTGGTGCAAATGGATTTTATGCAAGTCCAGATTTTAAAGACCAGTATGAAGAAACACAAACAAG
>Ga0256834_1002479_pt1 | contig 11585 bp, 10 predicted proteins | sample 4281140metaG_FD_190536 | JGI IMG/M metagenome (GOLD analysis project Ga0256834, IMG submission 190536) | Hydrothermal vent microbial communities from East Pacific Rise, Pacific Ocean - 4281-140 | ecosystem: Environmental > Aquatic > Marine > Hydrothermal vents | place: Pacific Ocean: East... | reverse complement strand
ACGGCTTTTAACGAACTGAACTCCCTTTCGCAAACACATTACAATACCACGCTTACTCCCGACAAGGCCGACGATTTCATCAAATTCGTTTTGCTCAACGAACCGTCGTATTCCGGGATTTATCAAACGGTGAAACGTATATACGAACGAAAAGTGCGATTGACCGAAAACGTGTTTATCATAAATTCCAATCATACGCTGACTTATGACACGAGAGATGATATCTGGGACAGTGATTTTTATTTGCACCGGATATATGTCGAGTTGGCCGGATGGTTGCCCGGGGCCGTTTCCAAATTGGTCGATATGCCCCGAAACGAGATAGGTCAGCAAATGATTAACCGGATTCCTTATGCACAATATTATAAGGGAGAATACACATTTATCAGACATTGGGATTTCGGAAAAAAACGCGTTTTGGCTTTCCGATTTTTTGCGGGATTAGCCGTTCCGTACGGTAATTCGACAAACATTCCGTTTGTTTCGGCCTATTTTGCAGGCGGTTCCAATGACATTCGGGCCTGGCGTGCCTTCGAACTGGGGCCGGGTTCCACCGGTGGGTTGGGCGAATTTAATGAAGCTAACTTCAAACTTTTGACCAATATCGAATACCGGGTCCCGTTTTATGAAAATCATCATTTGGGATTTTTTGTGGATGCCGGTAATATTTGGAACATTTTTGACGACATTCCCTATCGTGAGGCGCAGTTTAAGGGTATGTATTCCCTTATGAACGAAACCGCCGTAGGTGCCGGAATCGGTTATCGATACGATTTCAGTTTTTTTGCCGTTCGTTTGGATTTGGCTTTCAAAATCTTCAATCCCGCCTTGCCCGAAGGACAACGTTGGGTGCGCAATTATTCTTTGTTTGACGGCATTTTGCAATTCGGCATCAATTATCCCTTCTAAAAAGGCCTGACACATTGGATTTTTCGTATAAAAACTTTAAATTGCTGGATAAAGTGAATTTTGATGGCACGACGAATCGTATCGGTCGATGTCTTTAGAGGACTCACCATAGCGCTGATGATATTGGTCAATAATCCCGGCTCTTGGGCGCATATTTATCCCCCTTTTCGCCATGCCGAATGGTTTGGCGTCACGCCGACCGATTGGGTTTTTCCCTTCTTTCTTTTTATCGTCGGAACGTCTATCGTACTGGCATACCACCAAAGGGATACGCGCAACCGGAAAACTTATAAGAGAATTTTTACCCGGACCGTTAAATTAATTCTGCTGGGATGGTTTTTGGCCGGATTTCAGGTGCGGTTTCCGTTTTTCAAACCCCTATCCGAATTACGCATTCCCGGCGTATTGGTCCGAATCGGTATCGTTTTCTTCTTCGGTGCATTGATTTACTTGTTTCTTAAATTTCTCGAGCAACGATACGGCCGTAAACTTGCGCTAATCGTTTTGTCGGGATTCATTCTAATCCTTACCGCCGGCTATTGGTATGTTATGCTCGGTAAGTATCAACTGCAAGGCGTTGCCACCGAATCATTAATCGAAACACGACTCAATAAAACCGACAATTTGGTTTCGCAAATCGACCGGAAAATTTTAGGTGTGCAACACATGTGGCGACATTACGAGCCCGATGAAGGAAAGACGGTACAGGGAAATTACGACCCCGAAGGTTTGTTATCGACATTACCGGCATTGGCAACGGTTTTGTTGGGTATGTTGTTGGGATATATTTTAATATCGTTTCGTTCGCCCATGCGTCGCTTGTTTTGGATAGGAGTGGCGGGCATTATATCCTTGTCGGCCGGATATGTGTGGGCGCCGTATTTTCCTTTTTCCAAAAAGCTTTGGACTTCGTCGTTTGTGTTTTATACGGCCGGCTTGGCGTTTCTTATTTTCGGAATTGTCTATTTTATGTCCGAATTTTGTAAGCGCAAAGCTTGGATGTTGCCTTGGGTGGCTTTCGGGATGAACGCCATAGCCGTTTACGTGCTTAACGGTCTTATTGCCAAGAGCTTTTATCAAATCAAAATCGGTGATACTTCGTTGCATAATTGGATTTTTTCTCATACTTGGCGGTTATGGATCAAATCGCCGGAGGCAGCCTCTTTGGGCTATGCGCTGAGTGTGGTTTTATTTTACGCCCTGATTGCCCGGTGGTTATACAAACACAAAATTTTTATTAAGGTATGACGTGATAATAGGTTATGTGCTAGTAAACCTGTAGCATTGGTTTTATTAGGTGTAAAAAAAAAAAAAGATTACGCATTCACACCGCATAACTTATCGAATTCAATCCGGTGATGTAAAATTTCCGTCGATACTTCCTTGTTTTTTGGTATATTCACGCAAGAAAATATAATCATGCAAATACAGGCACGAATTTACGAGTTGCAACTAAAACATAGGTTCGGCATTTCGCGTTCGGCGCATAAAGTGCAAAAAACATTTATTGTATCACTATCACAAGACGGAAAGACCGGTTACGGTGAGGCTACGGAAAACGCTTATTACAACGTGACGGTGGAAAAGCTGATGCAGGCTTGGGACGAGATAGTTCCTTTTTTGGGAAATTACCGCTTGAATCATCCGTCGCAACTTTGGGAAGAAATCAAACGGCGAAGCGATAATTTCCGTTTTTTTATGTCCGCTATCGACGAAGCGGCTTGGGATTTGTTCGGAAAAATCCGAGGCGAAAGGACTGTCGATTATTGGCGGTTGGACAAGACAAAAGCACCCGTTTCCACCTATACCATAGGGTTGGACAAAATAGAAATAATGCAGCAAAAAATAAGGGAACGGCCTTGGCCCGTGTATAAAATAAAATTAGGCACCGAGAACGACGAGGAAATTATCCGCGCACTACGAACGGTTACGGATGCGCCGTTTCGTGTGGATGCCAATGCCGCATGGGATTTCGATAAAGCCAAACGATTGATTCCCGTGCTTAAGGATTTGGGAGTGGAAATGGTAGAACAACCCCTGCCCGCCGGAGCATACAAGGATACCGAACGGCTCAAAGCAACAAGCCCCTTACCCCTAATTGCCGACGAGTCATGCCGTACGGAAGAAGATTTGGATAAGGCATTTCGTTCGTTTCACGGCATCAATGTAAAACTCACCAAAGCCGGCGGGATGACGTCTGCCAAAAGTATGTTCGATGCAGCCGAAAAAGCGGGTGTAATGCGCATGATAGGTTGTATGACCGAATCGACCGTGGGAATTTCCGCCGCCGCCCAATTCCTTCCTAGGGTGCATTTTGCCGATGTGGACGGCGCCTTATTGCTCCGGAACGACATTGCCGAAGGCGTTCAAATCACCCCCGACGGAGTCGTTTATCCCGACCGCCCCGGCAACGGCGTTATATTGAAAACAAAAGGAATTTCACTCTAACCGAATGTGTTTTCCGGTCAAATTGCACCGGTCATTCTTCCCTTGACGAAAATTTACTATCTTTATTGATGCGAATAATCCGAAAAATCGAAGTATGAAAAAAATAGGCGCATCGGAGTTGGTGCTCAATCCCGACGGAAGTGTGTATCATTTAAACTTACATCCCGAAAACATTTCAACAAACATTATCACCGTAGGCGACCCCAAGAGGGTGGATTTGGTGGCCGAATTTTTCGATCGAATAGTGTTTGAAACCGTCAAAAGAGAATTCCATACCGTTACGGGAACTTACAAAGGCACGGGATTTACCGTAATTTCCACCGGAATAGGTCCCGATAATATCGACATCGTTATCAACGAATTGGACGCATTGGTCAATATCGACTTGGAAAAACGTGAGATTAAAGACGAACATACGGCTTTAAACATTGTTAGAATCGGGACTTCGGGATCTCTGCAAGCCGACATTCCGGTGGACAGTTTCGTGTTAGGAAAATACGGATTGGGATTGGACGGTTTGTTGCATTATTACCGTTCCGAACACATCAGGGAATTGGATATGGAAAGGGAATTTATCGAACAAACCGGATGGATAAACGATGCCGCCAAGCCTTATTTTGTGCAAAACAGTCCGCAATTGGAAGCCGAGCTTGAAGGCGACAAGGTGTTTAAAGGGATTACCGCAACGGCAGCAGGGTTTTACGGCCCCCAAGGACGTGTATTGCGTATTCCCCTTGCCGATCCCGGAATGCACGACAAACTGCACCGTTTTTCGTATAACGGGGTAAAAATTACCAACTTTGAAATGGAAACGGCGGCCATCTACGGCTTGTCCAAACTTTTGGGACATCACGCCTGTTCGATGAATGCCATTATTGCCAATCGAAAAACTTTGGATTTTTCGGCCGACTATAAAAAAACCATCAGAGAATTAATCGCTTATGTTTTGGATGCTTTGGCTTAAAACTTCTGCCTATGAAATGGTCACCGTCACGTGAAGTTGTGGAAAATTCGAATATTTTTAAAAGTTACAGAAAACTCGGTTTTGGTACTTATGAAGAATTTTACCGCTTTTCCATAACCGAAAGAGAAAAATTTTGGGATTTTACGGTACGTCAATTGGGCATTGTTTTCGATAAACCGTACCAACGTGTATTGGATTTATCGGAAGGAATTGAAAAACCTTATTGGTTTAAAGGCGCGCGGATAAACATAGTTGCTTCCTGTTTTCAAGCACCCGAATCGCAGACGGCAATTAAATATGCAAGCGAACGGGATGGCGCAATTAAGAAAATCGGTTATGGGGAACTTCTTAATCGTGTGGATGATATCTTGTATTCTTTAAAAAGACAAGGCCTTCGTCCGGGGGATTTTATCGGTATCGATATGCCGATGACCCCCGAAGCCGTGATGGTATATCTTGCGGCAATAAAAGGAGGAATGCAAGTAATTACGGTAGCGGACAGTTTTTCTCCGGAGCAAATCAAGGTGCGTTTTTCCATTGCCCCGCCCCGGTTGGTTTTCACACAAGATTATTTGTATAGAGGCGGTAAAAAGATTCCGTTATATCAAAAAATAGTAGATGCCGGGGCGCCCCGAGCCGTCGTTGTAAAAACCGGTGCAATCAAGCTTCGCGAAGGAGATCTTTATTGGAGAGATTTTTTACAAAGCGCCCCCGAACCGCAATCATACCATATTGCCCGTTCTATGGACGATATAACCGTTTTGTTTTCGTCGGGTACGACCTCCGAGCCCAAAGCCATTCCATGGAATCACATCACGGCCGTTAAATCCGCTGCCGACGGATATTATCATCACGACATTCACCCGGGCGACGTGGTGGCTTGGCCTACCAACTTGGGGTGGATGATGGGGCCTTGGCTCATTTTCGCCACTTTTATCAATCGAGCCACGATGGCTCTGTTTGACGGCTTACCTACGGGACACGCTTTCGGACAATTCGTCCGGGATGCAGGGATTACCATGTTGGGAACGGTGCCGAGCATTGTCAGGGCTTGGCGAAAAACCGAGGGGTTCGAAACATTGGACTGGCAGCAAATCAAATGCTTCAGCTCTACGGGCGAAACGTCGCATCCCGAGGATATGTCGTGGCTTATGGCGAGGGCCGGAGGTAAGCCTGTAATCGAATATTGCGGCGGGACGGAAATAGGTGGCGGATATGTAACCTCTACGCTTGTTCAGGACAATTATCCTTCCGCTTTTTCGACCCCTGCCTTGGGGAGTGAATTCGTGATTTTGGATGAAAATTTTCAAGAAACCGATGCCGGTGAAGTATTTCTCATTCCGCCTGCGCCCGGTTTGTCGGTAAAATTGCTGAACAAAGATCACCATCAAACGTACTATGCGGGTTTGCCCGAATATCAAGGTAAAACATTAAGAAGGCACGGCGATTATTTGGTGCGGATGAAAAACGGATATTATCGTGTGATGGGACGAACGGATGACAGTATGAACTTGGGCGGTATAAAAGTAGGTGCGGGACAGATTGAAGAAGTAATAAACGCTTTTGGCGAAGTAAAAGAAAGTGCGGCGATAGCCGTGTCGCCCCCCGAAGGCGGACCGGCGGAATTGGTTATCTTTGCGGTGACTTTTCATCCGCATCAAGCCGAAGAATTGAAAGCAAGATTCCAACAAGCCCTTAGAACGAAATTAAATCCGCTGTTTAAAATTTCGAATGTAATACTAACGGATCAATTGCCCCGGACCGCGTCCGGTAAAATTATGCGGAGACTTTTGAGAAAAGAAGCACGGCGCTTGTGGCAATCCTAATCTTTTTCAATCCCTTGTGATTTTTCCCAAGCTTCGATGGGAATGATTTGTAAGGTTTCGTTTTCCAAATCGAATATGCTGGCAAATTTTTCGGAGATTACCGTATGTGTTTTCCACTGCACGAAGTTTTTGTAGAGAAGCATGGTGCAAATATCCGTCTCCGTAATGTAGGGCGTTTTGACGTGCGAATGCATGGTCATCTTCAGAACGGTGTTATCTTCATCACTCCCTACGGGCAATGCGATGAGTGTGTTGTGTAATTTTTCTTTACTTACGAGTTCGTTATTCTCCGAAAAAGTCAAAAGATAATCGTTACCGAACAAGACAAATCCGGGGGTTTTGGGGCCGGTTAAGATATACACTTTACGTTCGTTTTTGCTGATAATGGGGATAAGATTAAAAGAAGTATTTTGATAGAAATCGAAAAAGTTTTCCGTGTCATTGCTTAAGATTTCCAACGCATACTGTCTCATCCGGATGAGTTTCTTTTCAAAATTCGTAGCGGTCTCTCGGGTTTTAACGGCGTATTTTTCGGGGGAGGGGAGGCTGTCAAAAATGAATTTCAACAGGATGTTATCGGGCTTTTTTCCGTGGAAAACGGTTATCACGTTGTTGCTGTCGATATAAGAGACGTAGCCTCTGACTTGGGATTTCAATTCGGGAAAATCCCGCAGGAGCAGGTCCGTAGCCACCCATGACGCTTTTTCAGTACGGTACAGCGTCAGGCCTTGGTTTAGAATACTATCTGCAGAAGCCTGAGCATAGCAGAAACCAGCTAAGATAAAGAGATAAATCGAAGATAAAATTTTTTCCACTTTTTTTTGCAAAAATAGTCATTTACGAAACAAAATTAATTTACTATATTTAGGCACACAAAAACAAAAGCCATGAAAAAATTAAAAATTGTAATGTTATTTGTTCTGCTATCACTGGGTGTAAATGCACAAACCTTAAGCGAAGGGGATGCCTTGGTTTCCGGTTCTTTAGGCTTGGCCGGCTCATCGGTCGCGACCGGTGGCGGTTTTTCTATAACGGTACCTCCGATGTTGTTCAGTTACGAAAAGATGTTTACGGATAAAATATCTGCAGGAGGATTTGTAGGTTTATTCGGCTCAAAGTATGCCGCTTATGATTATGTTGTAAAATATTCGTTTATATACATAGGTGGTGTAGGAAACTATCATTTTTATATGGATGATAATTTTGATTTGTATGGTGGATTACGATTAGGATTTTATAAAGCCTCCGTATCGGGTAATACGGGTTTTTATAATGCTATTTCAACATCCGGTTTGGCTTATTCCGCACATGTGGGTGGTCGGTATTTTTTCAGTGAAAATTTTGCCGCACTAGCCGAATTGGGATTGGGGATTTCATTTTTGAGTGTAGGTGTTTCTATGAAGCTTTAATCGAGCATAGTATTTTACTCTTTTGAAAGCCGCTTTAATGCGGCTTTTTTTGTCCGGTTAAGATTTTATTGTTCAGGTTTTTCATTGTGATGATAAAATCTTTCCTCAAGTAGTGAATCCCGTTCTTTTTTGGCCTTGAAAATTTCTTCGAAATTTTCATTTTCGCCGGTCTGCAAATCGATTTGCTTGCTGAGCCCGGAATAGGCTTGTAACCATCTCACAAACAAACTGTCGGGGTCGGGATGTTTGTAGTTGTTTTTTAGCACCCATTTGAGTTGATGGGTTTCGTTTTCCAGTAACAACAGGCGGCTTTTGATTTCCACTTTGTTGAGTCGGGGCGGAAAAGCTTGTTGTTTGATTTTTTGCAATGCGCCCGAAACGAGTTCCAAACGGTCTTTGAGTTCTTCTTCCGATACCGAGTCGCGCAGATGAAAATACCCGATGAGCTGTTTCCACCGTGTGAAGGTGTCGAAAACCGTCTCGGGAGGCGAAATCAAAGCCGGGTCCGGGATTTTGAAGTATCTGATTTGATGGGGCATTGAAATTTTTCCGCCGGTTTGTTTGTCCTGATGACAATTATAAAACAAGAAAATCGGAAATAGTATAACAATTATTCGCATAACTTATAATACTTTAATTTGGCAAAAATATCCCACAAAACGATGCCTGCACTTACCGATACATTAAAGGAATGTTTGGTGCCGAACTGGGGAATTTCTACGGCGGCATCCACCCAATTCAAGGCTTCGTCGCTTACGCCTTTGACTTCATTACCGAAAATCAAGGCGATTTTACGGTTACGGGGCGGACAAAATTTTTCTAAGGAAACCGAACGGTCGGTTTGTTCGGCGGCCACAATAAAATAATTTTGTTTTTTGAGTACATTCAACAGTGCTTCGATTTTCGCGTAATATTCCCACGCTACCGATTCGGTTGCGCCAAGGGCAGTTTTATGTATTTCGCGGTGCGGAGGCGTGGCGGTAAAACCGGTCAAAAAAATTTTTTCCAAGGCAAATGCATCGGCGGTCCGGAAAAACGACCCGATGTTGTTCAAACTCCTGATGTTATCCAATAGAATAACGACGGGTGTTTTTTCGCTGTTTTTGAAGGCTTCGAGGCTTTTCCTGCCCAGTTCGTCGAGTTTGAGTTTGCGCATTTCCGGTCGAGTTATGAAACAAAATTACTTGTTTTTTCGTTAACCGCGCCAAAAAAAACACACCGCCTCGGGCTGCAAGACATAAAATATTTTTACTTTCGCATTTCTCTATAAAGATGAAGGATATGAAAAATTTAGCGTTTCTTATTTTTCTTGCTCCGGCGGCGGTTTTTTCTCAAGAAGAAGAAAAGAATACGGAAAATTTATTGCCGGTGTATGTAAATATCAAAGACACCCTGATACGTAAAAAACTTTCGTTTACCGACAAACGGGTAACCGGGAGCGAAGAAATAAAATTGATTCCGGTGGAAAGTATCGATGACGTCTTGGAACTTGAAGCATCCGTCGATATAAGAAAACGCGGGAGCAAAGGCGTGCAAGCCGACATAAATTTGCGCGGGGGAAATTTCGACCAAGTGCAAATATTACTCAACGGTATTCCGGTAAATAATCCGCAAACCGGGCATCATGGTTTGGATTTGCCGGTGGATACGGAAATGATTGAAAGAATTGAGATATCGGATAACGCTTCCGAAGCGGGCTATGGAGCCAATGCCTATAGCGGAACGGTTAATATTATTACCAAAAGTCCAAGTGATTCTAATTCGGAAATGTTCTTCAAAGCGGGACAATTCGGTTATTTGAAAGCCGGGATTAACATATCTAAAAAAATCAAAAAAACATCGGTTTATAACGGGTTTTCATATCAACGATCTACGGGGTATCCGACCGGAGACAGTATCAACAACACGGACTTTTCGGCTTTGAAAAATTTTATGCATGTCCGGTACGAAGGCTTGCGTTTTCCCGTTGATTTTCAAGCGGGTTTTCATAAAAAAGATTTCGGAGCCAATCGTTTCTATACGGCTAAATATCCTTGGCAATACGAAAAAACCAAGGGTGTGTTTGTCTCCCTAAAGAGTAGTTTTTACGGTAGGATTCAACTCGAGCCCGAATTGTCCTACAAACTGCATTATGACAATTTTCAATTGTTCAGAGAAAGCATATACCGTTATCAGAACGGTTATTTTATCAACGGACAGGATACGGCACAATACGCGCCGGGCATCTATTATCCCGGGCATAATTACCATAAAACTCAAGTGATACTGGGCGCCGTAACGGCATATCTTTCATCGAATTCGGGCTATACCATCGTCAGAACTTCGGTAAGCATCGAGAAAATCATGAGCAATAAACTGGGCAAGGAATTGAATAACCCGGTGACGGTAAACGAACGTATCGTTTACACCAAGCACGATAGCCGGATCTATCAAAACTTTTATCTGGGGCATTTTAAAAAAACCGGAAATTTTTTTCTGGAAGGAAATTTAAACTATTTGGTCAACAATCATTTCGGCGGTCATTTATTCGGAGGAGGCGTGATGAAATATATGCCGGACAATTGGCAATTCCACGTTGCTTTTAATGCTTCGGGACGCTTGCCTACTTTTACGGATTTGTATTACGAAGACCCTTCCCATGAAGGAAATCCCGGCCTTAGACCCGAGCGTGCCTTCACTTATGAAACGGGTGCTAAATTTTCAAAACCGGGCGGTTTCTTTTCCGTTAATTTGTTTTGGCGTGATGCCCGCAATACGATCGATTGGATCAAAGCCGACCCCGGTGAAAAATGGCAAGCACGAAATCTTACCCGTCTTCAAACCAAGGGACTGGAGATTCGGTATCGTAAAAAGTTTCATAATGGCATACTTCGGCGGGTTTCTTTGGCCTATGCTTACCTGAAAACGGATAAATTAAATACGGAACCCCTTGTTTCCAAGTATGTTTTGGATTACCTGAAACATAAATTCGTAGTAAAACTTTCACACAAGTTCTTCGGGGATACACAAATGCACTGGACGGGGATTTATAAAAATCGTAACGGGCAATACCCGGATTATGCGGACGGAGTCTATAAATTTTATGACTATAAACCATACTTTTTGACCCATGTAAAAATTTTAAAAGAATTTCAAACATGGCACTTAGGCATCCGTATTGAGAATCTTTTCGACGCGCGATACAGGGATTTATCATATGTTATAATGCCCGGAAGGTGGTGGATAGTTGAAGTAAAGATTGATGTGAAAAAGTTATTTTTTTACGGAAGATAAATTAGGATGATGAATTTTTATTAATAAAGCTGTTAAATTTAATTTATAATGATTCTAAATTTCAATTTTTTCGTTGAGTGATAGCGACAGTGAACAAATTTTTACTATTTTTATGCTGTAAAAAAACTAAAATTAAAGATTATGAAAAAAATTTTTTTGTTAACGTTAACATTTGTGATGCTGGGACTTAACGCTCAGTATTTGGAAATGGGTAACTCCCTGGTAAACTTTGGTGCCGGTATGGGTACTTACATGGGAAGTGGAAACGGATATTCTTCTGCCATCCCTCCGCTTTATTTTACGTATGAGTATATGATTAACGATAAGATTTCCGTGGGGCCCGCAGCAGCTTACCATACCTCTAAATACGAAATGTCTATGCCTACGGGATTTGGCGAAACGCTTAGTGTTGAATATGATTTTTCTTATTTACATTTTGGTGCCGTGGGGAATTACCATTTTTATAATGAGGGAAATATTGATGCTTACGGTGGTATTATCTTAGGATATACAAAAGTATCCGTTGATGTTTCGGGCTCCGCCACTGATGGAGATGATAATCTTTCCTCAAGTTTGACCTTGGATTCAAGCGGATTTCTCTATGGCGCTCAGGTAGGTGGACGGTATTTCTTTAATGATTTTCTCGCTTTCAATTTGGAAGTAGGATATGGAATAAGCATTGTTAGAGGAGGACTTACGATTAAATTCTAAAATACAACATTAATGACATTCACAAAAAAGCGGGCATAATTGCCC
>Ga0256834_1002478_pt1 | contig 11586 bp, 11 predicted proteins | sample 4281140metaG_FD_190536 | JGI IMG/M metagenome (GOLD analysis project Ga0256834, IMG submission 190536) | Hydrothermal vent microbial communities from East Pacific Rise, Pacific Ocean - 4281-140 | ecosystem: Environmental > Aquatic > Marine > Hydrothermal vents | place: Pacific Ocean: East... | reverse complement strand
CCATGCAGCCAAAACCTATCTTTCAAAGGGCAATGCGGCACTTAAGGTGGATGATGAATGGGCTGAGTTTTAATTAAAGACTTAGCGGTGTGTATATATGAAGATGTTAGCCTGGAAAAAGAATAACGGCGACAAGAATAAAAGGGGGCGCTTATTTTAAGCGCCTTTTTTGTGTTTAAGACTCTATCTACCCAAAAACACCACTTTCTTTTACACCATCAAAGATAAATTGCACCGCTAGTGCTGCGAGCAAAATACCAACAATGCGAGAAACAACTGCTAGGCCTGTTATGCCTAAAATGCGCTGAATTGGAATGGCTAATAATAACATTAGCCAAGAAATTAGCATGATAAGAATAAGCGCTAATAATACTAGCCAAAATTCTAATCGGCTTTCGGCCCCCGTTGTTAAAAGTATCACCGCAGAAATTGCACCCGGCCCTGCAAGCAGTGGCGTTGCTAACGGAAAAATAGAAATATCTTCGCTTTTCTTGGCTTCGGCAGTTTCTTCTTTTGTTGTGCCAGTGCCCCCAGAGTGGCGAGCAAACACCATATCAATAGCGATGAGCAATAATAATATGCCGCCACCTGCCTTTAAAGCAGGAATGCCAATACCAAATAGGCTTAATATAGCGTCGCCTAAAAACCCAAAAAACAATAATATTACCGTTGCAACTAGCACGCCACGAGTAGCAAAAATAAAGCGCTCTTTATTGCTTGCTTCTTTTGTTAAAGCGGCAAAAATTAGCGCAATGTCAGGCGGCCCTATGGTTGCGAAAAACATAGTTAGGGAAACAAGTACTATCTCAACCATTATCTCTTACCTCTTTTTGCAAGTGTTATTTTTTTTGCAAGTGTTATATCTATTTCGTCCCAAATAAGCCTTGCAATATCAGGGCCGCCAAAACGTTTTATTTCACGAATTCCAGTTGGCGAGGTTACGTTTATTTCTGTTAGATAGCCACCAATTACATCAATGCCAACAAATATTAAGCCACGCTCTTTTAGCGCAGGGGCGATAATTTTACATATTTCTTTTTCACGTTCCGTGAGCCCGCTTAAAACTGGCTTGCCACCAACATGCATGTTTGAGCGCACTTCGTTTGGTGCTGGAATACGATTTAGCCCAGCAACGGGCTCACCACCAACCAAGATAATACGCTTATCGCCCTTTTTAACATCGGGTAAATATTTTTGTATCATAAAGGGCTCAACAAAATTTTGCTCAAATAATTCAATTAAAGCGCTTAGATTTTGATCTCCTGCTGAAAGCAAAAATACACCAGCGCCACCATTTCCATAAAGTGGTTTGATAATTATATCGCCATGCTTTTTCCTAAATTCAAGAATTTGCGCCCTATCTCTAGTAATAAGAGTTGGCGGCATAAGTTCAACAAATTCTGTAACGAGGATTTTTTCTGGCGCATTGCGAACAGAAGAGGGGGGGTTCACCACCAAAGTTGTTTCCTCAAGCCTATCGAGCAAATGTGTTGTAGTAATATAATTCATGTCAAAGGGCGGATCTTGGCGCAAATGAATTACATCAAATTTCGATAGCTCTTGGCGCTTAAATTCACCAAGCGTAAAATGCTCGCCCTTTTTTTTATCAAATAATTTTATTGGTGCAACATTGGCGCTTAAAATATTATCGCTTAGTGCTAGGCTATTCGGATTATAATAATTAACATCATAACCACGTTGTTGCGCCTCTAGCATTATCGCAAAGCTACTATCGCCACTTGGCTCGATATCCTTAATCGGATCCATTTGCACTGCAATTTTTAAGCTCAATTTTTACTCCAAATAATTAAATGCACCAATATAATGTTTTGGCAAAGTATAGGGTGCAATGAATATCACATCAAAGCGCATATCATAATCATAATATTTGCTATTTTGCGATAAAAATAAACCAGCAGCACGTGAAATACGTCTTTTATTAACCGCTTCTAGCGCTTGTTCTAATTTATCTTGGTTTTTGCGTATTTTAACTTCAACAAAAATCAGTGATTTTCCTCTTTTTGCGATAAGGTCAATTTCTCCAACATGAGTTTTCACTCTTTTTGCTACAATAGAATATAATTTTAGGCGCAAATATAGGCCTGCAAGATTTTCACCCAAGCGGCCAAAATTTTCAGCCCTTTTCCTGCTTGATTTTGAGCGCTTCATCATAGACCTTTTTGCGTTTTAGATTAAACTTTGTGGTTATTTCGTCAACTGAGCTTTTAAGAGTTTTATCTCTTAGAGCGTTTTTTAATTCGCTTTTCCAAATATTTTCATCAAGCTCTATTTCTTTTGCGCCAGAAACTAAAATAACTGCCTCACCTTTTATTTGCTTGTCAGATAATGCTTCGCTTAGCTCAAGCAGCGAGCCACGCATTACACGTTCAAATTTTTTACTTATTTCAAGTGCAATAGCAACTTCTGTTTGCTCGCCAAAAATATCTTTTATTGCATCAATAGTTTTGCTTAGGCGGCGAGGTGATTCGTAAAATATCAGTGTCTCAGAATTATTCTTTAGTTTTTCGAGGGCATTTTTCCTCGTGCCAGCTTTGGGAGGTAAAAAACCATGAAAGCTAAAATTATCGCTTGGTAATCCAGCTATTGATAGAGCCGCAATTAGAGCGCAAGCACCGGGTAGTGAAAAAATATTTAACCCCCTCTCTCTTGCAGAGCGAACGAGAACAAAACCGGGATCATTAATTAGCGGCGTGCCAGCATCTGATATTAGGGCAACGGATTGCCCTGTCTCTAAACGTTTGATAATTGAGTTGGTCTTTTCTCTTTCATTATGTTCATGAAAGGCTAGACGCTTGGTTTTGATACCATAATGATTAAGCAATTTGGCACTGGTTCTAGTATCTTCGCAAATTATTAGATCAGCACTAGCCAAAACCTCAAGTGCTCTTATGCTAATATCCTTTAGATTACCAATGGGCGTTGCAACAATATAAAGCCCTTTTTCCAGCTTTGGAGCTATAAATTCTTTTGCAAAAACGTAATATTTACTCATTTGTTTTAGTAAACTCCATATTCATGCCCATATTTATGAACAGTTTGAAAGCATAGTTTTAAGCATTTACTTTGATTTTGTATAGGTTTGGGCATAGACTATTATTTAATGACTGGTTTATCAAAGTTTAATTTAGGGGCAGAAAATTGACATTAAGTAATATGTTAGGATTTTTGAATAGATGCACACTTCTTATCAAATATATATTTGCAAGTTTTGCAATATTATTACTTAGTGCTTGCACTAATTTTTCTTTTGGCCCGCAAAACTCAACAGCACCATTTACTACAATATCACAAGATGTAGGAACACAAATACTACCGTTAGCATCAGGTGAACCTATTGGCACGGGTAATGTTCGTGTAGCACTTTTATTGCCTATATCTGGTGATGCTGGCATAGCAAATGTTGGTATTTCCATGGCCAATGGCGCACGCTTGGCTATGGAATTTATTCAAAAAAATAATTCTATCGGCAGTAATATTACGCTAGTTCTAAAAGATACAAGTGGAGATGCATCGGTTGCAGCACGTAAAGCTTCAGAAGCTGTGAGTGAGGGGGCTAGTCTTATTCTTGGGCCATTAAGAGCTGAATCTGTACGTGCTGCTGGGGTAGTCGCTCGCTCGGCTGGCATTCCGCTAATTGGCTTTTCTAATAATTCTGGTGCTGCATCAAGTGGGGTATATTTGCTCAATGTTTTACCAGAAGGCGAGGTTCGCCGTTCGTTAGGATTTGCCTCTAGTCAAGGAAGGCGTGGTTTTGCAGTTATTTATCCAACTACTGATTTTGGTTACATTCAAGCTGGAGCATTTACTCAAAGCATTTCTGATTTAGGGTTAAATGCGCTGGCTACTTATTCATTTGGCGATGAAAATGGCGCTCGTATTGCAATAGAGCAAGTTATTCCACTTATTCAAGCAGGGCAGGTTGATGCTTTATTCCTTCCAGATCGCTCAACTGCTCCAAGTTTTGCAACGCTTTTAGAAGCAGTTGGCATAGATAAATCTAGATTACTTATTATTGGTTCGGCTGATTGGGATAGAGATGTTAAAATTTCACAAACCCCATATTTGAACGGCGCAATTTATCCTGCAATCGACGATGCTGGACAAGAAGCCTTACGCCCACAATATCAAGCGCGTTTTGGCTCAAACCCGCACCCATTCGCAACCATTGCCTACACGGCAACATTACTTGCCAATTCTTCTGCGCTATCCAAGTCAAATCCACCCTATGATAAAAATCAGCTAACAAGACCTTCTGGATTTAATGGGCGTGATGGGCTTTTTCGTTTTCTTTATAATGGTCGCTCTGAATATGCTTTGATTATGAAGCAGGTAATTTCTGGCGGTGCACAAAGAATTGATGGGCCAAAACTTCCATAGCAAGGTTTTTGTAAGCAAGACTTCCGTAGGTATAAGGCCTAAAGATTAAGTTCTTGACGCAAGGATTTGCTAAGCTTTTGGCTAATTATTTTATGCGCATCTATTATATAGATTTTAATTTCTTCTTCGCTTAATTCACTATTAGGAAGAACAGAAACCCATTTTGCCCGTGCTAAATATTTTGCTTTTGAAATTCCATTTAATGTCGGCAGCATTTCAAAACCCATATCAGAACACTTAAAAGATATTTGCCAAATGTCCTCATCACTCCAAATATTAAAAGTAGCAAAAATTTTACCGCCAATTTTACCAACGGAAGCATTTCCCCATTGGTGAACTATTTCAACTGCTGGCAACTGTTTGATAAATTCTTCAAAATTTTCTCTAATATAAATGCTCAACTAAATTTAACTTTCTTTGATTTGGTTGGCCAAAAAAACAAATAAGCAATAATTATAAATATAGCACTTAATGATATAAGTCCAAGCCAGCTAGGTAGACTTAGGAAAAAAAGAAAAATTGGATCCCATAAAAACGGGTGTATTTTACGCTCAATTATTGCACCAACTAGCGGTAGGCTTGCAGTGCTAAAAATGCCGATAAACGGATCAAAATTATACCAAGTTTGGCCAAGTGGGTCTGTTGCTCTATTATCTGTCGCCGCTATAATTGTTATGTAAAAACCAAAAGCTAACAAAGCTAAAGCAACAAAGATAAGAGAAAACAGGCGCATAATAATTTTTAATATAGAAATAATTATTTTCAATTTATTTGTCCATCTAATTAATTTCAATAGTATTATTACTTGATTTCTTCCTACCTACAAATAACATTATCGTGCCCAAAACCCCTAAAACTACCCATGCTGGCAGGCTAATAATAAATAGTGATATATTTTGGACTATATTGGGTAAGGAAATACTTGCGAAAAAACTGCTAAGAGCTAACCAGCTAGAACTATGTAAATCATTCCATGTTTGCGAAAAAGATAAGAAACTAATAGCACCTAATTTTTGCGAAAGGAAAATATCTCTTATTAAAAACACTACAGCAATTCCCAAGAACCACGTACCTATTATTCGTAATAAAAACTTCATTTTTCAGCGCCTTGAATTTTATTTAGCCAAAGATTAGCCAAGAGATTAGCTTTAGAGACTAAAGAAGGCAATTTATAGATTAATAAATAGAGTTGATATTTATATAGGAAAAAGGACTTGCTCATAAGTGCTTTTTAGGGGTAGGTCATTGTTTGAAATTGCTTAGAGGTGGCCAAAGAAGGCTGTAAAGAGGTCGAAGGCGTCCAAAGCAAAGAAGGCGTGCGCCTGATAAAGAACTAAAGGCATGAATATTTTGTCTAACTAATACAGGAGAGGTGGCCGAGTGGTCGAAGGCGCACGCTTGGAAAGCGTGTAGGCGAGTAATCGTCTCCAGGGTTCGAATCCCTGTCTCTCCGCCATATACTTGTGCTATCCTATTGTATTATATATGCTTTTACCACTCTTACAAGTTGCTTCCCCACCATTTTCCCCACTTCTATTTTTATATAAGTATACATTTAAATCAAATATTGTTGTTCTTGCTGCAAAACTACCCAGATTCTTTAATACACTAAAACTTATATTATTAGGATAGTTCTCATTAGCTTGTCTCAGCATAACGAAATCGATCCTACCCCCCAATCACATTATGCAAGCATATCACCATTTAGATGCTGACAGCTCATAAAAGTTGCATTGCCAGACTAAAGGAGACGTCGTTTTTTCTAAACCCATAGAATAAAGAGCATTACATAACCCTTTTATATTTCTACTAATATACTCGTCATGCTGTTAGGCATCAGCTTTTTGCATAAATATATAATGGCATAAGAATAATTAACCTACTTTATTAAGGGAAAAATTACAAAAGGATAGATAGCAAAATAGAGGTGTCCCGTAATTGTAATTAGAAATCTTCTGTAAGGCACTTGCATTACAAATTTCAAAGAACTTAATGCTCGTTAATATCAAATATAAAAGCATATATCACAAGAACATTTTAGGGTGCAATCTTAATAAAACTTAACCTTTGAAGTCATCTGTTAGAGATTTAATATTCTTTATTTATGCCTAGACTGCTGTATTGACAAGCAAGATTATACATAAAAGAATTAAAGCGACCGTTATTTCTAACAGATCGCTTTAATTTGCATTTTGTGGACTAAATCCTTGTTAACGGAAAGCCCGACTTTTCCAGAGTGCTTTTTTAAATGCAATTAGACTATATCTTAATTTTCTGTTAAAATCAAGTTACACGATTTTAGGAATTAAGGGGCGCAAATGACAAATAATGCTAAATGGAGATTAGGAATTGATTTAGGCACAAATTCTCTTGGTTGGGCGGCTTTGGAATTGGTGCGAGATGGTGATGGGGATTTAGCTCCATATGGTTTGAAAGACAGCGGGGTGAGAATTTTTTCAGATGGACGTAATGCAAAAGACAAGCAATCTAACGCTGCTAAAAGGCGCGAGCCGAAAGGCGCTCGCAAAAATCGTGATAGAGGCAAACGCCGCGCTGCTCGTTTATTCCAACAATTGATTAAATATGGGCTTATGCCTGCTGATAAAAAAGAACAAAAAGCACTTGAAGGCGGCAAAGGCATGCCGCTTTGTGATAGCGACCCATGGATATTGCGTTATCGTGCCTTAAATAAAAAAATTACCCTGTCTCAATTTGCCCGCGCGATATTTCATCTACACCAAAGGCGTGGTTTTAAGTCTAACCGCAAAACAGATAGGGCAGATAAAAATGAAAGTGGTAAGGTAAAAATTGCGATTAAAGAAACCCTTGCAAAACTTAAAGAAAAAAACGCATGCACACTGGGTGAGTTATTTGGTCGCGAGCGTTTTGAAGTCTATGAGTTTAATGAAGCCGCCCCAAAGGGAAAACGCAAACCCCAGCCTTTAGCGCGAGTTAGGAAATCTGGCGAAGGAGCTAAATGGCAATATGATTATTACCCCACTCGTGAGCTTATTTTAGATGAATTTGATAAGATATGGGAAAAGCAGAGTGAGTTTTATGACAAATTGAGCGATGAAGCACGCGATGCAATTCGCCACACTATCGAATGGCAACATCCATTAAAAGCGCAGCCAGTGGGTAAATGCACGCTTATTCCAGAACAAGAAAGGGCGCCAAAGGCTCTGCCCTCTTCGCAGCGCGCAAGAATTTTCCAAGAGGTGAATAACCTTAAATTTGCTCCAGCTGGCAAGTTGAGTTATTCACTAAGTTTAGAGCAACGTAATCTCGTAACAAACAGATTGTTACTCCCGACAAATAAAACGGGTAAAGTTAGTTTCATTCAAATTCGTAAACTGCTTGGCATATCAGAAAAATTTAACCTTGAATCAGAAAAGCGCAAAGATTTAGTTGGCGATGAAACAGCGGCAAGAATGATACAAGATGAGTGTTGGGGTATGGCTTGGTTTAATTTTGACCTTCAAACCCAAGACGAAATTATTGATAAGTTGATTAACGAAGAAAAAGAAGAAGTTCTTATTGCTTGGTTAATGCAAAAACATGGGCTTGATAAAGAGCAGGCAGAAAATATTACTGAGTGCAATCTAGTTGCTGGATATGGAAACTTAAGCAAAGAGGCTTTAGATAAGATTTTACTACCGCTTGAAGCAGAAGTGATTGTATATTCTGATGCAGTTGTAAAGGCTGGCTTTGTTAGTCATAGCCAGTTTGGAGATGGGGTGATATTTGACGAATGTTTACCGTATTATGGTAAAATTCTTGAACGCTCGGTTGCTTTTGGCACGGGCAACCCTAAAGATATTGTTGAAAAACAATATGGGAAAATTGCCAACCCAACAGTGCATGTTGCGCTTAATCAAGTGCAAAAAGTAGTAAATGACTTGATGAAACGCTTTGGTGCGCCAGAGCAGATTGTGCTAGAATTAGCGCGTGATTTACCGCTTTCTGCAAAGGGTAAAGGCGAGCTTGAAACAAAGCAAAAACAAAACCAAGATGCGAATGAAAAACGACGCAAATCATTGGCTGAAACCTATAATCAACCTGATAGTTATGAAAACAGAATGCGGCTTAGGCTTTATGAAGATTTAGAGGCATTGGGCAAATGTTGCGTTTATACTGGTGAGCAAATTGGTGCGCATAATCTTTTCTCCTATGAAGTTGAAATTGAACATATTTTACCATTTTCACGCACACTTGATGATGGCTATGCCAACAAAATCCTCTCAATGCGCAAAGCTAATCGTGATAAGGGCAATCAAACCCCGTTTGAAGCATTTGGGCATTCGCCAGATGGATATGATTGGGAGGAAACATCAGAACGCTCAAGTGCATTGCCAAAGAGCAAAGCATGGCGTTTTGCCCCCGATGCAATGGAAAGGTTTGATAATGAAGAGCAAGATTTTCTTGCCCGTCAGTTAAATGATACTCGTTATATTTCACGCCTTGCAAAAGGATATTTAGAGGCAATTTATGGTGGGCAGGGGCATAAAGGGTCAGAGAATAATGTCTGGGTAATTAATGGTCGCCTAACGGCAGATTTGCGTCATTTATGGGGTTTAAATTCTGTCTTACGCGGGCATAATGAGCCAGAAGCAGAAGCACAAAAGAAAAACCGCCAAGATCACCGCCACCATGCAATTGATGCAATAGTTATTGCTTGCACTGACAGGGGAATGTTGCAAAGAGCGGCAAGTGAAGCAAAAAAACAAGAAGAAAAATTCAACAATAATTTAATGAAAGATATTGATGAGCCTTGGAAAAATTTCCGCTCTGATGTTGAAGTTTCGGTTCGCAATATCAAGGTTAGCCATAAGCCAGATCATGGGTTTGAAGGTGCAATGCACAATGAAACTGCTTATGGATTTTTAAAAGGAAAAGAAGGTGAGACTGATAAAAAAGGCTATCAAAAAGTTGTAACTCGTAAACCGCTAGATAGCTTTGATTCTACGAAAGATTTAAGTATCATAAAAGATGATTTAATTCGTAATAAGTTAGAAGAAGAAACTTATGGTTTAACTGGTAAAGACTTTAAAGAAGCACTTTTACAAACTGCGCATAATATGAAGCCACCTGTTTACAAAGTCCGTGTCGAAAAAAATCTACGTGTAATTCCGTTCAAAGATAAACAGGGCAAAGCCTATAAAAGTTATATGGGTAATTCCAACTATTGTTATGATATTTGGGTGAGTGAAAAAGGGAAATGGGTTGGTGAGGTTATTTCTACCTTTGATGCATATCAGCTTGCTCGAAAGGATAAAAAATGGTGGAAAAATTTAATAGGGCAGAATGAGCAAAAATTGATTATGCGCATAAGAAAAAATGATTATTTACAAGTTGAGCATGAGGGGGAAATCAAGACTGTTCAAATCTATAAATTTTCTAAAGGAATGATAAATATGGCGGAGCATTTTGAAGCAAATATTGATGCAAGAATGAGGGCAAAAGAATTAAAATCTATTCAAATGGCTCCAAGTTCTCTGCAAATCTCAAAAGCAAAAAGAGTTACTGTTAGTCCCTCAGGAGTAATCAATATCTACTGATTTTATTTGAAGCAGAATTTTTAACAATATTATGTTATGCTTCTCTTAGATGAAGGGAGTTGGCAATGCAAAATCGTGTTGTTGAAATATCATCAAACGGCGCATATTTAAGCCTTTCACGTGGGTTTTTAACTGTAAAAATTGACGGAGAGCAAGCAGGGCAGGTTGCCATTGATGATATGTCTGCGCTTATTATTCGTGGGCATGGCGCAGCCTTATCGGTTAATATCTGCTCCCGATTAGCCGAAGCAAATGTACCAATTGTCATTTGTGGCACGAATCAAACCCCCTCTTCAGTTATTTGGCCAATTGCTGGGCATTTTGCTCAAGGCTTAAATATGCAAGCACAAGCACAGGCAAATAAACCCTTGTTAAAACGCCTTTGGGCGCAACTAATTAAAGCAAAAATTAATGCCCAAGCAGAAGTTTTAAAAGCACACGATTTAAATAGTTCAGATTTACTTTCAATGGCTAAGCGAGTTAAATCTGGCGATAGCGAAAATATCGAAGCCCAGGCAGCACGTAGATATTGGCAACGTTTAATGGGTGAGAGTTTTAAACGCGGCACACGAGAGGGTGCAATAAACGCGGGTTTGAATTATGGTTATACGGTTTTAAGGGCAGCGGTAGCTCGCTCAATTTTGGCAGCAGGCTTGCACCCATCATTATCTATTCATCACCAGAGCCAAGGTGACGCGTTGCGCCTTGCTGATGATTTAATGGAACCATTTCGCCCTTGGATAGATTATAAAGTGAAAAAAATATCTAATGATATGGGCAATGAAGAATTTGAGCTTGAAAATGAACATAAAACCTCTTTGGTTGCGGTATTGAACATGGATTTACAATCAAATTTTGGTGCAAGCCCAATGCAGGTTTGCATAGATAGAATGGCGCAATCTTTGGCTGATGTTTTTTTAGAAGAGCGCAAAAATATTGAACTGGCAGGAGCGCCATTGCCGTTGGTGCTTTCTTCACAGGGGTAAAATAGAAAATGAGCAGAAAACAATTTACACAATTAAGTGGGTATCAGTTCATGTGGGTTATGGTTTTATTTGATTTACCAACAGCAACAAAAAAAGAACGCAAATATTATACAAAATTTCGCGATTCTTTATTAGACAACGCCTTTGAAATGGCGCAATTTTCTGTTTATGTGCGTCATACAAATGGCAAAGAGGCGGTGCAAGCAGTAATTAGCAAGGTAAAGACGAAAATGCCACCAGCAGGAAAAGTAGATATTTTGCAATTTACTGACAAGCAATATGAGAATATAATTTGTTTAAGAGGAAAAGGGAAAAGTGATTCGCTTAAAAATCCTGAACAATTGGTGTTATTTTAATGAAAAATCAGACATTTTTATCAATTTTAAATCTAAAAATATCTAATACTTTCAATCGTTTACATTGCGATCAGTTATAGCACTCTGGAAAAGCCGTGCCAACCGCAACTACGTTGGACGAAGCTATAAAAGCAGGTTGGTTATAGCACTCTGGAAAAGCCGTGCCAACCGCAACAATAAACAGGGAGGCAAGATTAACTCAAGCGTTATAGCACTCTGGAAAAGCCGTGCCAACCGCAACTCAATAAGCTGTTTGCGCAATGCAATTAACGTTATAGCACTCTGGAA
>Ga0256834_1002477_pt1 | contig 11586 bp, 11 predicted proteins | sample 4281140metaG_FD_190536 | JGI IMG/M metagenome (GOLD analysis project Ga0256834, IMG submission 190536) | Hydrothermal vent microbial communities from East Pacific Rise, Pacific Ocean - 4281-140 | ecosystem: Environmental > Aquatic > Marine > Hydrothermal vents | place: Pacific Ocean: East... | reverse complement strand
CTTTTTTAATGCCGTATTCTTTGGTAATCAAATTCCAAGCTAATTCAATCGCTCTTTCCTTGAAATAATCACCAAATGAGAAATTACCCAACATTTCAAAAAAAGTATGATGGCGAGCGGTAAATCCAACATTATCTAGATCATTATGCTTGCCGCCAGCCCGAACGCATTTTTGTGAAGTTACAGCTGTTGAATAGGGGCGCTTTTCAATGCCTGTAAAAACATTTTTAAATTGCACCATTCCAGCAGCGGTGAACATTAGAGTTGGATCATTTGTCGGCACAAGCGGACTTGAGGCAACTAGTTCATGTCCCTCACCCTCAAAATAGTTCAAAAATTTAGATCGTACTTCATTTACGCTAGACATATTGCTTTTCCAAAAAAAGGGCGGGCTTTATAAAGCTCGCCAAAAATTATTAAATCCTTTTATCAAATTGATAGGCCTTATGTCTAGCGCCAAAATAGATTTCAAAATAAAACGGACGCAACTATCATTGCGCCCGCTTAAAATATTAAAACTAAAAAATACTATTCTTTATGTTCAATAATATCATCGTCAGGTTGCGATTTATTCTCAAGCAGTTCTTCATCAGATAATAGACCAGCGCTTTCACGAACCCCCTGCTCAATAATATCAGCAATTTCAGGGTTATCTTTTAAGAATTGTTTTGAATTCTCACGTCCCTGCCCCAATCTCTGACTATCATAAGAGAACCAAGAGCCCGATTTTTCAACAATTCCTGTTTTAACTCCAAGATCAAGCAACTCACCCGTTTTAGATACGCCCTCACCATAAATAATATCAAATTCAACCTGACGAAATGGCGGCGCAAGTTTGTTTTTCACCACTTTCACTCGTGTCTGATTGCCTACAATTTCATCTCTATCTTTAATTGCCCCAATGCGACGAATATCAAGACGAACTGATGCATAAAACTTAAGCGCATTACCACCAGTTGTTGTTTCGGGTGAGCCAAACATCACACCAATTTTCATGCGGATCTGATTGATAAAAATAACCATAGTCTTTGATTTTGAAATAGAACTTGTTAATTTACGCATAGCTTGGCTCATCAAGCGAGCTTGCAGGCCTGGTAAACTATCACCCATTTCGCCCTCAAGCTCAGCTCTCGGAGTAAGTGCCGCCACACTATCAATCACCAACACATCAATCGCACCAGAGCGCACGAGCGTGTCAACAATTTCAAGAGCCTGTTCGCCAGTATCGGGCTGCGAAATCAAGAGTTCATCAACATCAACACCTAATTTACGAGCATAGATGGGGTCAAGAGCATGTTCCGCATCAACGAAGGCGCATATTCCACCTTTTTTTTGTGCTTCTGCCACAACGTGCAAAGCAAGTGTAGTCTTGCCAGAACTTTCAGGCCCATAAATCTCAACAACACGACCTCTTGGCAATCCACCAACTCCAAGCGCAATATCAAGTCCAAGCGAGCCTGTTGGAATTGTTTCTATTTCCATAACGGCCTTATCGCCCATTTTCATAATTGAGCCTTTACCGTAATTTCGCTCAATTTGACCCAAAGCGGCCTCTAATGCTTTATTCTTATCCATTGATCCCCCATCGATCACCTTTAATTTTGTTTGCGACTTTGACTTAGACTTTGACTGCAACATTTCACTCTCCTTATTTCACGCCCAAAGATATCTTTCAATATCAGATATCAAGTTCTGTATATTCTTAACTTGTACTATCTTTGTTCTCATTTTGTTTCCTGTTTGTCAAGAGGGAATTTGAATAAGTTGGATTTAGGATAAAGAGCAAAACTAATCTTCTCTTTGCAACACCTCTTTGACCTTACTATTTATCTGATCAAGAGAATAGGGTTTTGCGAGGAATTCAAAAGATCTATCATCTTCTAAATCTTTTCGTATACTTTCTTCAGCATAACCAGAAACCAATATTACTTTTAGGTCTTTAGTGCGCTCTCTTACTTTTTTAAGTAATGTGGGCCCATCCATTTCTGGCATAATAACGTCAGAAATTAGAAGATCTAATTCATAATCTATTTCCTCTAAAATTTCTAGAGCCTCTTCACCACCATCGGCTTCTAAAACTTCATAACCAGTTGCCGATAATGCTCTAGCTGAAAAGGCTCTCACAGCCTCTTCATCTTCAACAATTAAAATTCGCTCGTTACCAGTAAGGTCTTTAATGGGAGCAGCGACCTTCTCCTCTTCTTCTATATCACCTATCTGAACAATGTGGCGAGGAAGGAAAATCTTAAAGGTAGTACCCTCACCCAATATACTGTCTGGATAAATAAAACCGCCAGTCTGTTTAATAATTCCATAAACAGTAGAAAGACCAAGCCCAGTTCCCTCGTTGAGTTTTTTGGTAGAAAAGAATGGCTCAAATATTTTTTCAACCACTTCTTCGCTCATGCCAGTACCGCTATCTTCAACTTCAATTAAAACATATTCACCAGTTGGCATGCCACGATAGTTTAACTTCTCAGCTTCTTCTTCATCTACATTAGATGTTCGTATTTCAATATGCCCGCCATCAGGCATAGCATCACGAGCATTTACCACAAGATTAATAATCACTTGCTCTAGTTGCACCAGATCAACACGAACCACCCAATCTGAATTCTCGTGCGAAACATCAAGAGTGACCTTGTCGCCAATCAACCTTTTTAATAGTACCAATAATTCATCAATATTGGTTTGGATTTCTAATATTTGTGGGCGCAAAGTCTGTCGCCTAGAAAAGGCTAATAATTGACGCACTAAACCAGCGGCTCGGTTAGCGCTTTGCTTGATTGACATTATATCGCCAAATGATGGATCGGTTGATTTATGTTTAAGTAATAGCAGATCAGAAAACCCTATAATTGCAGTAAGAACATTATTAAAATCGTGTGCCACACCGCCAGCTAACTGGCCAACTGCTTGCATTTTTTGCCCTTGCGCAAATTGCGCTTCAAGTTTTCGTTGCTCAGTCATATCAAGCGCATAAATAATTACCCGCTCATCTGAATCGTGCATTTTTTCAGAACTAGTAATATAAATTTTTATAGCGCTATCTTCATTAGATTCTAACAATGCATCAATCGGCTCAATATCCGAGCGTTTTTCTAATGCGAGTGCAACTCCATTAGAAAATGCCTCACGACCCTCTTGCGCAATTAAATTAACAATCGATCTATGCTCAACTGAGCGCTCTTCTGCATTAAGTCCAAAAATTCGAATGAAGGGTGCATTGGTACGAACAATCCTACCGCTGGCATCAAGTGTTGCAATAGCAAAAGGGGTATCATTAAAGAAGCGAGAAAACCTAACCTCTATTGCCCGCAAATCTTCTTCAAGATCACTACCGCTTGAGCGATCAAGCACAAGAGTTCTAGTTTCTCCTAGTCGCCCCTCTGCTAAGCGTGCAGCTCTATGTAACAAGCGAACAGGTAAATTCGTTCCATCACGCTTAACTAAATCAATATCAATAATTTCAGTTCTTATTTCGCCATCAGAGCTTCCGCCCCTCAATAAGCTTGCGCCATCACCTCGAACAATTTCACTCATAGTGAGCATACCAGCCTCAAATTCGGCTAAACTATAGCCAAGCCACTGAATAAGAGTTGAGTTAATATATTGAATTTCACCATGCTCGTTAGATGAGAAAAACCCAGCAGGTGCATGATCTAAATAATCAATAGCGCTTTGTAATTGAGAAAAAATATTCTCTTGCTGTTTTTTATCATTAGAAATATCTTGTAACGACCACAAAATAAGCGGCTTATTCGAATTATTTATTCTTGGTAAAGCACGAACACTAAGGCGATACCAAAATATTGCGCTATCAGCACCTAAATCCAATTCACCTATTTGGCGATTAACTCGAATATCTTCACTTGCAGGACGACCTTCACGAGCTGCAAGTGAAATACGGTATATAGCTTCGCTAGCCCCAGAAACATTTGCAAAAAGTCGTGGAACACTAACAGGAAGCCCATTATTTATCCGTTTTACAAATTCAAGATATTTCGCATTAGAATAGATAATTTTACCATCACGCTCACTAACAACTGCACCATAGGGCAAGCTATCAACAATGGTTTTGGCAAGGGTTCTTTTTTGTTCAGCAAAAGCAAACTTGAACAACCCAGCGGCCAGAGCAAATAAACAAAAAACACCAAAAACTGCTAAAAAGCCTAAAATCATCAACACAATATTATCGAAAAACCTTTCGCCATAAATTGTGATTACTACAGCGATTATTATAAATAAGAGCGCTAATAGCAAAACACGCAAAAGGCTTGTACTATCACCCGGATTTACAATTACCGGCTCTGGATAATTATCTTCTTCAACTTGCTTCACAAATTTCCCCAATTCCTAGCTAGGTGCTAGGTTTCATATAAATCATGCATCTATTAATACTTATAACGAATCACTTCTACTTTTCTAAAAGATTTTTTATGAAAACGGAATCCTAAAGCAGGATTTATTTTTCAAATGGGGAAAGAATTTTCAAATAAAATTCTCTAAGCTCTCCAAGCTGCATTTTGTTTTAGACGCATAACATATCCAATAACAGATGCTACTGCCTTAAAATGTTCGCTTGGAATTGCTTCATCAATCTCAACTGATGCAAATAATGCTCTTGCGAGCGGTGGGTTCTCAACTATTGGAATATCGTTAGTTTTGGCTACTTCTCTAATTTTAAGAGCAATATTATCCGCCCCCTTAGCTAAGCAAATCGGAGCATTTGTGTTTTCATCATATTTCAGCGCAATGGCATAATGGGTTGGGTTCGTGATAACGACTGTAGCATCAGGCACTGCTGACATCATACGTTTTTGCGCTCTTTGTTGGCGAAGCTGCCTGATACGAGATTTAATCTGCGGATCACCCTCCATTTGCTTATATTCATCACGCACCTCTTTGATAGTCATTTTTTGCTTTTCCCACCATTTGTGGCGTTGATAGAGATAATCAGCAAAGGCAATTATTGTAACAATTGCTAATGTTGCAATAAATATCTTTATTGCTAGCTCAAAGAACACCCCTAAAATGAAATTAGGTTCAAGAGTAATAATAGTTTCAAGCCGATCGCGCTCAGGCCATGTAACCAAAAAAATCACAACACCCACAATAGTAAGTTTCATTATGCCCTTAGTGAAATTTACTAATGATTCCATTGAAAACAAACGCTTAAAACCTGATAGTGGTGACACTTTTGACCATTTTGGTTTAATGGGATCTAAGGAAAGCACAGGCTTGTGCTGAATAAGATTAGCAGCAATGGCGGCAAAAGCCATAAGCCCTAAGGGCAATAAAATCACCGCCATTACGCTCCAAGTTAAAGCAGTGACAAAAGATAAAAAACCATCTCCCCCAACTTCATATTGCTCCGCATTGGCAATAATAGTTTTCAAAATACCCATAAGGGTTGCGCTGGTTGATGGAGCCATTAGAGCAAATATAATTGCCGCACCAAGAATCATAAACCAAGTTGTAACCTCTTGGCTTTTGGCTACATCGCCTTTTTTATGCGCATCCTCAAGTTTCTTTGCTGATGGCTCTTCGGTTTTTTCAGATTTATCGGGTTGATCTGCCATTTTCTAAGGCTACGCCTACCCTCCCCTAAACATGATGAATTGTTCTTCAACATGAGCGAGATACCAGCCCATCATCATTGTAAGCAATAATGCCATGAGCAATAGGCCAATACCAATATTGGCGGGCATCGCAACAAAAAACACCTGCACTTGTGGCATAAGACGTGCCAAAAGACCTAGCCCGAGATAGAATACTAAACCAAACACAATAAACGGAGCTGCCATTTGCACGCCGATAACAAATGCTTTTGACATTGTTTGCACTGCTAGATCTGCTGCATCACCAAGCATTAAAGGCGAGCTGGGCGGAAACACCATATAAGAATCATATACTCCTGCTAAAATTAAATGGTGTAAATTTGTTGCAAAAATCAGAGCAATGCCAAGAAATGATAAAAACCCGCCAATTAACGCCCCTTGCACCCCACCATTAGTCGGGTCAGCACCCAGCGCCGCAGATAGACCAATTTGAAAAGCAATAATTGAGCCAGCAGTTTGCGCCCCCGAAACAATAAGTCGCCCAATACCTCCAAGAATAAACCCAATGGCAATTTCGTGTAGCAAAACTTGAAATACTACCAGCAAATTATCGCTATTAAATGCTGGCAACTGATCAGAGACTAATGGGAAAATCACTAAGGAGAATAAAAGTGCGAAACTTAAGCGCATTCTACCCATTATCATTTTCTCGCCAAATGCTGGCAACAACATAAGCATCACGCCAACACGAGCAAAAACCAATAAATATAGATAAGCTATTTCGGGTAGCCAATTTATGCCAATACTCACGGCCTAACCACCCGTAACAATTAAATCGGCAATTTTGTTCATATAGGTTGCCATTGTCGCACCCATAAATGGCAACATAACTAACATGGTAATAAAAATCGCTAAGATTTTTGGAACAAAAACTAGTGTCATCTCTTGAATTTGCGTAAGCGCTTGAAATAATGCAATTACCACACCAACCCCAAGACCAACAGCCATCATTGGCAATGCTAAATTAATTAGCACCCAAATGCCATCCCGAGAAATATCTAAAACCTGCGCACCGTCCATTTCCTAACCCCATTAACAGCTAGATCGGCATACGCATGATTTCCTCATAGGCTTTAATCACACGATCCCGAATCGTTACCATACTTTCAATAGCAATCTCAGCTTCGGCAATAGCGGTCACTACGTCAACTACATTCCCACCGCCATTTATCATTTCCATAGATGTAGCATCAGCAACTTTGCCGCTCTCAACAATAGAGCTCAAATTATCTTGCAATGCTTGAGCAAAGCCCCCGCCCTCACCTGAAACAGGATTTGCATCTAATTTACCTTGCTCACCAGCGTTAGAAATAAGTTTTTGCGCCTGCCCATAAGCAGAAGTTGCAGCGTTAAATGTAATGCTCATTTATAAATCCTTATCCACGTAAGATATCAAGTGTTCGCCCAACCATCTGGCGAGTGACAGTAATAACATTTAGATTGGCCTCATAGGTTCGTTGTGCCTCACTCATATCCATTTTCTCAATGAGTGAATTTACGTTTGGATAGCGCACATAACCACGATCATCAGCCGCTGGATGTCCGGGCTCATAGCGAGAGGAAAACTCAGAATTATCTAATTGCACTCTGCCAATCTTAACCTCATAGCCGCCCAATTCACGATTAAACTCTGCCCTAAAGGTTGGAATTTTACGACGATATGGATCTTCTCCGGGGGTTTTACCTGCAGAATCTGCGTTAGCAATATTCTCTGCAATGATTCTCATTCGAGCAGATTGCGCTTGTAGGCCTGAAGTTGATAATTTTAGCGTGCTTAAAAAGTCACTCATATTGTTTCCACTATATTTCTATCTGCCCAAGGCAGTTCTCATTAATTTCATTGAGCGAGTATAAAGACTTGTTACCGCCTGAAATTCCATTTGGTTTGTAGTAACTTTCATCATCTCCTCTTCAAGGCTAACACCATTGCCCTCAGGGGTGACTTCATAATTCTTCATTTGCTGCGCACCAAACCCGTTATTCGTGCCGATACTTATTTGCAGGTGCTTTGAATTAGTAATTTTTGTTGTTATTTGTGCCGTTGAAAATTGGTTGACTTGCTCACTAAAGGTAAAACTCTTTAGATCACGCCCCCGATATCCCGGAGTTTCAGCATTGGCCACATTTTCTGCCAACAGGCTTTGGCGAGCTTGTTGCCATTGCATTTTCTGTTTCATTGCACTGAATAAAGAGAGATTTCCAATATCCATAATAATTAAAATCCTAAAGCCAAACCTAAGTATAGGCAAATTCTGCCCATTCATGGTTAACATCAAGTTAACATAATTGGATTGATGTGAAATTCTCTGTGTATTGTGCATAATTTCGCCTCAAACTAGGCAAATATTGCCGCTAGATTGAATTAAATATGATTTGCGTGAGGCTTTTAATTGACGCATAATATGCTTTTGCTGTTTTACGATTACTAAGTAAGGATTGATATGAGTTTTTTGAATGACCTCTTTGGAGGATCTGGCAGTACAATTATAACAGGTCTATTAGCACTTGGGCTGGTGCTTTTATTTATTGTTTTATTAGTTTGGTTTTTGAAGTTTTTCTCTAGTTTAACCAATAATATAGCACGCGGGCGCAACAAGCGACTTGCCGTTATTGATACAACTCACATTGACCAAAAGCGTCAGCTTATTCTTATTCGCCGAGACAATGTTGAGCATTTGCTTATGATTGGAGGGGAGCGGGACTTATTAATTGAAGCTAATATTGAAAACCTTCAATATAACACTCCCAATCAAGAAGTTAAGACCGCATCAAGCCAGCAGAAAAAGCCACCCTCTAAAAGCGCATTAACAGCCCCAATCATTGCCGTGGGATCAAAATCTTTACGCCATACAGGCCTGATGCGACAATCAAGTGAACCTGCAAAAGAACCTAATTTTGGCAACAATCCCCAGACTTTTGCTGGAATTTATAAGAAATCCGAGCCAGACATGAACGACTCAGATAAAGATAGCGCTATTGATGATTTTGAAAATAGCAATATTAAAGATAAAAGTGCAGACGAAAACAACAAAAGACGCAAAACAGACAAAGAACAATAGGGTTTTTAATAAAAATACCTTTCGTTTAGTTGCGTCTGCCCTATTTTTGATTCTAATTCCAGCTTTTGCCTATGCCCAAAACCTAACTATTGATTTTGGTGATGAAACAACATTAACCGAAAGAGCAATTCAGCTCATCGGCCTAGTGACTATTCTAGCTATTGCGCCATCAATTTTAGTGATGGTCACTTCTTTTACCCGCATTGTTGTTGTGCTTTCGCTTTTGCGTACTGCTATTGGCCTGCAAACCGCACCACCAAATTCGGTGATGATTTCGCTAGCTCTATTTCTAACAGCTTTTATTATGGCGCCAACTTTTCAACTTTCTTATGATAATGGCGTAGCGCCACTAGTTGCAGGACAAATTGAGTTTGAGGAAGCATTTGATGAGGCTGCAAAGCCCATTCACAGTTTCATGCTCAATAACGTACGTGAAAAAGACGTCGAGTTATTTATGGATTTATCTCAAGAGCCAATCCCAGAAGAACCCGAAGCACTGCCGCTACAAGTCCTAATTCCTGCATTTATGATTTCTGAGCTAAGGCGAGCGTTTGAAATTGGCTTTTTATTATTCTTACCGTTCATCATAATTGATATGGTTGTCGCCTCTGTTCTTATGTCTATGGGCATGATGATGTTGCCACCTATCGTTATTTCTTTGCCGTTCAAGCTAATTTTCTTTGTATTAGTTGATGGCTGGGCATTAGTTGCAGGCTCGCTGGTGAGATCGTTCGTTTCGGGGTGATTATGCAAATAAAAAAAGTGCAAACCAAAAAAGACTTAAAAGATTTTATTGAACTTCCCTTTAAACTATATAAGGACGACCCTAACTGGGTTGCGCCAATACGAAGCGAGATTAAGAAAACATTTAACCCCGACAAAAATCCGTTTCTTGATCATTGCGAGTATGACTTATTTTTGCTTAAGAAAAATGGTAAAGTTATTGGACGCATAGCTGCCCTTATTGATCTATTGGCGGTTGAACATTGGGGCGAGCCAATAGGCATGTTTGCTTATTTTGAGTGTCCAAATGATAAAAAAGCCAGTGCCATGCTGTTTAATGTTGCAAAAGACTGGTTAAAAAATAAAGGCATGAAAGCAATACGTGGTCCGATGAGCTTTGTTTCGCAAGAAATGGGCATGGTGATTGAGGGCTATTCTCCAGCAAACTGTATAATGGCGCCCTATAATCCACCATTTTATAATGACCTTAGTAAAGATTTTGGCTTCAAAAAAATCAAAGACCTGCTGGTCTATTATATGGATGCTGGCGAAAACTATCAGATACCGAAACGGATTTTACAATTTACTGATCTGGTAGCAAAGCGCTATAAGATTAAAGTGCGCCACGCTGATATGAAGAACATTGATGCAGAAATAAACCACATAATCAATATTTCAAACGCTTCCATTGGCAATAATTGGGGTTTTGTGCCAGTAACTGATGCAGAAATAAAGGCTCTGGCAGTTGATCTTGCAAAAATTATCAATCCAAAAGGAGTGATTTTTGCCCAAGATGAAGCTGGCGAAACAATCGGTTTTGGTGTTGCCATTCCAGATATCAATATAGCCTTGAAAGGCCTAAACGGACACCTTTTTCCGTTTGGTTGGGCAAGATTATTATACCAAATTCCACGCATAAAACAATATCGCATGTTCGCGCTTGGAGTGATGCCAAAATATCAAGGAAAAGCAGTAGACACCCTAATCTATCGCTCACTATATGAGGCGATTTATAACAAAGGTGCCCGTTTAGAAATTAATTATGTACTAGAAGACAACGCCCCAATGAATAACGCCATTATTAAACTTGGCGCAAAACCGCTAAGGCGTTATCGTCTATATCAAATGCCGATCTAGAATTCAATTTTTATCTCAGTGGTGCAAATTTTGCACTAAAATGGCGCATCATTGGTGGCTCTTTTATAATCTTAAACCCCTTCAAATCATCTTTAATTTTTGCCAGTTCCTCAAAAACTTCTACAATATAATCAGCATGAGATTGCGTATAAGTTCGGCGTGGTATCGCTAAACGCACCAATTCCATTGCCGCCTCATTTTCGCTTCCATCGGGAGAGCGTCCAAACATCACAGTTCCTATTTCACAGCCCCTAATTCCACCCAACTCATAAAGTGCCACCGCCAATGCCTGCCCCGGATATTGCAAAGGCTCAATATGAGAAAGCCACGATTTTGCATCAATAAAAACCGCATGACCACCAGCAGGCTTCACTACGGGCACATTAAGCGCATCAAGTCGTTCAATAATATATTCATTGGTTCGCACCCGATAGCGCAAATAATCTTCATCAATAATTTCTTTTAGCCCTTGCGCTATCGCATCAAGATCTCGACCTGCCAAACCGCCATAGGTTGGAAACCCTTCGGTTTGAATTAATTTGGTTTTGGCATTTTGCGCTAATTCATCATCATTAAGCGCTAGCCAGCCACCAATATTGGCAAAAGCATCTTTTTTGGCGCTCATAGTCATGCCATCAGCAAGCTCAAACATATCACGCACAATTTCTTTAATAGAGCGTTCGCCCTGCCCTGCTTCACGTTGTTTAATAAACCAAGCATTTTCTGCAAAACGACAAGCATCAATAATGAAGGGCACATTATATGAGCGAGCAATTTTTGCACATTTATGAATATTTTCGAGCGAAACTGGTTGCCCACCACCAGCATTATTAGTTATTGTAATCATAATGCAAGGCACGTTTTCACCATATTTATCTAAAAAAGCCACGAGCTTATCTAAATCAATATTTCCCTTAAATGGATGTAGGCTTTTAGGATCGCTGCCCTCATCAATCACCAAGTCATGCGCCATTGCGCCAGTTGCCTCAATATTACCCCGAGTAGTATCAAAATGATTATTTGATGAAATGTGTTTTCCCTTGCCG
>Ga0256834_1002476_pt1 | contig 11594 bp, 11 predicted proteins | sample 4281140metaG_FD_190536 | JGI IMG/M metagenome (GOLD analysis project Ga0256834, IMG submission 190536) | Hydrothermal vent microbial communities from East Pacific Rise, Pacific Ocean - 4281-140 | ecosystem: Environmental > Aquatic > Marine > Hydrothermal vents | place: Pacific Ocean: East... | reverse complement strand
ATCCGGTGACCACGGGGGGCAGCACCAGCGGTAAATGCACGGCCGCGCTCAACATTGATTTGCCGCGAAAATCACGCCGCGCCAAGATCCATGCCACCCAGATCGCCAATGGCAGGCTTGCCAGTGTCGCAACAATCGACACCTTGAGCGAAAGCGCCAGCGCCGCCCATTCTGCGGCCCCAAGACCCAGTATCATGGCCCCGTTCAAAGCGGATCAAACCCGTGCTGGCGAAAAATCCCGCCGGCCACAGGCCCTGTCAAATACGCAAGAAAGGCGCGCCCGCTGGCGGTTGTCGCGGCAGCGGGATAGAGAATTTCGGAGTGCAAATCGCGCGGCACCTCATACACCACTTGCACGCGTGGTTCGGCCAGCGCGTCAGTGGCATATGTCACCCCCAGAGGCGTTTCCCCGCGTGCAACCAAGGCCAGCGCCACCCGCACGTTTTCGACCTCGGCCAAACGGTTTTTCACCTGCGGCCAAAGCCCTGCCTGTTCAAGCCATTGCCGCCCGTAGATGCCCGCCGGAACCCCTGTTGTCTGGCCAATGGCCAAACGCCCATCGCCCAATCGCGCGGGCAGGTCCTGACCCGTTTTTGCAAGTGGAAGCGCCCCTTCAGGTGCGATTACCACAAGAGAGTTTCGCAACAATTCAATGGCTTGCGCAGGGTCAACGGCGCCGTCGTCGGCCAACCAGTCCATCCATTTCACATTGGCCAAAACCACGACATCCGCAGGCGCGCCAAGCGCAATCTGGCGCGCCATGATCGCGCTACCGCCATAGGATACAACAACTTGACCGTCATAGGTTTCGGCGATGGTATCCAGCGCATTTTTCAGGCTTGCGGCGGCAAAAACCGTGACCACTTCGCCCGCCCGCAATGCGGTGCTGGACAAAGATAAACCGGCCATGAAACCGGCCGTTATGATCCATTTGAAACCCTTCATCACGGGCAGTTGTCCCACACCCCCGCAGGGTGCACAAGTGCCAGGAACCACGCAGCCGCACGCCGGTTGCCCCAAGTATTCCCGCCGTTATCCCCTTATGAACACTGGCTATTGCGCCGGTTTCGCGTTATGTTGATACAAAGAGCATGAAGAATAAAACATCCCAGGCAACAACGGGGGGTAAAATGACCCTTCAAAGCACAAAACAGTTACCGATCTCGTTTTCCGCATCGCACAAGAGCGATGTGCGCACGCAATTTGCGGCGCTCTGTTATCGTATCAAAGACAAAAAACCCGAAATTCTGCTGATCACTTCACGTGGATCCAAGCGCTGGATTATCCCCAAGGGGTGGCCGATGGATGGCAAAACCCCCGGTGAAAGCGCGCTTCAGGAAGCCTGGGAAGAAGCGGGCGTGCGCGGCAAGGTTATTGAACGCTGTCTCGGGCTGTATTCTTATTCCAAGGTTTTAACGCCCAAAAAGGATCTGCCTTGTGTTGCGATGGTTTACCCGATCAAGGTTAAGTCGCTCAAACGCAGTTATCCCGAAGTTGGTCAACGTCAACGCAAGTGGTTTTCCCCCAAAAAGGCCGCTGCGCGAGTGGAAGAACCCGAATTGGCGCAGATTTTGAAAACCTTTGATCCGCGGCTCTTGGGTTAAGTTTGCTTGATCTTTACGGTTTGAGGGTTATTTAACATGTAGCCCGGAAAACAGGACCCAATATGATTCAATTCACTCTCAAATGCGCGCAGGACCACAGCTTTGAAAGCTGGTTCCAATCTGCCGACGCCTATGAGAAATTGAAATCTGCGGGCATGATCACCTGCGCGATTTGCGGCGATATGGGCGTTGAAAAGGCGATCATGGCACCACGGGTGCGGGCATCGCGCAAAAAAGCCGCCGAACCGAATGTGGAACCGGCAACAAAAACCGCGACGCCATTGTCCAGCCCATCAGGCACCGCCGAACAGGCGCTTGCCGAAATAAAGAAGCATATTCAGGACAATTCCGAATATGTCGGCGATACATTTGCATCCGAGGCCCGCGCCATTCACGACGGCGACGCCCCCGAACGCGCGATTTACGGAGAGGCCAGCATGGACGAGGCCAAAACCCTGATAGAAGACGGGGTCAAGGTGGCCCCTTTGCCCTTTATCCCGTCGAAAAAAACCAATTAGAGCGCTTTGGCCGGTCACTAAGTTATAGTCCGGTTATACTTCGTTTCACGCCCTTAGAATGACCGATAGGGTGGCGGGTGAACCTCGATCAGGGCCATAGTTTCCAATTCCTGATACACCGCAAATTTATTTTCCTTCACGATTTTGGCAACCCAAGCCGCAGCTTCGGTAATATCGGTCGTGACGAAAGTCTTGTTTTCAGTTGTGACGCCGATCAATTCGGAAAAAATATTCGCCACGCGCACCTTAGATGCCGCTTCCGGCGTGGCCACCAAATAGGCGCAGGTGAAATCGGTCCGTGTGCCGCCAAGATCACCTTTTTTAATCAAATGACGCCGGATATCGTGCAGTTCCAAACGCTCTACCCTTACCAGCCGCAGATCCAGAATAGCCGGTCCATCGTTTGTGGCAGGGCTGTCTTTCGACGATGGATTTGCCAGTAATAAATACAACTCTTGCAACGAAAACGGTTCACTGGCCCTAAGGTAGTGAATATTGTATTTTTCGATATAGGTGTATTCGAGCATAGTCAGCGAGCTCCATTTAGTCGTTCATTCTTCTGCGTCAATAATACGTAAAACTGAACTTTTGTAACGAGCACGGGATTCCTTAAATCCAAAATAGACCAATGTTTCGCGCCCTGTCACCCCTGATTAACAACCATCACGGTTATTTTATCGGAAGCCACACGCAAGACATGCATTGCAATCACCACCCGATAAGGTGCTCCAATAACGGGTAATTTTCATCGCCTGTGCCACTGCTCTGGCACACATTCCCCTACTAAATCCGATCTGCGCCCATATCCTCTTGTTCTTGCGGGCATACCCGCCTAAACCACGGCCCAACGAAATCCACCAAGGGACACCACAAATGCCCGTTCTCGTGATGAAATTCGGCGGCACCTCTGTCGCCAATCTCGACCGTATCCGCCGCGCAGCCAAACGCGTGGGCGTTGAGGTTGCCAAAGGCTATGATGTGATCGTCATTGTCTCGGCGATGTCTGGCAAAACCAATGAATTGGTCGGCTGGGTGGATGAGGTTTCGCCGCTGCATGATGCCCGCGAATATGATGCCATCGTAAGCTCCGGTGAGAATGTGACCGCAGGTTTAATGGCGCTTACTTTGCAGCAAATGAATGTCGAGGCGCGCAGTTGGCAAGGCTGGCAGGTGCCGCTCAAGACCAACAGCACCCATAGCGCCGCGCGTATTGACGACATCCCAACCGACAATATCAGCGCCAAATTCGCCGATGGTATGCGCGTTGCCGTCGTTGCCGGATTTCAGGGTGTCAGCCCGGAAAACCGCATCACCACCCTTGGCCGGGGCGGATCGGACACCACTGCCGTGGCCTTTGCCGCCGCCTTTGATGCGGTGCGCTGCGACATCTATACCGACGTTGACGGCGTCTATACCACCGACCCGCGCATCACCGACAAGGCGCGCAAACTCGACAAAATTGCCTTTGAGGAAATGTTGGAACTGGCCTCTTTAGGCGCCAAAGTCCTGCAAACCCGTTCGGTCGAGTTGGCCATGCGGTTCAACGTCAAACTGCGCGTCCTAAGCTCATTCGAAGAACAATCAGACACCGCAGGCACATTGGTCTGCGCCGAGGAGGAAATCATGGAACAAAACGTCGTTTCCGGCATCGCCTATTCCCGTGACGAGGCAAAAATGACCCTCGTTTCCATCGCTGACCGCCCCGGCATTGCCGCCGCGATTTTCGTGCCCTTATCCGAGGCCGGCGTAAACGTGGATATGATCATTCAGAACATATCCGAGGAAGGGCGCACCGACATGACCTTTTCTTGCCCCGTTGATCAGGTCACGCGCGCGCAAAAGGCACTTAATACGGCCAAGGATTCGGGCGATATCAATTTCCACGATCTGATCGCCGACACGGATGTTTCCAAGGTTTCAGCGGTGGGCATCGGAATGCGCAGCCAATCAGGTGTGGCCGCAAAAATGTTCAAGGTTCTGAGTGACGAAGGCGTGAATATCAAAGTGATTGCAACCTCCGAGATAAAAATTTCTGTGTTGATCGACCGGAAATATATGGAACTTGCAGTCCAGTCCCTGCATGATGCCTTTGAATTGGAAAAACTCGCGACATAGGGCCGACCGTTTGGCCCTGTAGGCGCGATGATGAAACCGGGACCTACAGGTGCGCGCACTATGAGCGAAGAATTTGAAACCGACAGCCGCCAAATGCTCGGCCAATTGCGCGAAGCAATGGCCAGCGAAAGCGCAGGACAGGCGCGCCTTGACCAGATTACCTATCTGATTGCCAATTCCATGCGCACCGAAGTGTGTTCGATCTATCTATTTCGCGATGATGTCACGCTCGAACTCTGTGCCACCGAGGGGCTTAATCCCGAAGCGGTGCATCAGACACGGATGAAAATCGGCGAAGGTTTGGTTGGCCGCGTCGCGCGCAAGGGGCGCATTGTGAACACCGCCGATGCGCCATCTGAACCGGGTTTCCGGTTTATGGCCGAGACCGGCGAAGAAATTTTCCACTCGTTCCTGGGCGTGCCAATTCAGCGGCTTGGTGAAAATCTCGGCGTATTGGTCGTGCAATCCAAACGCACGCGCGAATTCAAACCTGACGAGATTATAGCCCTCGAAGTGGTGGCTATGGTCCTTGCTGAAATGACCGAACTGGGGGCCTTTCTCGGTGAAGGGGCTGCCCTTTCGGCACGCCATCAACAGCCGGTCTTGCTGCGCGGTGGCTCTGCCCAAGAGGGTGCGGCCGAGGGCCATGTCTGGCTGCATGAACCGCGGGTTGTCGTTACCAATCCGATCGCGGACGACCCAGATGTGGAGTTTGAGCGTCTGAACGAAGCCGTTGATCAATTGCGCGTCGGTGTTGATGCAATGCTTGATGGGGCGGCAGGCGGGGACAAAGAGCAGCTTCAAGTGCTCGAGGCCTATCGCATGTTTGCCAATTCCAAAGGCTGGATGCGGCGCATGGAACAGGACATTACGCGTGGCCTGTCTGCCGAGGCCGCCGTTGAAAAAGAACAATCCACTGCCCGCGCCCGCATGGAACAAGTCACCGATGCCTATCTGCGTGAACGCCTGCATGATCTGGATGATCTATCCAATCGTTTGCTGCGTATTCTCACCGGCCAGGGCGTTGAAACCGGGGCCGAAATGCCCGCCGACCCGATCCTGATCGCGCGCAATATCGGCCCTGCCGAATTGCTCGATTATGGCCGCAAACTGCGCGGTATCGTCCTTGAAGAAGGGTCCGTCGGCAGCCACGCGGCCATTGTCGCGCGCGCCTTGGCCATTCCTCTTGTGATCCACGCCAAACGTATCACCACCGAGGCACTCAATGGTGATCACGTCATGGTGGACGGCGATCAAGGCATCGTGCATCTGCGCCCCGGCGATAGTGTTGCCACGGCATTTCGTGACAAAATCGCCATGCAGGCCGCCGCTCAGGAACGCTACGCCTCGATCCGCGACAAACCGGCAACCACCCTGGATGGGCACACCATTGCCCTCCATATGAATGCCGGACTTATGGCGGACCTTCCGTCCCTTGATAGCTCGGGCGCCGATGGTGTCGGGCTATTTCGCACCGAACTTCAATTTCTGGTCCGCAACAAAATGCCGCGCCGTTCCGAACTTGCGGTAATTTACGGCAATGTTCTGGACGCCGCCCATGGCAAACGCGTGGTATTTCGCACCCTCGATATCGGGTCGGACAAAGTGCTCGCTTATATGAAACCCAACGACGAACCAAATCCCGCAATGGGGTGGCGCGCGATCCGTGTCGGCCTTGATAAACCCGGCGTGTTGCGGATGCAGTTGCAAGCACTGATGCGGGCCGCTGCGGGTCGCCCGCTGACCATAATGTTTCCGTTTATCGCCCAATCCGAAGAATACACCGATGCCAAGGCTGAAATTGACAAGGCCCTGACCCGCGAACGCGCCCTCGGCCATGTCTTACCCGAAAATATCGAAATTGGCGCAATGCTCGAAACGCCATCTCTGGCCTTTGCACCGGATAAGTTTTTCCGTAATGTCGGGTTTTTATCAATTGGTGGCAATGACTTGAAACAGTTTTTCTTTGCTGCGGATCGTGAAAACGAACGCGTTCGCCGCCGTTATGACACTTTGAATGTGAGTTTTTTAAGCTTCATCGAACGCATTGTTCATCGCTGCGCCAAGACCGAAACGCCCCTATCATTTTGCGGCGAAGATGCTGGTCGCCCGATTGAAGCCGCCTGTTTTGCCGCAATCGGCATGCGCACGCTTTCGATGCGCCCCGCCTCGATTGGGCCGGTCAAATCCATCCTGCGCCGCACCAATATCGGGGAATTGCGCGCCGTTATCCACGCAGCTCGAGATCGGGGTGACCAATCGGTGCGCCCGGCGGTAATGGATTATTTGCGCCAGAAACCTTGACGCAAACAGGGTTTCTTTTTCGCATAAACATCCCCGCCGGAGGCCTAAACCCCTTCTCTGCTCATACGGTTTTCATCGGAACCGGCGTTACACGCTTGCGCAAATCCTCAACCAGATCCGCATGCAGGCGGTCGGTCTCGATAGCCAGCTTTCGCAGGCGAAAATGCACATGCGCGATATCCTGATAATAACTCGTGTAGGCATAATTGGTCGCCGCACCGGCAATCGCACCCAGAACCGGCACAGTTTGCGCCGCGAGTTTTTGACCCAGCACAACCGCAAGTTTCGGGGCGACACGGCGGATCAAAGTTTGCACAGCCGCCCCGCTCACCGCCACCCGTGTTGAATAAAACGCCAGATCCGCCCCGTCATTTTTACCAAGAGGACCGGCAGCAGCAAAGACCTGAATACAATCAAATTGCGTGCCCTCGGCCGCCGGGTCAAATCCATGCTCCGCCGCAACCCCTTGAATAGACCGTAATAAAACAGTTGTTGTCACCGGCAATTCCGCCATCGCACTTGGCAATCCACCAAAACCTCCGGCGGCCCCAAGGGCCGTATTCATCGCCGTGTTAAGCCACCCAGGTTGATCGCCCACCACCCCACGCGAACTTTGTGCCGCTCTCAACGCAAGACGCAACGCTGTTTCTGTGCCGTCTCCGATACGACCCCGCACGCCCTCAGGAAGCTGCGCAAGCAGGGTTTCCGCCTGCCCGCCAATCACATTCAGCACCTGCATGCCAAGGCCGTTGGCCCCGCGATATTTTTTGGCCAGAGCCTGTAATTCAGCCTCTAAATCAATCTCGTGAATGGGTCGCTCAATAATGTCCAAGACGTGCCTCCAACCAACTTACCAACATAAGATGGCACCCGAACCAATGATTTTCAACCAAATCGGCGCACTTCTCCACCCACGCCGTTCCAGGACCCGGATCGAATTTCCAACCCCAAAACCCGATCAGGATTGGTGGGGGGCGGCATTTTCACACCTTGCAACGGTGAAAATCCAAACCGCCCATAATATGGCGCATCTCCCACCAAAAGCACGCGTTCCCAGCGATGGTCACCTGCTATAGCAAGGCTTTCACGTATCAAAAACCCGCCCAACCCCTCGCCTTGGCGCGTTGGATGCACAGCAACAGGACCAAGCAATAACACCGGCGCCTGCCCCACCATAACCGGCCAATACCGAATTGCGGCTGCCAAGATGTTTTCGCCATCGCGTGCCACCAATGACAACTCGGCCACCGGGTCAATCCCGTCCCGCAAACGATACGACGACAGCGCCTCACGCCCGGGCGCAAAGCACAGATCATAAAGCGCCTCGACTTCCCAATAATCTTCAGCTGTCTCTTGATGAAGCTCAATCACAGACGTTTTCCCATATTCCGGTGGTCACGCGCCTAGCATACCGTTATGCAGCGGGCAAACCCCTTCAAAGGACGCGCGATGTTCTACCTTCCAAAAGACGGGCACGGCCTGCCTCATAATCCGTTTAATGCCATCGTAACCCCCCGCCCTATCGGGTGGATTTCGAGTCGCAGCCGTGATGGAAACGACAATTTGGCCCCCTACTCGTTCTTCAACGCCATCGCATACGAACCGCCACAAGTGATGTTTGCATCGACCGGATCAAAACCTGATCAAACAGACGCAAAAGACAGCCTTGCCAACATCCGCGACACCGGCATTTTTTGTGTGAACATCGTCGAATATGCCATGCGCGACGCCATGAACGCAAGTTCGGCAAGCCTGCCCGCAACTACGGATGAATTTGCCCACGCAGGCCTTGAACGCGCCGAATGTGCAACTATTCCCTGCGCACGCGTCGCAAATGCGCCCGCCACACTTGAATGTAAAGTCACCGATATCGTCGCGCTCAAAGGCTCCTTGAACACAATGGTCATGGGCGAAGTTACCGGCGTTCACATGCGCGACGATTGCATCATAAACGGGGTATTTGACGTCACAACTTTCCGCCCCTTGGCACGGCTCGGGTATCGCGATTACACCAGCGTAACCGAATTGTTTAGTGTAACCCGCCCCGACGACTGAAACCGGCGTAGCGGCAAAAAACTGTCGGAAAAATCACTATAAAGCGTGCCGTAGGCACTCCTTTGGATCAGATGCTTCGTTTGGGTGGTGTCTTGGCTAATGGCGCGTCAGTGGCCACCGCCAAAAATACCTGTGCGCACGGAATAATTCACCGCCAGCGTATAATCGGGATCGTCATCGCTATCGACCATAAGGTGACCGGCCTTGATCAACAGATCATGACAATCACGGCTTAGATGGCGCAATTGCAATTCCTTACCGGCACTTTCATATTTTGACGCGACCGCTTCGATCGCTTGCAGGGCGGATTGATCAACCACGCGGCTATCGGCAAAATCCACCACAACAACGTCCGGATCATTTTCAATGTCAAACAATTCGGTAAAGCCTTCGCTTGATCCAAAAAACAACGGGCCTTGCACACGATACACTTTGGTGCCGTCTTTCGAGTCATAAATATCGGCGTGGATGCGGCGTGCGTTGCTCCATGCATAGGCAAGCGCCGAAACGATCACCCCGACCACCACAGCCGTGGCAAGATCCGCCATCACCGTTACGATGGTCACCAATATCGTTACAAATGCGTCCATAAGCGGCACACGGCGCAAGATCGTGAGCGAGTTCCACGCAAATGTGCCAATCACCACCATGAACATCACCCCAACCAGCGCCGCCAGCGGGATCACTTCGATCACCGGCGAGGCCAGAACGATAAACAAGAGCAAAAACAGCGCCGCCGCAATGCCCGCAACCCGTGTGCGCCCACCTGATTTCACGTTGATCATGGATTGCCCGATCATCGCACACCCGCCCATACCACCGAAAAATCCGGTGACCACATTGGCCGCGCCCTGTGCAATACATTCTTGCGACGCGCCGCCACGTTTGCCGGTGATGTCACTGACAAGATTGAGGGTGAGAAGACTTTCGATAAGGCCAATAGCCGCTAAAATCACCGCATAAGGCAGAATGATTTTCAGGGTCTCAATATTCAAATCAACGGATGGAATGTGGAACGTCGGCAACCCGCCCTGGATCGAAGCAAGATCGCCCACCCTTGGCACATCAATGCCAAATCCGATCACAACAGCCGCAACAATACCGATGCCCGCCAAGGGCGCCGGAATAACACGGGTCAGGCGCGGCATCACCCAGATAATCGCCATTGTCGCCCCGACAAGCGCCAGCATGGTGATCATCGGTGCCCCACTAAGCCACTCACCACCCGACATGCCGTGGCCGCCCGATACCATCGAACCAGGCACTTTGAATTGGCTCATCTGCGCCAGAAAAATAACGATCGCGAGGCCGTTCACAAACCCGAGCATAACCGGATGCGGCACCAAGCGGATGAATTTACCCCACTTTAATGCCCCCGCCACGATCTGAATAATGCCCATCAAAACCACTGTGGCGAATAGATATTCAACACCATGTTGGGCAACAAGCGCCACCATGACCACCGCAAGCGCGCCGGTTGCACCGGAAATCATCCCCGGACGACCACCAAACACGGCCGTAATCAACCCGACCATAAACGCCGCATAAAGGCCCACCAACGGATGCACACCGGCAACAAACGCAAATGCCACCGCTTCGGGAACCAATGCCAAGGCAACCGTCAAACCAGACAGAATTTCGATGCGCAACCGCGATGCCGACAGTTTTTCGTCGGGCATCCAGCGCAAATCGGGAACTGCAAGGCGGTTGGCAAAAGCTGCCAGTAGGGCTCTTTTCAAGGGATCACCGTATAAATTGAAGGTTTATGAATGGTAGGGCGTCGGGCGCTGTCGCCTCTTAGCGCAAACATGACCCATTGCCTAGTATTCAAATCAATTCCCCTCCATCTGCCGCAAACCCCGCATAAATGTGACCACAAGATCACGAATGGAACCTTCCCTTCTTCGCATCTCCGCCTTAACAATTGAAAAACAGGTAATGAACAAGGAAGCGCGGCAAATGACCCAAACCATGATAGGTGTAATCGGCGGATCGGGAATATATGACATCGACGGCCTTGAAAGTGCCGCGTGGCAAAGCGTCGAAAGCCCTTGGGGCACGCCTTCGGACCAGATCTTGACCGGCACTTTGGACGGCGTGGAAATGGCGTTTCTACCACGTCACGGGCGTGGGCATGTGCATACCCCAACCAGCGTGCCATACCGCGCCAATATTGACGCGCTCAAACGCATCGGTGTAACGGATGTGATCAGTGTTTCGGCCTGTGGCAGTTTCCGCGAAGAAATGGCGCCGGGTGATTTTGTCATCGTAGATCAATTCATTGACCGGACTGTTGCACGTGAGAAAACATTTTTCGGCACCGGATGCGTGGGTCATGTTTCGGTGGCGCATCCGACCTGCGCGCGTCTGTCGGACGCTTGCGAAACCGCAGCGCGCGCCACCGGAATCAACGTGCATCGCGGCGGCACCTATCTCGCTATGGAAGGCCCGCAATTTTCCACCCTTGCCGAAAGCAAAATGTATCGCGAACATTGGGGCGCGGATGTGATCGGGATGACCAATATGCCCGAGGCCAAACTCGCCCGCGAGGCCGAACTTTGTTATGCATCCATCGCGATGATCACCGATTACGACAGTTGGCATCCCGATCACGGTGAGGTCGATGTCACCCAGATCATCGCCACCCTAACCGCCAATGCCGCCCACGCCCGCACGCTTGTGGCGCAACTCCCTGCCCTTCTCGGGGTGCAGCGCGACCTTTGTCCGCATGGTTGTGATCGGGCGCTCGAATACGCAATCATGACCGCCCCGGACGCCCGTGACCCTGCGTTGGTGGCCAAACTTGACGCCGTCGCCGGTCGGGTTCTGGGGTGAGGCACCAAGGTTTAGACATTGCCCGGTTTGTTGCGTTTTCCGGTATGGTTCTGGTGAATTTTCGCATAGCGGCCAATGTCACGGAAACCGGCAATTGGGCCGCTGATTTTACACATCTTCTTGAAGGGCGCGCAGCGGCATTATTTGTTGTTCTTGCCGGTAT
>Ga0256834_1002475_pt1 | contig 11596 bp, 15 predicted proteins | sample 4281140metaG_FD_190536 | JGI IMG/M metagenome (GOLD analysis project Ga0256834, IMG submission 190536) | Hydrothermal vent microbial communities from East Pacific Rise, Pacific Ocean - 4281-140 | ecosystem: Environmental > Aquatic > Marine > Hydrothermal vents | place: Pacific Ocean: East... | reverse complement strand
CTTGAACAGCAAATTATTATTAAAGGCCAAGCAGAAAAGATAGCAGATAATTTATCAGATGGTTATTTTGAAACTAGACCAGATGGAAGTAAATTAGGAGCTTGGGCATCTAATCAAAGTGAAGTAGTAAGTTCTAGAGAAGCATTAGATGCAAATTTAAAGAAATTCGAAAACCAATTCCACAATAGTGAAATACCTCGACCTGAACATTGGGGAGGTTATCTAATAAAACCCATAAGTATTGAATTTTGGCAAGGTAGACCTAACAGAATGCACGATAGAATACGGTACACGCTACAAAAAGATTATCGCTGGAAAAAAGAACGTTTGGCTCCGTAACTAAATGTCATTCAACCCCGAAGACGGGAGTAATGAGGAACGGGTGGAGTGAAGAATCTTTGCAAATTTTATCAAATAAAACATATTTAATTTTTCTATACTTATAGATTAATCATTATCTTTGAATATCTATTCATAAGTACAAATGAAACGAGCATGTTAGAATTTCAACACACAAAGAAATGATTAATAGCGAACTGCATGTGACCATTGAAAAGCAATAAGTATAAACACATGAAAACACTTTATATCGTTCGTCATGCAAAATCATCTTGGGTATATGACGGCATAAAAGATATTGATAGACCTCTTAAAAAACGAGGGATTAATGATGCCTATTTAATTTCTAAGGTTTTAAAGAATCAAATTGATTGCCCCAGTGTCTTTGTTTCCAGCTGTGCTAATAGAGCATTACATACTGCTATGATTTTTAGTTACACTTTTAATTATCCGCTGGCCAACCTTAAAATCAATAAGTCATTATATAGCTTTAGTGATGGTTATTTGATAAAAACGGTAAAGGCTTTAGATGATAGTTTTGATTCTGCCATAATTTTTAGTCATGATCACGGCATCAATACATTTGTAAATTCTTTTGGAAACAAGCCTATTGCTCATGTTTCTACCTGTGGTGTAATTGGAATTCGGTTTAAGAGCAAACATTGGAAAAACATAAAAAAAGGAGAAACTTTTTTAACAGAATTCCCTAAATTTCACAAATAATTTTTTTGCGTTTTGGAAATAAAAAAATATGCTGCAATTGATATAGGGTCTAATGCTGTACGCCTTTTAATTTCTAATATTATCATAGAGAAAGGTAAAGAACCTCAATATAAAAAATCAGCTTTAGTTAGAGTTCCTATTCGTTTAGGGGCTGATGCTTTCGTGAAAGGTAAAATTAGCAAAGACAACACCAAACGAATGATTAATGCCATGAATGCATTTAAATTACTTATAAAAATTCATGATGTTGAAAAATTTAAAGCCTGTGCTACCTCAGCCATGCGAGAAGCAAAAAATGGTAAGAAAGTTGTACAAAAAATTCTTAAAAAAACAGGAATTGCTATTGATCTTATTGATGGTAAAACAGAGGCTGAAATCATTTTTTCAACTGATTTAAGTGAATTAATTGAGAGTAACTCTTCTTACTTATATGTTGACGTAGGTGGGGGAAGTACCGAATTTACAATTTTCTCTAATCGAAAAGCAATGATCTCAAAGTCATTTAAAATGGGGACAGTTCGATTGTTGAATAATGATAAAGCAACCAATAGACTTATTTTTGAAGAAGTAGAAAAGTGGATTAAACAACACACCAAAGACCTAAAAAAAATAGCACTTATTGGTTCTGGAGGGAATATCAATAAAATTTTTAAGATGTCTAACAGACCCTTAGGAAAACCACTATCAACTATTTATTTAAAAGCTCATTATCAGTTTTTAAAACAAATGACTTATAACCAACGGATTACAGAGCTGGGTTTAAATCCAGATAGAGCAGACGTTATTATACCTGCAACCAAAATTTATCTTTCAGCCATGAAATGGAGTGGTGCAAAACTAATTTATGTGCCTAAAATAGGGCTCGCTGATGGTATTATTAAGAGCCTTTATTTGGGTAAGTTTGATTAGTTTATTTTTTAAACATTGGCAACGGATTCAAAGGATGCTTTATAAAATAGTTCAATGATTGTTTTACCAAAAACCAATGAAACCCTTTATTTGAAATCTGTTTTTGAATAGCTTTATAGGTTGACTTAGCTAACCCAAAACGTTTGATTCCCATAATGACATCTATCCAATCTGCTTTTCTGAAAATTTCAACTGTATGTTGAAAATCACCTTTGTAAACACTCATTTTATGGTGATTATCAATAAGTAGAGCGACTTCATTTACCCAATCTTTCTTCCCTGTTTCTATAAGATATTCACTTGCTAGTTTTATAGAGGGTTCTAAATAATCAAAAGAATGTGTCCAGATACCAATATCATGAAATGCAGCAGCAATAGCATATTTTTCATAATTATTCTTATCATCATCAAAAAATATGACATAATTATAAATGCGATAGACATGATTTTTATACACTTGAAAATCGCCTTTCAATACCTCCTTATAGATTGCTAAAATTTTGTCAATTTCTATATTTTCTGTAATCACTATCTCTTTCTTGCTTTATAATACGTTTTATCTGCAATATAAATTGTTTTTATAATCTCAGCATAAACAGTTGCTTCTTTATCTTGAAATTGCACAGGTAACTCTATATCATAAGAACCGTACTGCTTGACTTTACCCTTTATTTCATCAAGAATTTCATCAGTAATTAAAAATCGAGCATACACAGATTTTTTAATTGGTCTTTTGAATCTTATTTGAGCAGCTTTGTCCCAAACAACATATTCTTTTCCTAATATTTTCATGAGTTGTATCATATAAAACGGGTCGGTAGACGCATAAATACTCCCACCAAAGACTGTACCTACATAATTTCTTGTCCGCCAACTTAAAGGCAATCTAATATGAAGCTCTCGCCAATCATCAGAAATAAAACTCACCCATCCTCCAGTTCCTCTAATGGCTGGAAATAAATTAAAAACAAATCGTTTTACTTTTGACTTGAAGTTTTCACTTTTATTCGTTTTAAATCTTTTCATAAAAAATTCTATTTGTTTTTTAATGAATTTTTAATCAATTCATCATGATGTTTTACATGATAACTTGTAAAATATAACAGTTCTCTTAATGTCAATTTTCCTAAAAGAGGATGTGGTAAAATATAAAGATCTAAATCACTTTCTGCATATTTGATCGCTCTTTTACAAAGTTTGTCAACCTTTGTATGTAATTTTTTTATCGCCTTTTCTTTTTTTACAAAAGCAATTATGCCAGGTTGAAATCTAGTTGGAGTTGGTTTTGCTGTTTTCAATTTATCTAAGTATTTATTGATTAAAGCCTCTGGACTTCTTGAAGGTCTATTGGCAATACCGAATTTACTTTTCAATATAAATCTTGGCATAGCAAATGCCTTAGTGAGTACTGCTACACTTTTTATGATATGATCTAAATGTTGCCCTGCATTCCATTTCTCTTGATATGAAAACTCATATTCATCTACAGATAGACCTGCTATATAATTAGAAAAATTTAAGTGATTCTCAAAAAGTTCTGTACTAATCTGTTTAACATCCATTCTATTTGCTTTAAATTATTTTTAGTAATATACTGATTGGTATATTCTACCTTATCCATAATTACTAGTTGCGATTATAATCTTTCCTAAGGAGAGATAAAAAACTCTACCATCACCAGCATCTTCTGATTATAGTGTCTAACAGCACTATTAATTGGTCATTTTACCTAATTTAATAGACTCAGCTCTTGTAAAAGTCACATCTCTAACGTAAACCATTTCTCCCCATAAATAGGCATGCCCTTTTAATCTTTTGGTTGTTCTCATTCTTCTAGCCAATCTATTGGTTTCTATTTCTGTTGCTTTTCTTCTTTTACCTAATGAACCGTATAACTTGATTGCTGGAGGATCCTTGAACATAACCTTATACAATGATTTAATCCAAAACCAACGATTGCTATTCACACCCAAGACACAGATATTATTATTTTGCTCAGCATGTTTGGGTAATTTTGACGGAAACTTTTCAAAGTAAAATCCAGTCTGATTTCCATTAAAAAACATAGAACCTATCGGTGTAACTGTTGGATTGTTTTCTACATCAACCGAAGCAACTGACACATGTAAACATGACTTAAAACTCTTACTAAAGTGTATTCGAATTTGTTTCCAATCTTTTTTAATATCCATAGTTTTCAAGTTTGAAGTTCTGTCTGTATCATTTTATCTATATGGTTCATCATATCCAATAAATAGGCATCATCTCTTAACATTACCGAGGTAAATACGGAGCCTTCAATCAAAGAAAAAATTCTACCTCCGTAAATTTCTGGTTGAACGGTATCCTTTATTTCGCCTAACTCTATTCCGTTTTGAATGGTTGATGAAATACTTCCCTGCAATTTCTTAATGACATATTTTACACGCTTAAACAATTCAGGATTGGTGTTATTGGTATCAATACCAACATTTAAAATAGGGCAACCTCCAAAATTGATATTGTATTTATAATATTCTCTGAAAAAATTGGTCAAAGCAAATAATTGAGCTATGGGTGAATCAATAGTCTTTAGAATGGCTGCAATCTTATCTAAAATATACTTTACATTATAATTAAAAGCCTCTAGAGCGAGCTCTTCTTTGTTTGTAAAATTACCATAAATAGCTCCTTTTGTCAATCCTGTAGCCTTTGTTAAATCAGATATACTTGTACCACTATAGCCGTTTTTATTAAATATTGGTGCTACTGTTTCTAGAATAAATTGACGCGTTCTATCAGCCTTTGTTATATTCATGTTCCAAATATACACAAAATATACCAATTGGTATATTTTAATTTATCATTACGAATAAAACCATACGTTATCCACTCCGTAAAAAAAGCGTAGCAATTAGATTGACAATAAAATTTTACTAGAAAAGGTGTTTAACTAATATTCTCAAGCCCACAAAAGCAATCAAAACAGCAGTAATCCTTTTGAGTACAAAAGGCGAGATTTTTGAGGCACTTAAACGAGATCCGATCTGACCTCCAATAAAAACAGTCAACATCAACAACAAAGCTAAATGAGTATCAAAATAAAAACTAGCATTGTTATAATTTGATAGATACTGACCTAACAAACCCGCTATTGAGTTAACCAAAATAAAAAAACTGGAAGTCGCAGCAATCCTCTTCGGAGAATCCCAATGTGTTAAATGTAATAATGGCGATAAAAAAACACCTCCACCAATACCAACAATACCAGAGACTAAACCTATTAAACCGCCTAAAACACTATTCTTAGTCGTTGAGTTTGTTTTAATATGCCCTGAAGAGTCAACAATATATCTAGAAATCCACATTAAAGCTGCTACAGTAATTAAAGTAAACCCCAATAGTACAAAAAAGAAAGTCTGACTTATTTTTAAATAGCCTCCTAAAAATGCTAAGGGTATACTAAACAAGGTTAAGGGTATGATTTTTCTCCAGTTAAAAAAACCTTTTTTTATAAAAATATAAGTACCCCCACTTACAACAACAATATTACACAACAAAGCAATCGCTCTAAATTGTATAAAACTTAAGCTTGTGATAGCCAAAATTGCCAAATAGCTTGAACCGCCTCCAAAACCAACAGAAGCATATAATAGAGCAACTAAAAAGAACAAAATCACCAATTCCCATTGGTCAAAAAACACATTCAAAAGTTCAGAAAATTCTATCATAAAATTAAGGTGGGTGTAAAGATACTCAACTCGAATAGTTTTTTGGTTTTTTCACAAATATTTGATGATAAATAACAAAATACATTCATAAATGATGATTGTAAAAAAGAATAAAAAATAGTAAACGTGTGCTATCTCTCAGAATATTTTTATATTGCTAACCATTATTATTCAAATAACCAACAGAACATCATGTCCTTAGAAAAGCAAAAGAAATATTGGAAAGAAAATTTAAGGTACTTAGCCATACTATTATCTATCTGGTTTATCGTTTCTTATGTTTTCGGTATTTTGTTAGTAGATCAATTAAATACGATAAGAATTGGAGGCTTTAAACTAGGCTTTTGGTTTGCACAGCAGGGAGCTATCTATGTATTTGTTATTTTGATATTTATATATATCAGATTGATGAACAAATTAGATAAAAAATACGGTTTCGACGAATAATTCTTTTCACCAAACAAATCAACAATTATGAGCGTTCAGAATTGGACATATATTATAGTAACAATCACTTTTGCAATTTATATTGGCATTGCCATTTGGTCTAGAGCTGGCTCTACCAAAGAATTTTATGTTGCTGGTGGTGGTGTTTCACCTTTAGCAAACGGATTGGCAACTGCTGCAGATTGGATGTCAGCTGCTTCTTTTTTAGGAATGGCTGGTCTTATCTCATTTAAAGGCTATGACGGATCTGTTTATTTAATGGGGTGGACTGGCGGTTATGTTCTATTAGCTCTACTCCTAGCTCCTTACCTTAGGAAATTCGGAAAGTTTACAGTGCCTGATTTTATAGGTGATCGCTATTATTCTAATGTAGCCAGAACGGTTGCTGTTTTTTGTGCCTTACTTATTTCGTTTACCTATGTCGCTGGGCAAATGCGTGGCGTAGGCTTGGTTTTTTCTAGATTTTTAGAAGTTGACATCAACACAGGTGTAATTATAGGTATGATTATCGTATTGTTTTATGCCGTTTTAGGTGGTATGAAAGGGATTACCTATACACAGGTCGCTCAATACTGCGTACTTATTTTTGCTTTTATGGTACCTGCAATTTTTATCTCTATTCAAATGACAGGAAACCCTATTCCGCAATTAGGTATGGGAGGTAGTGTCATAGGAGAAAATGTTTATTTATTAGATAAACTAGATGGTTTATCAACTGAACTTGGCTTTGCTGAATACACCAATGGCTCTAAATCTGTCATAGATATCTTTTTTATTACCGCTGCATTAATGGTGGGTACTGCAGGATTACCACATGTAATTGTCCGCTTTTTTACGGTACCTAAAGTAAGAGATGCTAGAAAATCTGCTGGTTATGCATTATTATTTATAGCTATTTTATACACTACAGCTCCTGCAATTTCTGTATTTGCGAGAGTAAATTTAATTGAAACTGTAAGTAATAAAGAATATACATCAATGCCTGAATGGTTTTCTAAATGGGAAACCACAGGTTTAATCACCTTTGACGATAAAAACAACGATGGTAAAATACAATATGTTGCAGACAAAGCTGAGAATGAATTGACTGTAGACCCTGATATTATGGTATTGGCAAATCCTGAAATTGCAAATTTACCAAACTGGGTAATTGCTTTAGTTGCTGCTGGCGGATTGGCAGCTGCTTTATCGACAGCTGCAGGATTACTATTGGTAATTTCTACTTCGGTATCACATGATTTAATTAAAAAACAACTCAAACCAAATATTTCTGATAAAGGTGAATTGATAACCGCAAGACTTTCGGCTGTAGTTGCAGTTGTTATTGCAGGTTATTTCGGTATAAACCCGCCAGATCTTGTCGCCGCAACCGTCGCCTTGGCATTCGGGCTCGCAGCTGCATCATTTTTCCCTGCTATTATTTTAGGTATTTTCTATAAGCGGATGAATAAAGAAGGTGCTATTGCTGGGATGGTTGTTGGAATCTTATTTATGTTATTCTATATGATGAAATTTAAATTTGATTGGTTTGGTGGCGGTACAAAAGAAGATTGGTGGTTTGGTATTTCACCAGAAGGATTTGGTACAGTTGCCATGTTGGCTAACTTTACCGTATCTTTATTGATATCACAATTTACACCAGATCCTCCTCAAGAAGTGCAAGATATCGTAGAAAATATTAGAATTCCATCGGGAGTCGGCGAAGCTCAGGAGCATTAAATGAATTTATAACTTTACGAAATTGACTAGAAATAATCATTTCATATTTTTTAATAAGTAATAGAATATTCATTTTTTTTGCTTTCAGTCGCTATTTTTATACTGTAGGTAGAAAAAAATATAAAATAATTTTAATTTTTAGTAGTTTAGTCGTTACAAAATATATTAATCACAGATGAGTAATTACCATATCAAACATTTAGAAGAATACTATCAAGTTTTTAGAAAATCAGTTAGAAACCCAGAAAATTTTTGGGAAGAAATTGCCGAAGAACATTTTATATGGCGTAAACGCTGGGACAAAGTATTGTCATGGGATTTCTCTAAACCTGAAATTAAGTGGTATGAAGGTGCTCAGCTAAACATCACTGAAAACTGTATAGATAGACACCTACGAACTAGAGGTGACAAAACAGCCATACTTTTTGAACCAAACGATCCTTCAGAAGAGGCTGAACATATCACTTACAAACAACTTTATGAACGTGTAAATCAGTTTGCTAATGTTTTAAAAGATCAAGGCATAAAAAAAGGAGACCGAGTTTGTATTTATTTACCTATGATTCCTGAATTAGCAATTGCAACATTAGCCTGTGCAAGAATTGGAGCAATACACTCCGTAGTTTTTGCTGGTTTTTCTTCAACTGCTTTATCTACTCGAATTAATGATAGTGAATGTAAAATAGTCATCACATCTGATGGTTCATACAGAGGTTCTAAAACTATCGATTTAAAAAGTATTGTTGATGAAGGCTTAGAAGAAACACCAAGTATTGAAACGGTTTTAGTTGCCAAAAGAATCAACTCAGAAATTAATATGAAAGAAGGTCGTGACAAATGGTTACAACCTTTATTAGACAAAGCTTCTACAGAATGTGAACCTGAAATTATGGATGCTGAAGACCCTTTATTTATTTTATATACTTCTGGATCAACTGGTAAACCAAAAGGAATGGTACACACCACAGCTGGTTATATGGTATATACTGCTTTCACCTTTAAAAACGCATTTCAATACAGAGAAAATGATGTGTATTGGTGTACTGCTGATATTGGTTGGATAACTGGTCATAGCTATATTGTTTATGGTCCGTTGGCTAACGGAGCAACTTCTGTAATGTTTGAAGGTGTACCTAATTATCCTGACTGGGGACGGTTTTGGGAAATAATTGAAAAGCATAAAGTCAGTCAATTTTATACAGCTCCAACAGCGATCAGAGCTTTGGCAAAAGAAAATTTAGACTATGTTGAAAAATACGATTTATCATCCTTAAAAGTATTAGGTTCTGTTGGAGAACCTATTAATGATGAAGCTTGGCATTGGTATGATACTAATATTGGTAAAAAGAAATGCCCCATAATTGATACTTGGTGGCAAACAGAAACTGGCGGAATTATGATTTCTCCAATTCCATATGCTACACCAACAAAACCTACCTATGCGACTTTGCCTTTCCCTGGAATTCAGCCTGCTTTAATGGATGAAAATGGTAAAGAAATTAAAGGCAATCAAGTAGATGGTCGCTTGTGTATTAAATTTCCTTGGCCTTCAATGGCAAGAACCATATGGAATAATCATGACAGGTATAGAGAGACTTATTTTTCTGCTTATAAAGGTAAATATTTTACTGGCGATGGTGCCTTACGTGATGAAGTAGGTTACTACAGAATTACTGGTAGGGTTGATGATGTTATTATTGTTTCTGGTCATAATTTAGGCACTGCACCTATTGAAGATGCTATTAATGAGCATCCCGCTGTGGCAGAATCAGCCATTGTAGGATTTCCACATGACATCAAAGGAAATGCTCTTTACGGGTATGTAATTTTAAAGGAAACAGGTGAAGGTAGAGATCAAAATAACCTTCGTAAAGAAATCAATCAGATTATTACAGAACATATTGGTCCAATAGCCAAGCTAGATAAAATTCAATTTACAAGTGGATTACCTAAAACACGTTCTGGTAAAATTATGCGTAGAATATTACGCAAAATAGCCAGTAATGATACAAGTAATTTAGGAGACACTTCTACTTTATTAAACCCTGAAGTGGTACAAGAAATTATGGACAATGTATTGTAACTATTTACAACTCAAAGCTTGATAATAGGAAGCTCTAAAGCTATTCATTTTTACAATCTAACATTATTTTTAGCAAAAAAGGACTAAATAAAATAAGCTGTTTTTTAAATTTTTGAAATGCATAAAACTACATTTGATTGATTATTAATTACTTATGTTAGAGTAATTTTGTATCTTGCAAGCATGATCGCTATAGACAAATTAGAAAACCAGAAATTCATACAAGAATCAGTATCCTATATTGAGAACTTAGGCTATGAAAATATAAAAGCTGATATTGAAGGTTATGACACCCCTAAAGCTTATCACAAAAAAGGTAGTGATTTTATTATCACCCCTGATATTGTAGCTGAAAAATCTGGAAGAAAACACTATTTTGAAGTCAGTTTGAAATCAGAAAAGCCAAATTTATTAAAATCAAAATGGCGGTTTTTAGAAGTATTGACTCGAATGAAAGATAATCGTTTTAAAATTATTACTTATCGTGGACACTATAAATTTACGCAAGATATGCTTGATGACATCAATCTGGTTAAAGATATTATAAAACTATAAACCTGAGTTCTACCTAAGGTTATAAGTCATTTATACTACTTCTTTAAATTCATTTTCAACAACTCATTTTGTTCTTGTAACAATTCTGTTAAATCTGTAAGCAGTTGAATATCTTTAGGGGTTTCTACAGTAGTATCTTTTGTGTCTTGTGCTTTAGTCCGCAATCTATTCATAAACTTTACGACAATAAAAATAGTAAAACCTATTATGGCAAAGTCTAGTAATGCCTCACTCAATGCCCCATAACCTATTGCTACTTCATCAGTAATTACATTTCCAGAATTGTCAAACACAATATCACGAAGAATTATTCTCTTTTCTTGAAAATTTATACCATTGGTCAATAATGATAAAGGAGGCATCATTACCTTTTTGACTAAGACATCTATTACTTTATTAAAGGAGGCTCCTATAATAATACCGATAGCCATATCCATCATATTGCCTTTAACTGCAAACTCTTTAAACTCTTTAAATAATTTCATGCTTTCATATTTTTATTATTACAAAGGTATCTTTTATAAATAGTATAAAAAATAGAAGCATCATAAAAGCAAAATATCAGCTAAAAAGATTCTAATAATTGACTAAAGTAAAATAATGTTAAATATCTTTAAAAAAAAGATTTCAAACACTTGCAGTAAATAGAAAAACAATTATATTTGCACTCGCAAACAGAAAATAAATTCCTCCTTAGCTCAGTTGGTTAGAGCATCTGACTGTTAATCAGAGGGTCCAAGGTTCGAGTCCTTGAGGGGGAGCGACTAAAGCCACACGTAAGTGCGGCTTTTTTAATACACTTATTTTAAATAAACATCTTATACCAATTTAAATATTTGATGTCGTAAAATAAAATAGGGGTCAGTCAGGGCAAACTCACACTTTTTTTTCTAGCAAACACTAGATATTCATTTGATTTATAGTTGTTTAAGCCATTAATTATTTGTATATTATACTGATAATCAATAATTTAACTTTATGAAATCAGATAGTAAAATAATCAGCATTTTTAAGCAAGTAGAAGATCCGAGAAGCCATATAAACCAACTTCATAACTTAATTGACATCCTTCTAATCGGAATAATTTCGGTGATTTGTGGAGCAGAAACAT
>Ga0256834_1002474_pt1 | contig 11596 bp, 13 predicted proteins | sample 4281140metaG_FD_190536 | JGI IMG/M metagenome (GOLD analysis project Ga0256834, IMG submission 190536) | Hydrothermal vent microbial communities from East Pacific Rise, Pacific Ocean - 4281-140 | ecosystem: Environmental > Aquatic > Marine > Hydrothermal vents | place: Pacific Ocean: East... | reverse complement strand
ATAAGGTCGAAAATGCACGCCCTCAAGGTAAGTCACAAATCAAAATGGTTATGTAGCTCAGCTGGTTAGAGCACGGCATTCATAATGCCGGGGTCGGTGGTTCAAGTCCACCCATAACCACCATTTTCTTGTTTCACCCCGTTTCAAACCATACCAAAAACCCTTATATAACATAGCTTAAAAGCTATTTTATGTTGCGTGGTGTTTCACCCTGTTTCATTGTTTTTCATGTCATTAGGTGCTATATTTGGTGCTATCACTCGGTTCAATAGATATAGGTAGCACCAAAATGGCATTAACAGACTTAAAAATAAGGCGTACAAAGCCACAGTTAAAGGACTTATGGCTTACAGATGAAAAGGGATTAAGGCTTTTAATTAAGCCTAGTGGAGCAAGATATTGGCGTTTACGTTATCGCTTTGGCGGAAAACAAAAAACCTTAGCTTTAGGCGTATATCCTGAAATTACTTTAAAGATGGCTAGAGAAGAAAGGCAAAATGCCCGAAGACTATTATCTAAAGGCATTGACCCAAGTTTAATAAAAAAAGAACTAAAACAAAAAAGCATAATGGACGATACCAACACATTTTCTGTTTTAACTAAAGAGTGGTGGAACTTTAAAAAAGGTGTATGGACAGAAGACCACGCTAAAAGGTTGATGAATAGATTAAAAGCAAATGTATTCAAAACTTTAGATGCTAAACCAATCAATCAGATTAAACCACAAGATATTCTTTATATCATCAAAGAAATAGAAAGCAGAAATGCCCTAGATATTGCAAGCAGAGTTTTACAAGACATACGCAGAATATTTAGCTATGGTGTCAGGATGGGGTGGCTTAAATATAACCCTGCTGCTGAATTAATTGGCGTTACAAAACCAAGGAAGAAAAAACACCTACCCTCAATGAAAAATCATGAACTTGGTCAATTTCTCTGTGAATTAGATGGCTATCAAGAAAGAGGAAGAGAACTAACAAAACTTGCATTACAATTATTAATTTTTACATTTGCAAGATCAGGAGAAATCAGGCTTGCACAATGGAAAGAATTTGATTTTGCAAAATCACTATGGATTATCCCTGCTGAACGAATGAAAATGAGAACAGAACATCATATTCCATTATCAACTCAGGCATTAGACACCTTGATAAAGATACAGGAAATCACGGGAACTTATGACCTATTATTTCCCTCAGAACGTAATTGGCGAAAAGCAATGTCAGATAATACCATGCGTAGAGCAATGAGACATTTGGGATATGATGGTGAACACCCACCAAAATCTAAGGCAACACCTCATGGTTTCAGGGCAAATGCCTCATCTATACTTAATGAAAAAGAATTTAACCCTGATGCAATTGAGCGACAATTATCACATATGGAAAGAAACAACGTTCGAGCCGCTTATTTGCATCATGCTCAATATATGCAACTTCGCGTTGAAATGATGCAATGGTGGGCTGATTATTTGGATAACGAGAAGGAGAAATATAAACAAGTTTTTAAGAACAAAGTTCAATAAATTCACAAGGTTTAAATATAAACCTATAGGCTGCCCCTAAACGAACGCTATGTAATCTATAATCTAACTCTTGTAAAAGAGAGGAAATATCACCTCTCCTTTTAATAATCCTTTTATCAGTAGTAATAAAAAAACCATCATTTATTGCTGTAGAGTAAACATGTTTGGAATCCATAAGATGTTTGTCACTTTGACTATTACCTTTTAATATTTTGTAAATCCCACTAAAAATTTTACAACTAGACATATCTTGCCCTTCATAATCAGTAAAATATTTAGTTGGAAACATACCTCCTATGGTATTAAAGGGTACATTGGTTGCCTCAGGAGTATTTGGATGTTTTAATTCTTCATTTATTGATGGAGAAGAATATATTGTGAATTTATCACTACTAAAAAAGTTGTTCCAACTTTCATCGTTTCTAATCGAGTCAATAGCACATGAATCAACATATATATAATCTGTTTTTTTGGGGATTCTGGTCGTCATCATATTAAACTCTGTTATCAACCCATTTCTGAATATCACTCAATTTCCAACCAATGCTATTTTTACCAAGAGATACACGAGCAGGAAAGCTTTTGTATCTCTCCATTCTCCAAATAGTGGTACGAGATAAACCCGTCATTTCAACCACATCTTTGGCTCGAATAATTCTGTCATTACTTACAGATTGTTTGCTTGTGGTTGTCGCCGAATTTACCGCACCAATCAAATATTCTAAAAGCTGATAACCGAAGTATTCAACTTTGTCAGGTAAAGCAATAAATGAAATCTTGTTTTGCCCTCTTAGTAGTTTGAGTGATTGAACTGGAATATTTAAAAAATCCACGGCTTCATTTTCTGAAAATCGCTGATACAAAGCCACGCCCATTGAATCGGCTATGGGTATCAACTTTTGTATGTTTTCAGGTAAATCCACGTAGTTGGGTGATTGTTATTAATTAAAAGTGAGTATAGCATAAACCCTCAAAACTTCATTTGCGTTTTTGTCACTATCCTTATAATAACCATAGAGTTATCTTAATTTTTTCAAATATAATTATGACAACAAAAGTTCTACTTCACAAAGACAAGCACATGCGAGTGGCTAAAGAGGACGAATCAAATCAGCCAGTACAATTGGAACTGTGGAAAATGATGGTATCTCAAAATTATTCAAATAGTGTTGAGTTATACCAAACCTTGCCTGATGTATTCAGTTGAAAACAAATCAAATTAAGAAATCCTGATGGCTCATTACCAGTATTAACAAGACAATGAAATTATAATTGAATATCTTACACTTTGGATATTTCACCTGCCAATATCACTGTTGAAGATACAGACAGCAAGAAAAAGAAAAAAGCTTTTTATAAAACGGTAATTGCTGAATTTGTTGAATACGCCTTACACAAACTTTCTATATCTGAAGGGTTCTTTTTAAATGACAATCAAGTCAAAACTGAAGAGTTTGGTTTAATCACGACTTTTTACCGTATCAGGGAAGAGTTAAAAAAAATGGGTAAAAATTACAGCTACAACCAAATAAAAGATTGAATTTCAATCTTGGCGTGATTACGTTATCAATTGTCATGAGATATAAGCAAAAACTATTGATTAGACAGTTTTTTTTCTCCAATAGACCTTACGATAAAGAATGACAGAAAAAATCCCTTACACTCCGAATTATACATTACATTCAATAAACTAATCTCTAAGAAAATATTAGCACTTGATTGGCGTGGATTTAATTATTCTGAATTCATGAAAGTAAAAACCAGTTTTGGTCGTAGTCTTTTTATGCGTTTATCTTATCGTTTCAAACAGGTAGATGTTATCAATGGTTATCATTTTTTACTATCAACTTTAATTGATGAATGAGTATTACAAGAGGATTTAATCACAACCAATATCAAAAAAATCAACGAGGGGTTAAAGGATTGTGGCTACATCATTGAAAAATACACAGCAGAGAAAAAGTATTCAATCAACCCAAAAACAAAACGCAGAGCATTAACAGATTACAAAGTCACAGTATTTCCCACAAGAGCCTTTCAGGATGAACAGTACCGTTTCAATGTTCACAATAAAAACATTCAGGAACACAAAATTGATCAACAAGGAAAACCAATAATCAAACCAATGTGAGACCAGTACAAAACCAAGCATGATTTTAAAAGGTATTTGAAAGACAAGGAAAATTTTGAAACCGCAAAATCACCCATTAATTAGTCAGTTCCTAGTGAGTTACAATTTAAGATTTAGTCAGTTTTGAGTGAGTTTCATTCAAAACACCCTGTAAATGGTCAGTTTTGAGTAAGCTTTAAAAAGGTTTTCAATTTTGCAGTAGTTAGTTCCTAGTGAGCCACACAGCCATTGTTTAAAACTTATTTAGCTTTAGGTGAATTTCGTGAAAAACTTCAACACAATTGTGAATAATTTAGTCAGCTTTAGGTTAGCTTTAAATAGCCAATAAACGAATTACTCAGTTTTGGGTTAGCTTCAATAGATTTATTAGTCAGTTTTGAGTGAGTTTCATTTTTCAAGAGTGGCAATACACTCATAAGAACTTAATAATGAATTACTGCTAACTATATCTTTAATTATATTTCTATATTCTATTAACTATTGCTTTAAGTGAATGTGGTTTGTATTCAGGGGAAAAGGTAAAAGTTGAAAATGATTGTATCTTAGTGGATATTTTAAAAGACCGTGCCGTGACCACGCTTGATAAACAAATGATGCTGAGGAAAAGAAAAATATTGTTGATTTATAATATTCTAGAGTTAATAATGCACTTTTAAAAAGATTATTCAAAAGTGATAATAAGTAAAATAATCAATGTAATAAAGCAAATAAAAATTAAAGAACTGGGTGTGAAGATTGAATCATGTCATTTATGTCAATGGCGTTTACAAATAAAAATCCATAATGACGAAATGGGTGTTAGATGTACTCGATGTTTTGCAACACCTGTATCACAGTCATTAGGACTTGCTTTTAAAAAGCATTTTAACACTTCAACTAAGACCGTCTATGAGTTATCTTCGAGAGGGTCTTTTGTTCGTTTTTTAAAAAAACTCAATGTCAAATTGGTTTTGAGCGAATATTTTGATGCAGTGGAAAATGGAGTTACCCATAAAGGCATTTTATGTCAAAATGTTGAAAAATTAACATTTATAGATAATAGTTTTGATATTTGTACTTGTTTAGAGGTTTTTGAGCATGTTGAAAATGATATACAAGGTTTTAGGGAAGTATATCGCGTATTAAATAAAGAAGGAGTTTTATTATTTACTGTTCCAATTGATTTAAACTCTGTAACTATAGAAAGAACCAAGGTAGTTCACGGTCAAAGAAAAAACACTTTAGAACCTGAATATCACTCAGATAATATTAGAGGTACATCTAAAGTTTTTTGCTATAGAAACTATGGTTATGACATTGTTGAAAGACTTAAACAAGTTGGTTTTAAAGAGTGTGAAATTTACACACCGCCCAAATCAAGTTTATTTGGATTTGGGCGACCTATTATTATTGCAAAAAAGGGTTAGTCAAAATCAAAATATGTTAAATTCAATTCATTTGGAAATGATGGAAATTTTGCACTAACTGCATTCACATGAACATATACTTCAATAGTATGATTTCCTGCGGACAAAGGAGAGCTATTAGAGCCAACTGCTGATAAGTATGATGCAGTAAGAGTCCGTGTTGAGCCCGCTTCAGGGACATATAGTTGTTGTACACCTACAGTGCCAACAGGTGAGCCATCTATTTTAATACCTAAACTTACAACCATATCACTATCTTCAGGAGAGCCTGCCTGAATCCTACCTTTGGCAGAAAAAAACAATATCCCACTATGGTTATTGGGAATAGTGATTGTTTTACTTGCAATTGTTACATCTGTATTAGCATTAGGACAACCAGGAAGACCAAGTGTTGATGCGACACATTCAAATCCATAAGTACTACAGAATGCATTATTACCGCCAGCCCCTCCTGATATTCCATTATTTAAAATAGAAATTAATTTTGTATTTGCAACCTTGTAACAAATATCGTTTTCAAATGGCGTTATACCAACATTCGAACCAAATGCAAGTTCAGAAGCTCCAAATTTAATATTTAAGCTTTCTTGAGGACTTATAGAGCGTAAAGAATGGGCATACATTGATGTTTGTAATTCCGCTCCTTGATATAAGTCATTTGCACCCCAACTTGCTTCACTCGTGGTTGGACAGGTGTTATTTACCCAAAAACCCCAGAGAGCATCTCCCTGACCACCTAAACTCCCCCCACTACCGGTACATGACTGATAAGCCCTACCTCCAACATATGATAAAACATTTGCTATTCCTGAATTATTATTGGGGATTGTATTTGCTAATAATTCAATAAAAGGTCTGTCTGCATCTCCTTCATTGATATCAATTAACGGAGGATTATAAGTAGTAACTTGTATATTATTGGAGTCACTAGTTAAAGAGTCAGTTAATATTTTCAATGTAGGGTCAATCATTATTGATAAAGCTGTACCGCTACCAACTAAGAAATCACCACTATTTGATGGATGAGCACTTGCGATTAATGCAATAGTATATGTTCCAATTGGGAGTACTCGATATGCCATTAAATTAAAGCTATGCTGACCAGATAAGCCTGTTGTACCTGTCGACCAATCGTGGATAGCAGTTGTAGAATATTGATCATCTCCATTTATTTCAATTCTTAAATATCCAGCAGGTCCATTAATTGGTGCAAATCTTCCATCTGAAATAATAAGAAGTTTTGATTTAGATGTAACTGAGATTGTTTTTTGAATTACAATTTGTTTAGATACGCCCGAAATGTTTTTATCTGTATTGATACGCTCAAAATAGAATTGTTTTTCACAAACCTCATCTACTTCAAATCCATTTAGAAATATATTATCTGAATTAAAGTCAAAAAAACAATCAGCAGTAGTTTGACTAGCTACTAAAAACAAAATAAGTGTTATTGCGCTTTTAAAGTGGGAATTCACTATTACTTCTCCATAAATAAAGTTGAATATTTATTTTAGCAAAAATACTCTAACCTTTCAATTAGAATATTATTTCAAGTTGATTACTAACTCATTATAATCATTAAAACCATCGTAGATACTGGAACAATCAACAAAATCATAATCAATATTTTGAGATAAATACTCAAAACATTGTTTGCCCATTTCATCATTATCAAGAAAGAAATAAGCTTTTTTAAATTGCTTAGAATTTAACGCTTTTAAACCCTCATCTTTCATTGAAGTAGAATTGAGAATAATAGCTGAACTTTGAAAATCAGTTATTTTATGATGGGTTAAATATGCCAAAAAATCCATCATCCCTTCAAAAACCGCCACATCTTTACCATCTTCTAAATTAATACTGGTGATGGCTTTTGAACCAATACACCCTTTCATCAAGGCATTTTTAAATTCATAACCGCCCACATCATTTTTTAATGCTAGGGCATAATTGAGTTTTTCATTATTATTGATTGAATAATAAATCTGCTGAAGATGCTTTTTAGCAATATCCACATCAATACATCTATCACGCAAAAGACAATATAAAGCCTTTTCAGAAATTTTCCCGACTTCCTTTAGTTCTAACTTGCTTTTTTTGGGTACTGAATCAACCCAGATGGTTTCATAATGCTTAACTGGTGAGTGAGATATATAATCCGAAGACAAACGCTTGAGAGCGTGCGAAACATCATCATTATACATAGTACAAACCAAGTCAATAATTGAACCCCCTTCACCCAATCCAAAATCATACCAAGAATTTAAGATTTTATTCACCTTAAAAGATGGCGTATTATCCTCATGTAATGGGCTTTTATACCATAAATCATTGCCTGAAGATTTAACAGGTTTATAATTGAGCTTATTCAAAAAATGCTCAATTGGGATTTGTTTGGCTTGTTTGGAGTTCATAGTATTAATTTTTACCATCTTAATAAAATTTTAAAAAAATACAAATTTTCATTTTTTCCTATTCAAACAATATTGATGAGAATATAATATTATTTTAATTCAAAATATTTTAGGTGATTAAATGAGTAACTATGCGGGTGATTCTATTGAAGATATAGCAGAAATGGCAGAAGCATTTGAAAAACAACAAAATAGTAAAACTATTACTGACATTATTGATAATTTGGTGGATACAGATGACTATAATAATACACATTATATCTCAAAAATTAATCGCAGTTTAGAAGAATATGGCTCTTATACTATAGCTAGAACCCATTTAGATAGTGAACTAAAAAAACAAACTATGCAAGGACTAATTTCAAGTTCTAAAGCACTTGTTACCTTAATTGAAAAAAACTCAAAATGTCTTACATGTTATCATTCTGATATTGTGAAAACAAAAACAAAATGCAATGAAGAATACTTTGAAAAAAGAATTGGCTTTTGTGATGTTAGAAATAATGCAATCATATCTGAAGATGTATTGAAATGTACAAAATATAAGAAAGTCGATGTATATTTAGGTTATGCTCAGTACGTTTAATAAGAGAATATGGAGCGGTTCAAAAAAAACAACCTTTGAGCAAAACTCAAAGGTTATCAAATAATTCTAATTGCACAATCTCATCAACTTCAACAATTTCAGGTTTAGGTTGAGAGGGCAGATTAGATTTTTCAGGTTCTGTTTTTGTATTTGTAGCTTCAGGTGTGATTATTTCTTTTTCCTCAGCAAGCTTTTTTCTTTGCATACGGAGTTTATAATCCCAACGATGGAGATAATGAACAGGTGTAAAAAACTGTTCTCTGTATTCTAAAGTCAGGGTGTTGCCTACAATAATTTGTGCAGGTACACCCCAAAGACTTAATTGAATATAGCACATTAAAGCCACCATTCGGTCTATATCTACACATTGAACCCACAAGTGATTAGCAGGACAAAGTTTTTGATTTAACATTTCTTTTACAAAAGCCAAGACCATACCGCCAGCACCACAGGCAGGTTCACTCATGGTAAGAAAACCGCAAGGAGGTATTTCAATTTTACCACCATACAACATTTTACCCATCAATTGAGAAATTGGATCAGGCGTAAAAAATTGACCGTTACCTTTACTGCTTATTTCTAGTTCCATATACAATTGACCAAGAATGTCGATTGGTTCAGGTTGCAATAAATTCACCAACATAGCGAATAATTCAGAAATAGCAAAGCGTTCTTTTTTAGAATAATCATTGATAATAGTTAAATATTCTTGCTCTAAAGAATCGAGCTTATTCGCACTATTATGCAAAGTTATAGCCGAAACCGTCACAAAATCCGAAAACACCTTATAGCGGTGTTTATGTTTAGCAATGCTATTAAAAGCACTGATAAACGCATTTTTATCATGGGTCATATCATCTCCCCCAAATAAGTTTAAAAACCACTTGCGAAAGGCAATAATCAAATCACAAGCACACAACTTGTTGAATATTAAAAATACTCAACAAGACAGTACGCTTGTAACGTCAATTTATTGGAAGTTTATAATAACCATTTTATTGATATGTCAATTTTTTCCTTTTCCCCCGCAAATCTTTTTAACCGCCTTTGGCGGTCGAAATATTTTTTGAAAAATGGCTTTGTTAGTCAAGCCTTTGAAAATACCTTTGCTTGGCTATTGTAAAAATTCGCTGATTTGATATAGTAGATACTTAGGTGTGACTGGTTGGCAAGATTGCATATTCTCGGGAACAAGTTCCTGAATATACATCTTGCAAGAGGGAAATCCCCCTTTGAACCCCCTAAAAATACTAAATGTGATACAGTTTAGTATTTTAAAAAGCACATTTTTGAACCACTAATATTATTATATCATGAGTAGAAAGGAGTATCAAAAAAAGGTAAAGCAACAGCGTAAATCCACGCATAGACGTGTTGAATTACAGTTGACTATTGCTGAGTACAAAGCATTTGAAAAGCTCGCTAAAAAGGAAAAAATAAGCGTGAATACACTTGTTAAAAATATGGCGATTGCCTACCGTGACACCAATTATTTTGTTCCATCGGAACTAAAAGAATCACTAAACCAATTCAGTTGGCTCGTTAGAAACATTGCCGATAATATCAACCAAATCGCCCACCGTGCTAACCTCTTTGAAGACATTGACGAGCAGATGGTTTTTACCCATCTTGCCGAACTGGATAAGCAAGTTAAAGATTTTATAAAGGCTAAGGTGGGATAAAATGATAATAAAAAGTATGTCGCGTAAAGAGCCGAGTTTTACCGAACTTTACGATTACATAACCCGAGAGGGAGACTTTGACCCTAATTTCACTTACACCCAAAATTTCATCCTTCGAGACCGTGAAAACATTTTGAATGAGTTTGAGAACAATTCAAAATTATTACCCAAACGAGCCAACGGAAATTATCTTTATCATGAGATTATTTCAATTACTCGTGCCAAGGGCATAAGTGAGAAAAAACAAAAAGCAATACTGCAAGACCTTGTTTGTCAGTATTCCAAAGGCAGAGCCAAAGACTGTTTAGTTTTTGGTGGTTTGCACGATGAAAAAGATGACAACTTACATTTTCACCTTATCATTAGTGCCAACAAGCAGGGAGATAATAAACGCTTTAGACTTAAAAAATCAGAGTTTGATACAATCAAAAAACAAGTTGAGATTTATACCCTTGAACGCTATCCCGAACTTGAACAAAAGAAACTGATTTCTAAAGACAAAACAAGCCTTGCAAAAACGAGTAACAAAGAACAAGAACTAAAACGCCGTACTAAAAAGCCAAGTCAAAAAGATATTTTCAAATCTAAGCTTACAGGCATATTTGATAAATCACTTGATAAACAAGATTTCTTTGATAACTTACAAACAGCACAAATTGAAATTTATACCCGTGGTAAAACCATTGGTTTTGTTGATCTTGAAAACAACCGCAAACACAGATTAAAAACCTTGGGTTTAGAATCAGAGTTTGAAGCCATTAATAATACTTTATCGGCTCAACACAAAGAACCTGAAAAACAAACAAAGGCTAAACCAAAAAAAGAAGCTCCGAAAAAGAAAACAACAGCTAACAAATCCAAAACTAAAAAGAAAAGTAAATTAAACGTCACAGCCAAAGAATGGATAAAAGGTGACTTTAGCGAACGTGAAGCACGTATCAAGGATAAGAAAATAAAAGAAGTACGCAAGAAACGTAAAAAGATAATTCCTGAAGGTGAAATGACCGTTGAAGAACTACGCAAAGAAAAATTCAAGCAATGGATTGAAGGTGATTTTTCCGACCTAGAGACACGAGAACGCATGAAGAAATGGCAAGAAAAATACGACAAAGAACAAGCTGAAATTGATGCTACTAAATCACGAGAGGAACAAACCACTTTTGAGAATGTTACCGAAACAGCCAAAGAATGGGTAATGGGTGATTTTACCAATCGGGAGAACCGCACCAAAAAAGAACAACAGGCAAAAGATAAGAAAAAATGGCAGTCCGAACAACAAATTGAACGTGAAGAAAAACGCAATAAAATTAAACAAACTCTTGATAATGGCAAACCTGAGAGTAAAGAAAAAGCAACCGACAAAGACGAGCAACAAAAAAGACGTGATGCCATTAATGAAATGCGTAGCCGTGTGAACAAGTCCAATGAAAAAGATAAGGGCAAAGGTAAAAGCAAATGAACAATTTGAAAACAAGTTCGAGGTGTAATGATGGGTTTTCTTAATATGATTGATAAAGTCCTTTCTTATCTTGAAAGTGCTAAGAGTGACCAAAAAGATGCAGTCACACGACAAGCACTCAAAGCCAAGAAAGTGCAACAAGCTACCCAACAAATTATCACCGATGATATAAAACGCAGACGTGAAGAAATTCGCCTTGCTCGTGAACAGATGAAAAATAATTACGGAGCAAACAAAACCTTTTGAAATATTAGAGACACAATTCAAAACTGGAAAAAGAAATTTATTAACTAAAATAGTATAGGCATGTGAACAATGAGCGAAATAATGAAAAGCACCTTTAGAGGGATTTATTCAGCAGGGAAATTTCTCATGCGTGGTCATATCCTGAAA
>Ga0256834_1002473_pt1 | contig 11596 bp, 9 predicted proteins | sample 4281140metaG_FD_190536 | JGI IMG/M metagenome (GOLD analysis project Ga0256834, IMG submission 190536) | Hydrothermal vent microbial communities from East Pacific Rise, Pacific Ocean - 4281-140 | ecosystem: Environmental > Aquatic > Marine > Hydrothermal vents | place: Pacific Ocean: East Pacific... | reverse complement strand
TCATACCTTTAGCATGAGCACCAAAACTTTCCATATCTTGCTCATTTACACCAACATTACCAATCTCTGGCATAGTAAATGTTACAAACTGCCCAGCATAAGATGGATCAGACATAATCTCTTGATAGCCACTCATAGATGTATTAAAAACTATCTCACCTACACTTGTTCCATTTGCGCCAAAACTATTTGCCTCTAAAAAAGTTCCATTTTCAAGATATATATATGCCCTAGACATTACTCCATCCCTCTTTTCATCATCTCTTCACGATAAATTTTTTCATAAAGAATTTCAAATTCATCAGTCCCTGGAATATAACGTTTTTTGTATGAACGAATTTTATCTATAACTGCATCATCAACCTCTGATGCTTCCGCAATAAAAGATGTTATGGAGTTATATATACTATTTTTAATACGATTTTCAGTAACATCAAAATGGATTAAATCTTCTTCATATAGTTCGTCTAATATTTTATGAGCTATATCAGAATAACGCTCTTCATAATTTAATATAACTCCAAATTCTGGAGCAAGCTTCTTTTTAATCATAAAAAAGAGTTGACGCTCGTCTACCAAGTTAAACTCAATCTCTTCCTCATTATCATCACAAATTTCACCAGCTTTATCATCTAGTGCCATCTCAAGCTTTACGCTATGGAGTAATATTTTTTCTGCTTCTTGCGATACGGCTTCGAGACCTTTTGTCATAGTAACTACACCACTTTTATTTAAGTCAATTGCTATTTTAGATGATATATGTGGAATAGTTTTTAATGAGATTTTCATGTCAAGCCTTAGTTAAAATAAATAAATTTTGACATTCTACTATAAATAAAGTTAGAAAAGCATTAGCCGAATTTATTAAACATATGTTGCAATTGTTGCAATGATATTAAATAGGTTTATTTAGCCAAAAGAATTGTAAGCTCTGAGCCTTTCTTTGCATCCATCTTAGTAAGTATTTTACCAACTATCTTTGGTTTTAGTGACTGTAGTATTAAGATTGCGTCTTTATTGTCCATATTTGAGAGTATGTTCGCAGAAGATGCTGGTTTCATTTTAGAAAATGTTTGAGCAATTTTATTTAATTTTATATCGCTAATTTGCTTTAAAATATCTTCATTTTTTTGAAGCATAGCTTTCGTTGATGTTTCTTTTTCTAAGATTTCTACTCTTTTTGATTCAACTATCTCTGCTTCATACGAAACTTTTGCTTCTTTTTGTTTTAATAGATCTTCTGTTGCATTTTTTAAAGCTTCTAATGCTTGTTTTTGTTCATCTATCCTCTCAAGCTCTATTAAAAGTTCACCTTTTCTAGCTTTAAAAATTTCAGTACACTCAAACAGTTTTTCACTTTTCTCAAAAGCAAAGACAGAGGTATAAAAAAATATAACTAAAACTAAATACTTCACTATGCTACCTTTTCCCATAAGTCATAAGAGCAATTTCATCTAACTCTTTTGATTCTTTAGTTTTTATCTCATATTGCATTTTTTCTCTCTCTTGAAATTCTAAATATTTAAATTTTTCATATTCAATCATATCAAGTTTTAATTGTTGTTTTGCAAAATTAACTTGTTTTTTTGCAAAATTAACCCATTCTTTATTATGATTTATTAAACCTCTTTGAGAACTAAGTAAACTTCTAGAAGCGAGTAAATCATTTATACTCCCCGTTGTTGGAGTTTTTATATCATCTAAGGAGTTATATGATAGCTCTAATGCTATTGAAGCACTATTTAGGTCTACATTTGCTTTTTGAACTACGCGCTCACTCTTATCCATCGTACTTTTTTTGAGTTTTACAAGTGGAGAGTATCGAGTCCGCATTAATTAGTCCCTTTTAGATTTGGAATCTATTACAATATTATTGTATCATCTCTTTCAGGTGATGTAGAAATTATACCAACTTTAGTATTACTAATCTCTTGAATAGTTTTTACAAAAGCTTGTGCATCTGCTGGAAGCTTATCAAACTCTCTGATACCTACTGAATTATTCCAACCTTTGAAAATTTTGTAAACTGGTATGACTTCATCTAAGTTTGATGGCATATAATCAATTTGTTTACCATTATACTCATAAGCTACACAAAGCTTAACCTCATCAAAACCATCTAATACATCAAGTTTCATAAGTGCGAGTTCATCTACGCCATTTAAACGACAAGCGTGACGTGTTGCAACTGCATCAAACCAACCACATCTTCGAGCTCTCCCTGTAGTAGTACCAAATTCATGACCTTGTTCACCTAATCTTTTCCCATCTTCGCCAGAATCTTCACTTGGAAATGGTCCATTTCCAACACGAGTACAATAAGCTTTAACAATACCAATAACTTTGCCAATATCTTTAGGGTTAATTCCAAGACCTGTACATGCACCAGCACTTACCGTAGCAGATGAAGTCACATATGGATATGTACCATGATCAATATCAAGTAGCGTACCCTGAGCACCCTCTAATAATATTTTTTTACCATCATCTATTGCTCTCCAAACTAACTGTGTAGTATCAGTGATAAATGGGGCAAGCTTAGAGCTATAGCCCTCTAATTCTACGAGAAGCTCAGCTTCATTTGGTGTACTGATATCATATATGTCAAATAAAGAACGATTTTGCTCAAAATACTCAAGAATAGAAGCAGTTAGTTTTGCAGGATCTAAAAGTTCACCTACACGAAAACCAGTACGGTTAATTTTATCTGCATAAGCGGGTCCAATCCCTTTGCCAGTAGTACCAATAGCTTTATCACCCTTTAACCTCTCTTTTGCTTGATCAATCAAAGCATGATAAGAAAGGTTTAGATGTGCTTTATCAGAGATAAAAAGACGACCCTCTAAATTTTCAAATTGTTTCATTTCATTGATGATAGATTCAGGGGATAATACTACACCATTTCCAACTACATTTATAGCTTTTGGATTTAGTACACCTGATGGTACTAGATGAAGTGCATATTTAACACCATCAACCCAAATAGTATGACCAGCATTGTGTCCACCTTGGCTTCTACAAACCATATCGTATTCTTGTGCTAACCTATCTACTATTTTACCTTTTCCCTCATCACCCCATTGGATTCCAACTATTAAGTCTGCTCTATTTGTCATATTATTATTATACTGAAAATCTCTTTGACGAGTACACATTTTAATGTGTAACCGAAAAAGAAAAAGATTTTACAGTGTTCCTTTCTCTTCAATTATTATATCTGTATATATTGCAAAGCCAACCGAAGTTGTCTCTTCGTTTTTATATCTTCCACCACGTGCGTAAACTTCATTATCTTGTATTATCCTAAAAAATAGTTCATCATAATAAAGCATTTTAGCATAATACATTGGAGACAATACTCCATTATCACATGCTGAACTCTCACAAAGTTCTTTCATCTTAAGTAGTTCTATTTTTATCTCATTTGGAACTAAATCTAAAATTTCATCTACTTGATCTACATGTTGAAGATATACCAATTTATTTAGCCATTGTGTTTTTAAATTTAAAAATTTTTCTATATTTAAATGTCTAAAATCATCTAAACTTAACTCATCAAATATATCACAAAGTATATGAGGTATTTTCATATTTGATATTTGAACAAGTGATGTTACGCCAAATTTTTTCAAAATATCATTTGCAATTACTAAGACTTTTGATAGATCTATTTCACCCATATGTTCAACACCAATTTGATACTGTTCAGTTGTTGGATATGTATATACTGGTTGAATATAAAACCATTTTTTATGAGAGTTATTTGAGCCTAACCTTTTTTTTATTATACGAACAACATCAATAGTTGAATCTGCTCTTAAAGAGATAGCATTGTTTTTCTCATCATTAATTCTAATTAATTCTTTTTCATCAGCAATACTTTGATGCTGATGGTAAGAAAAAAGCGGTGTTAAAATCTCTTCAAAATCATTTTTATCTAAAATATCACTTGCAATTGTTTCTATCTCTCTTTTTACTTTAGCAGATTTACCAAAGTAAAGTTTGCTTCCATTAGGAATCTCATGCTCTAATACCATCTAAGCCTCCATCTCAAAAAACACTTCATTAAAAACTTTAGAAGCAGTCCCATCATATTTACGACGACCAAGTTTTGCTAAACATAGCTCAACAGCATTTACAACCCAGAGTATCTCATAGACAGGGATAAGACCCATTTGATTAATCCTAAAAATTTTACCTCTTAGGTGGTCTTGCCCACCAGCTACATTTAGATCAAACTCCTCTTTTAAAAGTTTTCTAATCTCACTTGCATTTTCATCATCAATAGTTGTCATAGATTTAGCTGGTGTCTGTGGATAGGAGTGAAGTCCTATCGCCTCTAATGCTTCTCTAACAGCTTTTGATCTACAAGCGGTCTCTCTATAAAGTTTATCTATTCCACCATTTTTTTCAATACTCTCTAATACTTCTAGAAGTCCAATAATTAATGTTGTTGGCGCTGTGTAAGCTGTAGTATTTTGGCGTTGCTTTTTTATCTCTGATGCAAGGTTTAAATAATAACCTTTACCATTTCCAATTTTTTCAATCGCACTATTTGACAAGCCAATTATAGATAGGCCTGGTGGAAGCATAAGTGCTTTTTGACTCCCTGCTATCAAACAGTCAATATTGCTTACATCAATCTTCTCAACACCAACAGCAGTGATACCATCAGCTATAATCATAATGTTAGGATTTATCTCTTTAACAGCATGTGCTAATTCTTCAACTGGATGACGAAGACCCCCTGCTGATTCACTTATTTGAACTGCAATTGCATCAATATTTGAGTTATTTTTTACAGCCTCAATAATAGCTTCAACACAAACTGGAGTATCCCATTCATTTTTAATCTCAACTGAATCAAGCCCATTAGCAAGTGCAATTTTTCCAAATCTCTCACCAAACTTTCCAGAATTTACATTTAAAAGAGTGTCATTACAAAGGTTTATAACTGCTGATTCCATTGCACCAGTTCCACTAGATGCAATTATAACAACTTCGTCTGTATTAAAAAGATTAAAAAGATGTTTCCGAGTTTTCTCAAAAATTGCTTCAAACTCCGGTGTTCGATGGTGCATAGTTTCACCACTCATAGCATTACGAACATTTTGAGGTACTGGAGTTGGTCCAGGTGTAAAAAGTAACATATTGGATTCCTAGTGAAGTTTATATTATAAATTAAAACTTCGTATTATATCGAAAAATATTTAAATTATTTCATTTTTATAAATTTAGAAAGATACTATGTTTAGAATTTAGAGTATTTTATTGAATATGACAAGATTTACATAAGTCACTATTTTGATTTGATATTCTTAAAAAATAAGTCGTATCTACTTTATGAGGATCGTGACAAGATATACACTCAACATTTCCATTGTCTAACCTAAGATTATTCTGTGGAGATGGATGAAATTTACCTGGAAAATTGGTTACCGCATTTGCATAAGATACAGAAACAGGATGGTCATCAGTTAAATCAGGGCCAATAGTCCACTCTGTACCAGGGTACATCTCTCCACTAAAATGACATGCATAACAATTTGGGGTAGCTGAATCTACACCATGCCCAGCTCCAGGAGAGTTAATAACATAATGTGAATCTTGTGCATCTACAGCACTCATATCTGCATTTGCATTAACTCCATCATGGCAACTTAAGCAAATTAGTGAAGGGTTATTTGGTACACCTGCTACTCCACTATAAAGAATAAATGCACCAGTGTCTGTAATATTCCTATTCCATAAAGGACCGTCAATAGTAGTACTACTGGCATGTGGTGTATGACAAAATACACATATTTCTGTAGTTGAGCCTGGAGAAGGTCCATAAAAATTGGTTGCACTCAAATCATGCTTAGAACCACTCATGCTAGCAGTTAGCATAACTTTTAATACTAACAATATAAAAATTATTTGTATGGTTTTTAACATTAAGCACCTCTTTGACGTGCTAAAGCACCTACAATACCAAATAATCCTAATATTAACAATGAATATAAAGTAAATGATCCACTTCCGCCACTACTTTTTGGAGTATATGTAATACTTTCAACTATAGCTTTATCTTCTTCTTGAGTTTCACTAGTTAGTACTCCAAATATACCACCAGGATCTTTTACCTCGGCATTTACTAATCCATCTGCATCATTTGGTCCACCGTCTTGTATAGTTACTTGAATACAATCATCCCCTACATTCAATCCTGCAGCATAACTTACAGAATCAGGAATAGGACATATTCCTGCTACAGAAGATGCAGAATGTAAAGCATTATTAATATCTTCCACAAAGGCTTTCCAGCCTGTATTTTCATCATATTTTTGGTAAGTAGCACCTGCTGTAATATTAGCATTGTCTTGTAAAGGCAATACTACTTTTACGGTTTGTCCTACTGCCTGAAGACCAATAATATCAAAGTCAAATATACCACCTATATTTATAGCTCCATCAAACAGTCCATTCTCACCACCTGTTCCTGAAGTATTTAGCTCTAATGTCGTAATAACACTATCGTTAGAGTCAACAGCTAATGCAGTTGAACCTATGCGTATCTCTAATCCTTCTTGGGTCACTATATTTAGTGAGCCTGCTGGTATTTGATTAAAGGTATTGTCTGCATCTAGGTAATTTGGAAGACCATCTTCATCGAAGTCTGTAAAACCTTCTACATCATCATTGATACCATCACCATCAGTATCTACTGCTGTGAGTACCGGATATGAGTCTAATACTTGAAGTGCAAGTTTAACTGTGGTTGATGCTCCATGAGAATCTGTTACAGTTACTTGCACTTCATGAAAGCCTACTGATAATGATGATGAGTCAAAACTAAATTTCTCTCCATAAAAACCATCATCTACTACAAATCCATTATCCAATATCTCTGCACTATTGGCACTCCAATCATATGTCAATGTCCTAACTGTATCATCAGAATCATAATCCGATCCAATTGCTGATAAAATTACACGATCTGTAGTTTTAGCTATTATTCGTGTCTTTTTACCTAATTGAGAGGCACTTAGTCTTACTAGTGGGCTAGAATTTACTCTTACAAATTTCATTGCGTCAAATATCATAGTAATATTGCTACTTGTTTCCTGACGCACATAGTTACTCTCATCGTCCAGGAAGCTGAAGGTGCCGATATAGTTCCATCCTCCACCACCAACTGTTTGATCTTTTATAATTTCATGAGTTCCATCAGATGCATAAACCGTATACTTTACAGCACCTGTAGGTAATGTCCAAATATTGGAAAAGACACCCAATGTAGCCCCTGTAAGATCATCCCAAAAGCCGTAAACTTCGTATCTGCCACTCGTTGGGATCTCTGGTCGCCAAATACCATACATATTAGCAAGTTCTGCTTCAACCGCACTAAAGCGATATCCCGGACCAAAGTAGTTAATGTCAATACTAGGAAGTCTTCCATTAGATGATTGACCATCCATTCTTATGGCAAATCGGGTAAGATTGATATTGTGTACTTCTGCATCATTTGTATCAAGATAAATAGTATCTGCACCATCTTTAGGAAATAGATAGGTCTCATCCGTGACACTCTGTCCATCCGTATCAACCACAGTGATTGATAGTTCATAACTGATATCAGAAAGACCATTGATCATACTACCGGGAATCGTATAGTGGTACAATTGCTGTCCCATCGAATTCATGGCAACTACACCACCTCCGATTGGTGCCAAATCTAGCGTAACAGAACTAATATTGCTGTCATAATCACGCGCTGTTATATAGATCTCTGCATCTTCAGTTCCATCATTAAGCACCCATCGTTTCTCTTCAAAACGATTTAAAATCTTTGGTCCAGTAAAAGGTATAATATTATTTTCATTTGAAGTGCCTGAATTTTCATCATCGCTATTATGACAACTTCTACAGATTCCATTTAGGTGAGTCCATGATCCAATATCCACACCTTTAGCCCCCATAAGAATATTTCGCTGTTCAACTAACAACGGTTTACCATAATCAGTAGGTGAGGTATTAATATCAAGAACATCATCTAATAATGCAGTTACTCCTGCCGCAATAGTGTCGTAGTTGTTATTGAACCCACCGCTACCTAAAACACTAGTAACAGTTCCTAGTGTGCTATAATTAGCATCAGTATTATCCACAGTAACAGTTTCTCCAGCACTAACAAACCTGATAGCATCGGCAACAATTGTTCCATCAGTCTCTTTTTCGTGAAGAATGACGCGACTTAGGTTGTCATCACTAAGAGCATAAGTTCCCAATGACACCCATGTATCGGCATTAGCCGTTTGATCTACAATAACAGTAGTTGAAAAAATTTCCGAGCCTTTTATCACAAAAGGAGCATTGGTCGCCGCCCCTGCAACTGCCGGCCATCGAGCGAATATTTCGTACTCTCCGCCTTGTAATACCGGCTGCCACGTCGCTTTTGTATAAACCTCATAACCGTGTGAATACATCGGCTTTTTATCCGTCGTGTATGGGGTACTTACTAAGTTGCCATCTCTAAACATATGAGGCTTGGTAGAGCCGTGGACATTATGACAACTGATACAACGCGAATCGCTGTCAACCACACCATCCCAGTCGCTATCACCACCTTGTGAAGTTCCATTAGCCACAGCCATATGATATGAGTGTAAATTTGCAAGACCTCGATAGTTCGTCTGAGTACTTTTTTCACCACCAGTTACCCATATCATCTCCATATCATGACAACGGGCACAAAGGGATGCGCCAGATATCGGATCATTAGTTTTTAATCGGTAACTGTCTCCCCACTGGTTGATAATATTAAATCTTCCAATAGCCATATTATATGTACGTCTATCATAATCTATGTGTTTTTTACTTGTATCATGACATTCTGTGCATAATACCCCACTGACCCCGTGACCAGTTGCATAATAACCCCATGTCTTGTTATCGCCTGTAATCATAGGAGCAATTACAACTGTCCCACCACTCCCAGCCTGAGGATCTATTTTAATTGGACCAATATTAACTGCGCAGGTTATATTATCTTTTTGCACTTTTAGCTGTGCCTGACCAGCAACAACATCAAAAATAGCCATCTCGCTAAATTCTGGAGATATTCCGCTTTGTGTGTAACTCTTAAGCGTAGTACCGCTAGCGTCAGTTAGCGAAATGAGGAGAGGGCGACTCCCATCTATCACACTACAGGTTGAGTAATCACCATCCCATTGCGTCGAGAACATATAGCTACCGGTTTGAGTCACATTGAAGTCAAATGTCATATAATCATTATTTGAAGGACCGCCACCATTATTGCGTTGGTGAGCAACTGCACTTGCTCCAGCCCTATCACTCCAAACAGTACCACCATTATATCCATACCAATTAAATGCTGATGTCCGATAATCTATAGTAAAAGGTGTAGGTGTAGTTGCTGGATCAGCATCATAGTGTGATGTAGAAGGTTTATCATCATGACAAGTGATACACCACTTCTCTTTACCATCTTTTAGTGTAAATCCATCACTTTTATATATACCTGTTCTAAAATTAGCCTTAGCACCAGTGGATGAAAGCATAAGTGCTTCAGCTTCAACTCCACCAGGATAAGCACCCCATGGGCTATGACAGTTATCACAAGCATTAGTTGTAGCTAAGGTATTTCCATCTCTAAATATAGGGCTTTGAGTTGTATCATTAGAAAACTCATAACTAGCATCTAAATCAAGTGGAGGTATATGACAAACTGTACAATCTTGAATTAACGGTCCCTTACCACGATAATCTAGATGAGTGCGATGAGCTTGTTGTAGAGGTGGAGCAAATTCATTTTCGTGTAGATGACATGCTGTACATTTTTGTCCATCAAAGTGAGCAGTATTATCACCTCCATCATTACGATGATGATTATTTACGGTATGACACACTTCACAGATACCATTGTATAATGTATCTCCATCTGCATGATCTGTGTAGTTATCATCAAGATAGTTTCTATCTCTAAAAACAACCTCTCTATCACCACTATTAGGTGTTTGGATTACGGATCTAATCCCAAATTCATTAGCAGTAGGATCTGTCCAACTATCAAACATTTTACTAAAATCATGACAAACATAACAATCATCTACATGATGAAATTCAGCATTTGCAACTGACTGGAAACAAGTTAGATAAAGAAACAAAAATATTATTATAGATTTTAATTTTTTCATACTTAGGTTTTTTTTATTGAATATGACATGATTTACATAAGTCACTATTTTGATTTGATATTCTTAAAAAATAAGTCGTATCTACTTTATGAGGGTCGTGACAAGATACACACTCGACATTTCCATTATCTAACCTAAGATTATTCTGTGGAGATGGATGAAATTTACCTGGAAAATTGGTTACCGCATCTGCGTAAGATACAGAGATAGGATGATCATCAGTTAAATCAGGTCCAATAGTCCACTCTGTACCAGGATACATCTCTCCACTAAAATGACAGGCGTAACAATTTGGAGAAGCTGAACCAGTAAATGCTCCAGATCCAGGGCTGTTGTATAGATTATGCATATGTCCATAAGCTACAGCACTTGTTTGACCTAAACCGCTAACACCATCATGACAACTCAAACAAACCAAAGAAGAATTATTTGGCACACCTGCTACATCGCCATAAAGAACAAAAACACTATCATCTGTAATACCTCTATTCCATAAAGCATGTTTTATATCAATATTGCTGCTGTGGGGGGTATGGCAATATACGCATATTTGTGTACTGCCACCCGTGCCTCCATAAAAGTTTGTATTACCTAAATCATGCTTGGAGCCTTCCATGCTAGCATTTAGCATGGCTTTTGATACTAGTAAAATGAAAACTATTTGCATGATTTTTAGCACTAAGCACCCCTAATATTTAAAAAAAACTTATTCAATATATATTACTTTACCATAATTTAATTTAAGTTATCTTTATTAATGAATTTAAATCTGAAAGTTAAATTCATTTTGAAAAGCATAATTGTTAAAATTTTATTTACTCGAGGTAAGTTAAATATTTAAATGATAAAATATCAAATTCATAATTATGAGAGGGATATATGACAATATTAGATTCAATACTTTTAGGCATCATTCAAGGCTTTACTGAGTTTTTACCAATCTCTTCAACAGGGCATCTAATAGTAGCTAGCAAATTTTTAGGTATTGATCAAAATAGCGTTACAAAAGCCTATCAGGTAATTATACAATTTGCTGCTATTTTTGCTGTTTTATTCAACTATAAAGATAAATTCACGATTAAGCATATCAGTTTATGGACTAAAATATTTTTAGCTTTTCTCCCAATTGCTATTGTAGGATTTATTTTTTCTTCACAAATAAAAGAACTTTTTGATATCAAAATTGTCGCCATTATGTTTATAGTTGGTGGTATAATATTTTTAGTAGTTGAGAAGTTTTTTATAAAAGAAGATAAAGATACAATCGATGATGTTGAAAAAATAACTACAAAACAATCACTAATAATAGGGTTTGCACAAATTTTTGCATTAATACCTGGAACTAGTAGAGCTGGATCTACCATCATCGGTGCACTTCTTGTTGGATTAAGCAGAAA
>Ga0256834_1002472_pt1 | contig 11600 bp, 12 predicted proteins | sample 4281140metaG_FD_190536 | JGI IMG/M metagenome (GOLD analysis project Ga0256834, IMG submission 190536) | Hydrothermal vent microbial communities from East Pacific Rise, Pacific Ocean - 4281-140 | ecosystem: Environmental > Aquatic > Marine > Hydrothermal vents | place: Pacific Ocean: East... | reverse complement strand
ATATGAAGTCTCAGAAACCGAGCCCATGATGTTAAGAGGTGAAGAAAAAAGAACAGTAGTAGAGAGTAGCGATACGAAAAAACATTATTTACTAGAACAAGAATATATTATAAAAATTAAAAATTAAAATTGTTTATGTTGGGTTTGAAGTTTTCCTCATTAGGAACTGATCAAATGAAAAATATCTCTCGTTGCCAAGTTTCAAACTTGGTAACGCATACTAAAATTATAAATCTTAATAATTTTCAACATTATGAGAATGCAAATCTTTAATAACTAAGTTTTGCAAATAAGCACTACGATTACCATTAAACTCAACAAGTCTTTGTGGTAAAACATCTATGATATCAGCTCTCATCATCACATTTATTCTTCTTGATTTTTCAACTTTTGAAGCACTAAAGGATAAAATCTTTCCTCATAAACTAAAAAATTTATAACTCTTTTTGAACCATATTCGCTCAACATTCTTTGTACATAGTATAAGGATAATGGATAGTTTTGTTAATATGAGAAAACTCATATCTCAAAATGCTCTTATATTTCAAAAATTTGATAATATAGAACAAAAACTTTTAAAACACGATGATAAATTTGATAAAGTATTTGAAGCCCTAGAAGATAAAAATCATATACAGTCACAAGGTATATTTTTCGATAGACAAATATTTGATGCCCATAATTTCGTATCAAACCTTATCAGAAGTGCTAAAAGCAGTATTGTACTTATAGATAACTTTGTAGATGATAGTTCTCTACTTTTATTCAGTAAAAATCAAAACATAGAAGTTACAATCCATACTAACACTTTCCCAAAAGCACTAAAACTAGATTTAGAAAAATATAATAAACAGTACAAAGATATATCTATAAAAACAAATAAAAAATTTCATGATAGATTTTTAATTATTGATAATAAGGAAGTTTATCATATAGGTGCCAGTTTAAAGGATTTAGGGAAAAAGACTTTTGCTTTCAGTAAAATGAATGACTTAGCCCACCACATATTGGAGCATATCTAAAAGCCACGCTTTGGTTCTCAAAATAAACTGATTAATTCTAAAAAAAGAGAAAAACATATAAGCTTTCCTCAAGCTATTCGAATGATTGGTGGTAATATTAAAAGACTGTATTATCTTTTAGAATGAATCAGCCCTGACTTAGCACATCATGATTTTGCCTTGCATTGGCATATCTGCTATAATGCTGAAAAAGTTAAAATTTTTAGAGGTGTGCTCAAATGAAGACGAAAGGTAATGATGAAGCAAAAACAAAGTTTATTTTTTAAGAACTTACTTCTTAGTGGACATATTTTTACAAAAGAAGAAACTCTTTTAAAGTACAAATATAAGATATTAAACATATCATTAATAGTGATAGCGATATTTAGTTTTATATTTTCCACTTTAAGTGTATTTGAAATTAATCCGCTTGGCACTATACAGACAGTCTCTAACTATATAATAGTTGTATTTAATATGGTACTTATGATTAGATTAAGGGGTCCAAAGAATCGTTATATTCAATGTGCATATTTGATGTACGCAGGTTCTTTTTTAAATTTTATCACTGCTTTTTTAACTGTCCCTGATGATGAATTTCGTATGATTTGGTTCTACCTTCTTGCTTTTGTAGCCTATATCACAGGTGGTGCTAGAGCTGGAAATACAATTATTATTTTATCAATTATAGTGATTGTTTTAGGTGATATATTTACAGATTTACAACTTTCTCAAAAAGCAATAATAAGTTCAGTTTTAGGATTAGTAATTGCTATGCTTTTTTTTAGGTCATATACTAATAAAATTTTAAATTTTGAAAAAGAGATAATGGAGCAAAAATCTTTAATGATTATGCAATCTCGCTTTGCAGCAATGGGGGAGATGATGAGTATGATAGCTCATCAATGGCGTCAACCACTATCAACAACTACATTAATGATCGCAAATGAGAGAGTAAAGTCTATATTAGAGGGCAAAGAAGAAACTGAACAAGATAGAATATTGGATAAAATTTCAAATACAATGACTTATCTATCTGATACTATAGATGATTTCCAAACTTACTTTAAACCTGAAAAATCTACTCAAAAGATAGAAGTAAGTACATTAATTCAACGTTTAAGGAAATTTACTGATTCTAGATTAAAAGTAGCTAAAATTAAGATGCATATTGAGGAATATGAAAATGAATTTATAGAAATTTATGTCAATGAAGTTATTCAAGCACTACTTAACATTTGTAATAATGCGATTGATATTTTAGAAGAGAAAGATGATGACCGCCATTTATGGATAGATATTAAGAGTGTGGAGGACACTTTAATTATCAATATAGAAGATAATGGTGGTGGGATAGATGAAGATATTTTTAAGAAAATTTTTGATCCATATTTTAGTAAAAAATCTAAAAATGGAACAGGTCTTGGTCTTTATATGGCTAAAATGATTATAGAGACACACCTTCACGGAAGCATTAATGTCGTAAATACTTCAAGAGGTGCTCTTTTTAGTATAATATTACCAAAACAAGTCTAATTTTTAAGGTTTTGAAAGAGGTCTAATTATTTTTTAGAGATGATAAAAAGATGAAGATAGCCATAATATTTTAATAACTTTATATTTTTATCTACATTGATGCTCTCTTGCAACTCTAAAAGAAAGTCTTTTAATTTATCATCATCAAAATCACCAAGATATTTAAACCCGCTGTGATCTTCGCAGTTAAGCTTTATAATGCGATTGCTAGGAGATTGTATATCAGAAATCCATATTTTCATCAAAAAACTTTAAATTACATATTTAAGTAAGGTTTTAATACCTCAGGAATATCAATACTTCCATCTTCGTTTTGATTATTTTCCATAATTGCCACAAGTGTGCGACCAACCGCTAAAGAAGAGCCGTTTAGTGTATGAACAAAGCTATTTTTCTTTCCATCTTTAAAACGAATTTTTGCTCGTCTTGCTTGGAACTCTCTTGTATTTGAGATAGAACTTATTTCACGATAAGTATTTTGTCCTGGTAGCCAAACTTCAAGGTCTGTAGTATATGCTGCTCCAAAGCCTAGATCACCAGTACAAAGGCTTACTAAGCGGTGAGGGAGTTTCAAGGCTGTTAATAAATCAGATGCACACTCTACCATCTCATCAAAGATTTTTTCACTCTCATTAGGATTTGCTATTGTTACAAGTTCTACTTTATGAAATTGATGTTGACGAATCATTCCTCGCGTATCTCTTCCAGCAGCTCCTGCCTCTTTTCTAAAGCATGATGTATAAGCAGTCATTTTTTTTGGAAGTTCTTCTTTGGTAAGTATCTCATCTTGATATAAATTTGTTAGAGGAACTTCTGCTGTTGGAATTAAAAATAGTTCCATCTCTTCCATTTTATAAAGGTCATCTTCAAATTTTGGAAGTTGCCCTGTCCCCTCTAATGCTGTACGATTTACAAGTGATGGAACGCTTACTTCATCAAATCCACGTGAACGATTAAAGTCTAACATAAAGTTAATAAGTGCGCGCTCAAGTCTGGCTCCCATTCCAAAACTTACAGAAAAACGACTAGTTGCAAGTTTTACACCACGCTCAAAATCTATCCAACCATTTTGTTGAGCTAATTCCCAATGCTCTTTAGGGGTAAAATCAAATGTTGATGGAGTTAATACTTTTTTAATTTCAATGTTATCATCTTCATCTTCACCATCAGCAACTGAATCATCTGGCATATTTGGAATACTCATAGCTAAGGATTCTAGTGATTCTTGTTTTTGTCTTTGTATATCTAAAGCTTCAGCTATTTTAATTTTATTTGCATCAACTTTTGCTTTTAATTCAGATATATCTTTACCTTCTCGCTTATATACACCAAACTCTTTACTCATTGAATTTTGCAGAGCTTGAAGAGATTCAAAATCTGTTTTTGCAATCTTTAGTTCTTCATTTTTGTTTTTCAAGTCATCTAAAAGTTCTTGGCTCACGCCTTTTCTTGTAAGTTTTGCACTAACATTTTTAAAATCTTTTTGTAATAGTTTTAAATCAATCATAAATTTTCCAGTATAAATTTTCCAGTATAAAGTTTAAGTATCGAAATTATATCAAAATATATTAAAAGGATAATTATTTAATTAAAATGTAATGTTAATAGTGTAAAATGTATAAAAATATTTTTAAAGGCAAAATTAGTGAGTAAGTCAAAACAATTATTTGATAATAAAATGATTCTTGATTCACTAGATCAAAATATATTTGTGAAAGATATTAATTCAATCTATCTTTATGTAAATAAAACTTATTGTGACTCAATTGGTAAAACCTCATCTGAAATAATTAAAAAGAGTGATTTTGATTTTTTTCCTAAGGATATTGCTCAAAAATATATTCAAGATGATATAAACTTAATAAAAAACAAAAAACAAAAAGATATTGAAAAAAATATAGTTATTAATGATGAAGAAAGAGTAATAAGAATTATAAAAAAACCTATCTATTTTGATGGAAAAATTGCTGGATTGATAGGTGTTTTTTGGGATATCACAAAAGAGAAGCAAGAGGAGCTAAAATATAAAAAACTAAACTCAGGACTTCTTCAAGCACAAGCTTTAGCAAATGTGGGACACTGGGAACTAGACCTAATTAAAAACACTCTATATTGGTCTGATAAAGTTTATAATATTTTTGGTTTAAAGCCTCAATCAAAAAAAGTTACCTATGAAACCTTTTTAAGTTATGTCCATCCTGATGATATTGAATTAGTAAACAATAGTTACATGAACTCTATTAAAGAAAAAAAAGGTTATCAAGTTGAACATCGTATTATTCGAGAGAATGGTGATATAGGGTTTGTTGAAGAGAGATGTGAGCATGAGTTTGATAGTGATGGCAACCAAATAAAATCAATTGGCACTGTACATGATATAACAGAACGAAAAAATACACAAAATAAACTTATTTTATCTTCAGCAATATTTGAAAAAATGAATGATGGAGTACTTATAACTGATGAAAAGCAAAAAATTATTAAAATAAATAAAGCATTTAGTAATATATCTGGATATTCCCTTAGTGAGGTTAAAGGAAATACACCAAAAATGTTTAGTTCTGGTTGGCATGATGATCTTTTTTATAAATCTTTATGGGATGATATCAACAATAAAGGTCAGTGGAAAGGTGAGATGCATGATCGTAAAAAGAATGGAGAATCATATATAGCAGAAATTAATATAATCCCTTTATATAATAACGATGGCTGCTTAACGAACTATATCTCCATAGTTAATGATATTACTGAAAAAAAACAAAAAGATGATATTATTCATAATTTAGCATATTATGACCCACTAACAGAACTGCCAAATAAAACACTATTTCATGAGCGTGTTAACAATAGAATCTCTGCACTAAAGCGTAGCGGTAAAAAAATGGTTTTTTTATTTATAGATATGGATAATTTTAAAAATATAAACGATACGCTTGGACATTTTATTGGTGATAAATTTCTAATTAAAGTAGCAAAATCTATAAAAAATCTGATACGAGAACAAGATACTTTTGCACGCTTGGGTGGTGATGAATTTATAGTTTTACTAGAGGGGATAGATTCAATTATCGACATAAGATATATTGCTGAAAAAATAATTAAAAAATTCAATACACCAATTTATGTTGATGAGAAAAAATTATATACAGGTGTTAGTATGGGGATTAGTATCTTTCCTGATGATGGAGAAACATATGATGAACTTGTAAAAGCAGCTGATACAGCTATGTATCAAGTTAAAGAGAGTGGAAAGCGAAATTATAAATTTTATACTCAAACTATGAATGATAAGATTACAAAACGAGTATTAATAGAAAATGGTTTACGTAATGCAATTGGTAAAAATGAACTATTTTTAGAGTATCAACCACAAATAAATCTTGAAACAAAAAGTGTCTATGGAATGGAGGCATTAATCCGATGGAATAATTCTGAAAAAGGTTTAGTAAGACCTGATGAATTTATACAGATAGCTGAGGATATGGGATATATATCAGAATTAGGCCTATGGGTAGCAAGACAAGCAATTAGTGATACTAAAAAACTTCACGATGAAGGAGATAAATTAATAATATCAATCAATATCTCTAGTAAACAGCTTGAAGATGTCTTTTTTATTGATGATTTTTGTAAAATTGTTGAGGATATTGGACTTGAGAAGTGTTATATTGATTTAGAGATTACAGAGACGCAAATTATGGATAATATAGATAAAGCATTATCTGTTTTAGATGAATTAGATAAAAGGGGTTTTAATCTTTCTATTGATGACTTTGGAACAGGTTACTCATCATTGAGCTATCTTAAGAAGTTACCAGCAAAAACAATTAAAATAGATCGTAGTTTTGTTCTTGATATTGATAAAAATAACGATGACCGCTCTATTGTAGCTACTGTTATTGCTATGGCTAGATCATTAGGCAAAGATGTTATTGCTGAGGGTTCTGAGACACAAGAACATATAAAGACTTTAAGAGTTTTACACTGCAATAAAGTACAAGGTTACTTTTTTTCTAAACCAATACCTATTGATAAATTTACAGAATTTATTCGTAGTTTTAAATGTGAATATTAATCAGGTTAGATTAAATTTTAAATCAATATATCTTTAGCTATTTGAAATTGATTTGCAGTCATTAAGTGAATTTTTGGGTGAAGTGATTTTAGTTCATCAAATAAGTTTTTACTAAGTTCGAAGCCAACTTTGTATTCCTCCTCAACACTTTTTGTGCTTGCTATCCTTAATGCCTCTAGCCATCTGTCTGGTACATTTATACCAGGAACATGAGCTGAAAGAAATTGGGCTGTACGAAATTTTGTTATTGGAAATACTCCCAAAATCAATTCAGCACTTTTTGATTCTGTGCAACACTCAATATTTGCTTTTTCCTTTAAATCTAAAAGTAATTTTGCATTTTCTACACTATAAACAGGTTGAGAAATGATTCCAATAGATCCACGCTTTATCTTTTTTTGCATCTTTTTTTGTAATGTTTTAGGGTTTTTAGCATAGCTATTTATTACTGCAAATGGGTAGATTTTTTCAGGTTTAATGCTAAACGGTTTACCTGCATAACTAATTCCAGAGTTAAAGCAAGTTATCATATCAAGAAGCATAGAACTATCAGCTTCAAAAACACCTTTTGCACGAGGCTGATCACTCATAGTAGCAGGATCACCAGTAAGTGCTAATATTGCTCGAATATCTATCTCATTTGCACCAAGTAGGTCTGATTGCAAGGCAATTTTATTTCTATCACGCATACTCATTGTAGCAATTACTGGTTTGTTAAATTTATCTTGGAGTAGTTTTGCAGCAAAAAGAGAGTTATATTTTAATTTTGCTAGAGGGTTATCTGTTGTTGTAAATCCATCTACATAGTTTTGAAGTTCTAAATTTGCAATTTTTTGTACAATTGGGCTAAATTGAGGTGAATGCCCAGGAGTAGTCTCAAGTGTAATGTAAGTATCATTTTGAAGTTTATTAATTAGTGCGTCAAACAAATGCTGTCCTATTTGGATATAATTGCAATATTATAACTAAATAGGGAAAAAATATATGTTAAAATTAGCAGTTTTTGATTTTGATTCTACTCTGATGGATGGCGAAACAATTGATTTTTTTGCAGAGGAACTTGGACTTGGTAAAAAAGTTTCTGCAATTACCGAAGAGGCTATGAGTGGAAGAGTTGATTTTTTTGAATCACTTCAACTTCGCGTTGAGCTTTTAAAAGGTTTGGACTATTCTATTGTTGAAAAAATATCACATAACTTGCCATATATGCCAGGGGCAAAAGAAACGATAGCTGAATTAAAAAACAGAGGTATAAAAGTGGTGTGTTTTAGTGGGGGTTTTAGAACTGCTACATCTTATGCAAAAGATATATTGGGGTATGATGCAGATTTTTCAAATGCTTTACATGTGAAGAACGGAAAATTAACTGGGCTTGTTGGTGGAGATATGATGTTTAATTTTTCAAAAGGTGATATGTTAGTAAGACTTCAAAATATACTTGGAGTAAGCAAAGAAGAGACTTTAGTGTGTGGTGATGGGGCAAATGATTTAAGTATGTTTGCTCATGCTGGTACTCGAGTAGCATTTTGTGCAAGAGATATACTAAAAAAAGAAGCAACTATAATTATAGAGCAAAAAGATTTAAGAGAGTTGTTACTAGAGTTAAAATAACTCTAGATTAATAAAAATTTATTTCTTGTTTGGGCTAAATTTTATAAATAAAATTTGCTCCTTACAAGAATTTTTACGAGGAAATATAATGTTAGAGAGTACAGTATGGAGACAATATAACGCAGATAACTCATTCAGAGAAAAATTAGCTGAGTATTGTGTAATGGATATTAATGAATTTATTGAAAACGATAAAACACTTTATGGTATAATAAAATCGAAACTTACAAAAAAAGAGTTAAAGCTTTTTGCTATGGATAGCGCAGATGTAAGCGAAGAAAATATGATAGAAGCATTTTCTTTAGATAAAGAAGGATTACTTAAGGCTAGATTTAAGTTATATAAAAAGTTTAAACAAGACAAGACACGTCTTAGTTTTAGAGCATCAAATCAAATAAATTAAAGGAAAAATATGAAAAAAACAGTATTATCAATTCTAACTATTGTATTATCTGTCTCACTATTTACAACTACTGCATCTGCTGATGTAAATAAAGGTCAAAAATATTATCTTAAAAAACTTAAAATCTGTAAAAAAGATGGTCTTCAATATGGTTCACTTTTTGCAGCTAAATATGATCGCGCTTCATGGGAGTCTTTTAAAGAAGAGGAAAAATTAATTGATACTTGGAAAGAACTTTGTCCATCAGGTGTCGAAAAATTTGATGAAATGAAGCCTAGACATATAGAAAACTTATACGACTTTGTTTGGGAATTTGCTTCTGATGGTGAAGTTCCATCTTGTGATTAATTCATTAACTATTTTGTCTCATTTAAAATAATTTTAAATGAGACTCTTCTTGATAACTCTCTATTTTCCACTTTATTAAAACTAATATTTTTACTGTAACTATAACCACTACCTTTTAAAACTTTTACTAACCATTGTTTTGTTTGTTCATCTTGTGTGTTAAACATATAACTTAGCGTTGCATATGAACGATTTAAAGAAAGTTTTTCATTTTTTAAATATCTTTCACTAAATGAAGTGTTTGCCCATTCGCTTGATGTGTGTCCATTCACTTCTAGTGTTTTAACTTGAGTTCTATATTTATCTAAAAGTGGTAATAATTTTTTAGAAAATTTATCTAAAAACAATTTTTGAGTTTTTGTAAGTTGATATTTTCCAGCATTAAAATAAAGTCTTTCATCTATAAATTCAATAGATAAATCTCTTTTTATTTTGATTTGTTTTGTTTTAATTTCATCTTTATATAGTGTGTATAACATCTCATAAAAATTATTTGAATTTGTTGATTTTTGAGCTATTGTTGCATCACGATTTAGTTTAATTATCCACATATTGGCTTCTTGTGAATTACTATATGTATATATACCAGCAGCAGCAGCTTGAGAATTATGTAGGATTGTTACAGCATTTAAAGTATCATAGCTTTCTTCACCAAAATGGGTTTGATATAATAATTTGAGATTTGAGTCTAACATCATAATAAGAGCGTCAGTATTATATCCATCTCTTACATATCCTACACCAACTAAACCACCATCAGCATACTCTTTTATATCTTTGAGTGCTGATGAATATGTGGTGTGAATTTTTTTGTCAATAATAATATTTTTTTGTAAGTCAAATTTTATTAGTCTAATTTGTTCTTTTGCCATATTGTCTGCTTGGGATAGGGACATTAAAAATCTATTATCTCTTAATCGGATAATCTTATATGGTGTTGTGGATATTTTATTTGAAATATTTTTGATCCATATTTTATTTCCATTTTCATCAATACGCATCATAGATATATCTCTGTTATCATCATAAATTGTTTTACCAATTACAATAATAGAACCATCATAAGCTTCAACAGCATCTATACCCATATCATCATGATGAGTACCATACTTTTTACTCCATAATTCTCTACCACTTACGGAAAACCTTGTTAAAAATATATCATTTAACCCAAGTCCTGTTTTAAACAATGGGTCACTAAAATTTCTTGAAGTTGTAGATGTACCAATAGCTAATACACCTCCATCGTTTAAGCGTATAATATTATTAAGTTTATCAATATTTTTAGTACCAAATACTTTTTTAAAAATAAGATTTGCGTTTGCATCTAATTTTAGAAGTATAATCTCCCCATCCATAGAGTGTCCACCTATATAATAACCATTTGCAGGAGTTTTTGCAATTGCAATTGCCTCACTAAATTGAGATAAAGATGAGGATTTATCCATTATAATTTTACCTATGTCATTTGCTTTTATAAGTTGCATTTGCGTACCGTAAGCACCATTTATACTTTTTAAATATTCAAAAGGGTCACTAAATGATTGAGCAGTATTATGTGTTTTATATTTTTTTGTAAAACCAACAGCTGATATATCACGATCATAATCTTGGGAAATATCTAAGAGCTTATTGTCAAATTTTTTATCAATAATTATAGAATAATCAGACTCTTTTGCACTTAAGTTAGTTAGTAGAAGTAGAGAGGTTAATAATAAAAATAATTTCATATATACACTTTTTATAAAGTATGTAGCAAAAAATATTCCTAATATTGTTAAAGATGTTATTTGTAAGTAAGAGAGCATTTATAATGGTTCAAATCATTACAAAAACAGCAATTTAGCTATAATTTCACCAATGAAAAATCAAATCAACTTTAAAGCACATACCCCTTTTGAACCAGCTGGTGATCAACCTACTGCTATAAAAGAGTTAAGTGATTCGATATTAAGAGGTAATCGATACCAAACACTTGAGGGTGTAACAGGTAGTGGTAAAACATATACTATGGCTAAAGTTATAGAAAATGTTAAGATGCCTACAATAATTATGACTCATAACAAAACTTTAGCTGCGCAACTATACTCTGAATTTCGTGGTTTTTTTCCAAATGCCCATGTTGAGTATTTTGTATCTTATTATGATTATTATCAACCTGAAGCTTACATTCCTCGCCAAGATCTCTTTATTGAAAAAGATAGTGCTATAAATGATGAATTAGAACGCATGAGACTCTCTTCTACAGCAAACCTTCTCTCTTATGATGATGTTATAGTTATCGCGTCTGTATCTGCTAACTATGGTCTTGGTGACCCTGAAGAATATCTAAATATGGTTCAAGTTTTAGAAGTTGGAGATGAGATAAATCAAAAAAAACTTTTACTTCGTCTTGTTGAGATGGGGTATTCTCGCAATGACAGTTACTTTGATAGTGGACATATCCGTGTAAATGGTGAAAGTTTAGATATATATCCACCCTACTTTGAACAAGAAGCTATCCGTGTAGAGTTTTTTGGAGATGAGATAGAGGCTATCTATACTTTTGAAGTTATTGATAATAAAAAGCTACAAGAACATAAAAAATTTACTATCTATGCAACCTCACAATTTAGCGTTAGACAAG
>Ga0256834_1002471_pt1 | contig 11609 bp, 8 predicted proteins | sample 4281140metaG_FD_190536 | JGI IMG/M metagenome (GOLD analysis project Ga0256834, IMG submission 190536) | Hydrothermal vent microbial communities from East Pacific Rise, Pacific Ocean - 4281-140 | ecosystem: Environmental > Aquatic > Marine > Hydrothermal vents | place: Pacific Ocean: East Pacific... | reverse complement strand
CGAAATAACAAATATTTGATGCTTTTGTTCAATCTGTCGTTTGAATTCATGCAATAAAACATCTGATAAACCTATGGCTTGTGTTAATATTTTATACGGATTAAGAAAACTTTTCTTATGCACCGAAATATTTTTTAAAATAAACGGAACAGCAGAAGTTGCCAACCCCAATGTAGCATATAACTGCGAATAACCCTTTTGATACAACAAAGCTTTGACCAGCGGATTTTTTAATTCGACACTAATAGCGGTAAAAATTGAAACAACCAATACCGCACGCAATATCATTTTAATACCGGTAAGCAATCCTTGTATTTTATCGTCCCACAACCAAACCGCCATAAGCACAATAACCGCCAACTGTAACCAAAACAGAGGTTTTGCCAAACGTCTGAGTGATTTGCCGTAACGTTTTACTACAAAAATCAAATAAATTGCTATGGGAATTATCAAATAGGACAAAGAAAACATTTCCAATGAAACCGGAAAAGAAATCAAAGTAGCAATATGTAACCAAATATATTTGGAATGGTAGGTAAAATGAGCTATATCAAACAAATCGTTGGATACTTTCCATTGATTATCTATCGTTATAGTCCGGTTAGTCATACGTTGCAGATGTCTTCCTGTATATTGTCCTATTGCGGCTGCGGTTAATCCCAAAAAGGTATAAGTTATCAAAACCAATTCAAATAACTGATTTTCAGGTAGTTGAATATTTGACATACGCAAAAAAAGCTGATACAAATTGTCCAATATTTTGACGATATCCCAACCGTAAATCAAAATAATACTAACTACTTTGTGAAGTATGGCACTAAACATAGCCAAAATACCCGCCCAAGCAAAAGCAACAAAGTTGCGACCGAAAAATCTAATTGCCAATTGAAACAAAAAAGCTTCGGTTAAAATACCGATAAGCGGTCCCAAGATAACCGAAGTCGGCATCAATGAACGCATCAAAGCGGCAACGATACCTGCTTTTAAATACAAATTTTTATCATGCCATTTGTAAGAAAAAGCAATCAACAAAACAACCGACGAAAAGGTTAAAAAAGTGCCGGCAAAAGGTAATCGCAAACTATGAAAAAAACTACCGAAAACTATTTCGAAGCTAGCCCAAATACTACCTATAACCGCAGCTTTTAACCATATATCACGTTGTTTGTTATCCATTGTTTTTTTGCAAAGCCGCCCATTGTTCCGGCGTATTAATATTGATGAATTTATCGGCAAAATTACTCCCGTCAATCAAATGATAAGCTGATTTTTGCAACAAATTGCGCAATTTGTAATCTTTTAATTCAATTTGTTTTTCTATCAAAGGCAAAATGCCCTTATTATAAATCCCTACCAACATTTGCAATCGGTTGTTTACATTATATACATTTATCATTTTTTGTTTATCTGCTTGATTAAGCAAATATTGTATTATCTGTTTATCCAACAAAGGCATATCAACGGGCAGAACCAAAATATGTTGTTGTTGTGCATATTTTAGACAAGAAAACAATCCGCCCAAAGGACCAATATCATCAATTTCATCGGCTATTGTCCTATAAAACAGTTCATTTGGATTATTGGAACTAATTATTATATCATGAGTAAAATATTCCGCCAATGCAACTGTTTTTTGCAATAAAGTTTGGTTTCGATATATCATTTTTTTCTTATCAATACCCATCCGGCGGCTTTTTCCTCCGGCTATAATAATGGCGGATAATTGCATAACTTTTTTATTGCAAAAATATATCATTTTTATGGTTTTGCGATAAAATAAAACAAACAAGCCGCTACAAAACAATTTCAAATAATCTTTTCGCCGCTTACCCTAACAATTTTCTTATCTTTGCCGAGATATGCAAATCAAAAATCAATACAAACTAACCGACTGGTTACCAACCACCGCCAAAGAGGTTAAACGTAGGGGGTGGGACGAGCTGGATATTATTTTGTTCAGCGGTGATGCCTATATCGATCACCCGTCGTTTGGACCGGCAGTTGTCGGTCGTATTTTTGAAAGTTTCGGTTTGCGTATTGCCATTGTGCCGCAGCCCAATGTTCGTGACAATTTGCAAGATTTTACCAAGCTCGGTCGTCCTCGTTTATTTTTTGCCGTTACAGCCGGCAGTATGGACTCAATGGTTAGCAATTATACCGCAAGCAAAAAACCTCGCCAAAAAGATGCTTATTCGCCCGGAGGCGAATGGGGTTACCGCCCCGATTATGCAAGCATCGTTTACACACAAATACTCAAAAAATTTTTTCCCGATATACCTGTTCTAATAGGAGGAATTGAAGCATCATTGCGACGAGTTACCCATTACGATTATTGGTCTGACCGTTTACGTCCTTCCATCTTGGCAGATTCGGGAGCCGACTTGCTGGTTTACGGCATGGGCGAACAACCGCTGTTTGAAATAATCAAACTCTTAGAACGCGGCGTACCCTTTTCTTCTTTAAAAACAGTCAAACAAACTGCATATTTATTAAAAAAAGACGAAAAACTTCCGAAAAATAAAAACTGGGAAGACATTTGGATACACGCCCACGAACGTTGCTTACGAGATAAAAAAGCCTTTGCACAAAATTTTAAAACCCTCGAAATAGAATCTAACATGATGACAGCCAAACGGCGCATACTACAAAACATAGGCAACAAAACATTGGTAATCAATCCGGCTTTTCCCGCCATGACCGAACACGAAATAGACGTAGCCTTTGATTTGCCTTTTACCCGTATGCCACACCCGAAATATCGCAAAAGAGGACCAATACCGGCTTATGAAATGATCAAACATTCCATAAATATACATCGCGGTTGTTTTGGAGGTTGCAGTTTTTGCACTATTTCGGCACATCAAGGAAAATTCATAGCCAGCCGAAGTAAAAAATCCATAGTAAAAGAATTGGAACAAATCGTAAATCAAGAAGATTTCAAAGGCTATATTTCCGATATAGGAGGACCTTCCGCCAATATGTATAAGATGAAAGGAAAAGATTTGAGTATATGCGAAAAGTGTAAAGCACCTTCGTGTATTAATCCCGTAGTTTGTAGCAATTTGGATACCTCTCACAAAGATTTACTCGATATATACCAAACCGTTGATCAACACCCCAAAGTCAAAAAAGCTTTTGTAGGAAGCGGCATACGTTACGATTTGACCGTGCCAACTTTTAACAAAAAAGCCGACCCCGAAGAACTCGAAGCTTATTTGGAACAACTCGTTACCCGGCATACTTCGGGACGATTAAAGGTTGCTCCCGAACACACTTCCGACCGAGTGTTAAAAATGATGCGTAAACCTTCATTTAAATATTTTCACGATTTTAAGAAAATTTACGACCGAATTTTACGCAAAAATCAACTCAAACAACAACTTGTTCCGTATTTTATTTCATCTCACCCCGAAAGTGATATGGAAGACATGGCAAATTTAGCCGCCGAAACCAAAAAAATGGGTTTTCAACTGGAACAAGTGCAAGATTTTACTCCCACTCCTATGACTGTTGCAACGGTAGCCTATTATTCAGGTTATCACCCTTATACTTTAAAACCGGTTAAGGTGGTTAAAGATCGAAAATCAAAGTTGGAACAATGGAAATTTTTCTTCTGGTATAAACCCGAAAACCGACGTTGGATTAAAGAAAAACTTCAACAACTCAAACGCCCGGACCTAATCAAAATATTATTAGAAAAAAAAGACAATAAATCTGTTTTAAGCAAAAAACGATACGTAAAAAATAAAAAACCAAAAAACAAACTTCAAAAACGCAAAAAATAAACAGCCGGCACTTTGTCGAAATACCTTTCAAACTTCTACAAAACAATAAACGAATCAACACGCCATTCAACATAAAGTATTTAACCAACTCATTATCAACCGTCATTCAAAAACAAACAAGAAAATACCACATAAGTCACAAAAATTACAATCATATTTTCATATATTTGCAGCCTAATAATTGCCATGTTTAAACTCACCAAAAATACATTGGAATTTCCTCCCGTATCCTTAGCCAACAAGGACGGTTTATTGGCTTTTGGCGGTGATTTATCAGTCGAACGATTGCTCAACGCATACAAAAACGGTATTTTTCCATGGTATGATCAAAATGAAGAAATACTGTGGTGGGCACCTGACCCACGCATGGTATTGTTTCCCGAAGAAGTAAAAATATCCAAAAGCATGCGCTCTTTGATTAGAAAAAAACTTTATACCATAACCGAAAATCAAGCTTTTGAACAGGTTATTCAAAAATGTGCCGAAGTCAAACGCCCGGGACAACAAGGCACATGGCTTAATCAAGACATGATAAAAGCTTATACCAAATTATATTATAAAGGCAAGGCTTTTTCGGTAGAAGTTTGGAACAAAAAAAATGAATTGGTGGGAGGGCTATACGGTGTTATCAACAACAAACGGGTTTGGTCGGGCGAAAGCATGTTTCATCTTGAAGCCAATACTTCCAAATTGGCTTTTATATATTTGGCAAAAAAATCACAAGAAAAAAACGTTCAAATTATAGACTGTCAAATACACACACCTCATCTTGCCAGTATGGGAGCCCGACAAATTCCCCGCTCCGAATTTATGACATACTTGCAACCGGACAAATAAAATCTTTATACCAAAACGATATACAAAACAATCCGATATTTTGGAGTATTTTATAAATCGACAATGTTACAACTTCCTTTTCATTTTGAGCATAAAAGCCTCAAAACCATATTTTTGCCAAGCCCTAATACCAACTTGATTTCTCACATCAACCGACAATTCAATATAAGCAACATTATGTTTATCAAACCATTGTAACATTTTATCAAAAAGTTTTTCTCCCAAACCCCTACCGCGATACTTTTCAACCACAAAAGCATCGGATATACGTCCGGTTTTTTCGGGGGTTAAAAAAGGCTTGGCAGGAGATATTTCACCTATAAAATATCCGATTGCCAAATTATCGTTTTGAGCAATCAAAATCAAATGATTATTGCTAATTATAATTTGTTGAAGATAATTTTTAAAAGCTTTTGAAACTTGCTTACCCGTTTTGTAGTAATCGTCTATTTTTCGGTGATAATCAGCCAGTTGGCTATTAAGAAACACAATAGCTTCTATATCGTTATCGATTGCTTTACGAATGCTTAAATTCATTAAAAAAGTATTTCGGTTAATCTAATGTTTTGTAAGCTGCAATAATTTTTTTAACCAAACGATGTCGCACCACATCGCGTTCTGACAAATGTATGATGTCAATACCTTTAATGGGTTTTAATATACCCAGCGCTTCTTTTAGTCCCGACACTTGTTTGCGAGGCAAGTCAATTTGTCCCGGGTCTCCGGTTATGATAAACTTGGCATTTTTACCCATTCGGGTTAAAAACATTTTCATTTGGTTATGCGTGGTGTTTTGAGCTTCGTCCAAAATCACAAAAGCATTGTCGAGGGTGCGTCCGCGCATAAAAGCCAAAGGTGCAATTTGTATAATTCCTTTTTCTATATGGCTTTCCAATCGTTCATAAGGTATCATGGCACGCAAAGCATCATACAAAGGTTGCAGATACGGGTCTAATTTTTCTTTTAAATCACCGGGCAAAAAACCCAAATTTTCACCGGCTTCCACTGCGGGACGGGTCAAAATAATTCGTTTAACTTCTTTGTTTTTCAAAGCTCTAACCGCCAAAGCGACACTTACAAAAGTTTTGCCTGTGCCGGCAGGTCCCACCAAAAAAATCATATCGTTTTTGCGTGCCGAAACCACAATCTTTCGTTGATTGGGAGTTTGTGGTTTAATCAAACGACCGCCTACACCGTGCACAATAACTTCGTTACTATTGACAAAATCGTGGTATTCACGCTGATTGCTCATCAATATTTGTTCGATGGTTTCTTTGTCGAGCCGGTCAAATTTTTGAATATGTTGCAGTATTAAATCTACTTTCTGTTCAAATTCATCTAATATTTCCGATTCGCCAAAAACTTTTAATTGATTTCCTCTAAAAACAATTTTTATTTTAGGAAAATGTTGTTTTAAAAAATCGATATGTTCATTTTTTACGCCGCTAAAAACGACCGGGTCAATACCGTTGATTTCCAATAAACGTTCAGTCATAAATTAATTTATTAAATTGATAGTCCGTAACATGCCTTTTAAAATTTTGAAACACCGTATCAAAATTAAGTGTAAATTTGTAATTCAAAATTACAGATTTTCATTCAATAAACCTCAAATTTATGGCTTTAATTACGCTAACGACTGATTTTGGTTTGCAAGATCCCGATTTGGGTTATCTCAAAAGTCAGATTTTACAAGCTGTACCGCAAGCTCGTTTAATCGACATTTCGCATACCGGCATGCCTTTTGACCCCGAAGAAGCCATTTACATATTAAAAAACGCTCTTTTTGATTTTCCGCTCAAAACCATACACCTGATAGGCTTGGACAGTGAAACTTACAAAGAACAAACCGCTATATTGGTCGATAACGGCAAACATTATTTTTTGGGCAACGATACGGGTATTATTCCGGCTGTATTGGCGGGACAAAATTTTAAAGTATATCGTTTGCCCCTTGTTCAAAATGATATTTTTTTACAAACACACATCAAAACCGTCCAAAAACTTACTGCCAATGTCCAACCAGAAGATTTTGCACTTATAACCGAAAATTACAAAGAGATAAAACTCTCAAAACCGCTATTGCGTTACGACGAAAAAACCCGAAAAGTAGCTCTTATAACCGTCAAAGTTATCTATAACGACAACTACGGAAATGCCGTTTTTAACATTACAAAAGAAGAATTTGAAAAAGCACGCAACGGTCGTTCGTTTAGTATCAGATTGCATCATTATGAAATAAAAAATATTCAAAACAACTATCACCCCTTGCCAAAGGAAGGAGTTATTACCAGTGCCGGAACCATGTTTGCCCGATTTAATCACTTTGGATATCTGGAAATATACATCTACAAAAGCAATCGTCAAACCGGTGGAGCCAATACTTTACTGGGCTTACAAAAAAATCAAATTGTCAATATTGTTTTTGATTAATATGAAAGAAAAAAATTCATATCGCAAACTTTTTACAAAACATTTATCTTATTGGTTTTTGACCGTATTTATCATACATATTTTTAGTCGCAATACCTCCTTAACCGAACGGTTTTATGCCCGAACTTTATACCCTGTTGTAGCGGTTGTCAATAGGTGGTTGGCACAGTGGTTTCCTTTTTCGATAGGTGATTTGCTGTATTTTTGGGGGATTTCTTACCTGTTATATCAAATCATTCAACTCTTCATACAAATCAAAAAACCGAAAAACCAATTGGAAAAAATATCAGTATTTTTGCTCAAAACCATTTGGATATTTTACCTCTCATGGGGGTTCAATTATTTTAGACAACCCTTGTCCAACCGGCTCAACCTGTCTCTCAAAAAATACGACATGTCCATGTTGCTGCAAGTAACAGACAGTCTGATTGCCCGAAGCAACCGTTTACAAATAATACTTTCGGACAATGACAGTACGGCTGTTGTAATCCCTTACGGATTGGAACATATTTTGCAAAAAGCCCCGAAAGGCTATCAAACCATACAATCCATAACCCGATTAAACTATCGAGTGCCTTGCATCAAACCTTCTTTATTTAGCAAACAAATATCGTATATGGGAGTTAGCGGTTATCTAAACCCTTTTACCGGCGAAGCGCAAATCAATCGGTTATATCCCAAAGTTTTTTTACCCGACATTGTTTCGCACGAAATAGCTCACCAACTGGGTTATGCCCCCGAAAACGAAGCCAATTTTTTAGGTTACTTGGCTGCTACACATCACCCCGACCCTTATTTTAATTATTCGGGAAATATCAATGCCTTGTATTATTTTTTAATCGAACTCAAAAAAGCCGACCCCGAATTGTTTAAAAAATATTTAAAAAAAATAAACAAAGGTATTTTGAAAAATTTCAGAGAAGCCAACGAATTTAGCAAAAAATACCGTTTCCCCATCAACTTTTCGAGCGGATATGATGCCTATCTAAAACTCAACAAACAAAAATCGGGCATACGTTCATACAACGAAATGGTGCGTTTGGTAATTGCTTACGAATTAAAAGACCAACTGTAATAAAAGGTTCTGCCACAAATTTTAGGAAAATTGCTGTCAGCGATATTCAACCATATATGTTGTTTAGGTATGGCGTATTACGGAGTTGGCGAAAGAAATCTTTTGCCAAATAGAATGAGATTTCTCACTTCGTTCGAAATGACACACTTTGTTGTTTAATATATTGATTAACAGTGTATTGTCATTGCGAGGGGCGCGGCACAAGCCCCGTGGCAATCTTTGGTTTTGTTTAATGATTTAGATTCTTCACTTCGCTGCCGCTCCGTTCTGAATGACAACACACTTCGCTCCGTTTTGAATGACAGGCTTCGGTGGGTGTTATTACTCCGTTTTAATTGACATCTCTCAAAACATCACCCTAAGTATCGGAATACCTCCCGATGCTTCGTGTCATCATAAATTTGAAATAACAGTAGAATCGAAAAAAACTTAGTAAGTTCAATTAATAAATACAATGCACATCAAAAAAAATTATATTTTTGTTAATTCAATTCCCGTGCTTTATGAAGAAAAATACCGATTATACACCCCAAGAACAAGTTCAAATACAATCGGCTTTTGACGAATTGATGCAATCGACCTATCAAAAAATCGATAAGGACGACCAAGTCATCATCAACAAAGCTTTTGAAGTAGCACGCGATGCACACGACGGTCAAAGACGCAAATCCGGCGAACCCTACATATTTCACCCCATTGCCGTTGCTCGTATTGTCGCACAAGACATCGGATTGGGAGCCGTATCCATTGCCTCCGCTCTTTTGCACGATACGGTTGAAGATACCGAACTGAGCCACGACGACATCTATCAAATGTTTGGCGAAAAAATAAGTCGTATTGTGCGCGGCTTAACCAAAATAAAAAAACTAAAACCCGACAAAGATCTTTCGTTACAAGCCGAAAATTTCAGAAAAATGATTTTAACTCTCAATGAAGATGTCAGGGTTATTCTCATCAAAATTGCCGACCGCTTGCACAATATGCAAACCATGGACAGCATGCCGCGTCACAAACAAGAAAAAATTGCTTCCGAAACCTTGTATATCTATGCCCCTTTGGCGCATAAATTGGGTTTATACAATATCAAATCACTACTCGAAGACTTAGGTTTAAAATATACCGAACCCGAAATCTACAAAGAAATAGAAAATAAAATTGAAGAAAGCAAAGAAGAACAAGAGCGATACATACAATCATTTACAGACATTATAAAAGATTCGTTACAAAAAGAAGGATTAAATTTTGAAATTATAGGAAGGTTTAAATCCATTTTTTCCATTTACCGGAAAATGCGTACCAAAAAAGTCAGTTTTGAAGAAGTTTACGACAAATTTGCCATCCGAATTATTTACAAATCAGATCGTAAAAACGAAAAATTTTTGGCTTGGAAAATTTATTCCATTGTAACCGACCATTTCAAACCCAATCCCAGCCGCTTGCGCGATTGGATAACCAATCCCAAATCGACCGGCTACGAAGCCTTGCATACTACGGTTATGGGTCCCGAAAAAAAATGGGTCGAAGTGCAAATTCGCTCCGAGCGTATGAACGAAATAGCCGAAAAAGGTTATGCCGCCCACTACAAATACAAACACGGCGAAAAAGAAGAAATAGGTATTGAAGGATGGCTTAACAAACTCAAAGATTTGTTAGAAAATCAAGATGACAATGCCGTAGATTTTATCGAAGATTTTAAATTGAACCTCTTTGCCAAAGAAATTTTTGTCTTAACCCCCGACGGCGATGTTATTTCACTCCCCAAAGGTGCTACACCACTCGATTTTGCCTATACCATTCATACCGAAGTAGGTGCCCACTGTCGCGGTGCCATTGTAAATGGCAAACTGGTGCAACTTAACTACACTTTGCGAAGCGGCGATGTAGTCAAAATAATAACATCTCCCAATCAAAAACCCAAACTCAACTGGCTCGATTTTGTCGTTACCGGTAGAGCCAAAACCAAAATAAAAGCCTATCTCAAACAAGAACAAAACGATATAATTGAAGAAGGTAAAGAAATTTTGCAACGCAAACTCAAACAACTTAAACTCAAATACAACGAAAGCACCATTAACAAACTGGTCAATTTTTTCAATTTAAAAACCAGTAAAGACTTATTTTACAACGTAGGCGCCGGTATCATTGACAACAAAATGTTGAAAAATTTCGCTTCGGCACAATCCAATGTGCTCTTTAACTTTTTCAAAAAAAAACTACGACGCAAACCCTCCGGTTTTCAAGTAACCAAAGACGATATTACCCTCAACTACGACACCATTGTTTTTGGACCCGACGAACAACAACTCGATTACACCTTAGCCAATTGCTGTAACCCTATTCCCGGAGATGAAATTTTTGGATTTACCACCATCAACGAAGGAATCAAAGTACACAAAAAAGATTGTCCCAATGCGTTAAGCCTTCATTCCAATTATGCTTATCGTATTTTGACCGCCCGTTGGATAGACTCGACCAAACACGATTTTATTGTTCATCTCAAAATATCGGGATTTGACCGACCGGGCATGGCAAAAGACATTACACGCCTTATTACCGACGACGAACAACTCGATATGAAAAACGTCAATTTAAAAGCCCAAGGCGGTATGTTTGAAGGAGAAATTTCGTTATACATCAAAAATACCGACCACTTAAAACAAGTCATCAAAGACCTAAAAAATATTGAAGGCGTTGATAAGGTAGAACGTTTAAAATAAAAACGTATATTTATCGTTTAGTTATAACCAAGTTTCGAAAATATGAGCAGGCACATATTTATCTTATTTTTTATCCTATCTTCCCTACCGGTTTCGGCACAAATCGGCGGCAATTCGGTTTACAAATTTTTAAATTTATCCGTTTCGGCTAAACAATCCGCTTTGGGTGGCAAGGTTTTTACCGGACTTAAAGGAGATATTTTTCAAGGTGCTTTTAATCCGGCTACCATTGACAGTACATTAAACAACAAGTTGGGCGTTAATTACGTAAGCTATTTAAGTGATATTCATTACGGCAATATCGCTTATGCTCGAAAGTTTAATAAAATAGGAACCTTATACACAGCCGTATCGTATGTCAATTACGGCAGTTTTCAATATGCCGACGAAAGCGGTGAACGACACGGCTCTTTCGGTGCTTCCGAAAGTGCCTTAATTATAGGTTACTCATATGTCATACCGCAGTCCAAATGGGCAATCGGTATAAACGGCAAATATATTTTTTCGGCTTTGGAAACTTACCGATCAAGTGGCATAGCACTGGATTTGGGTATTCGATACAATAATCGTGAACAAGGTGTGGAATCGGCACTGGTTTTTCGCAATTTCGGCACACAACTTTCGACCTATCAAAATACCAAAGAACCCTTGCCTTTCGAAATTGATTTTAGTTTTTCAAAAACCTTTTTGCATGCCCCGTTTAAGTGGTTTGTAACTATTGAAAACTTACAAAAACCCGATATTGCTTTTGTCAATACCGCT
>Ga0256834_1002470_pt1 | contig 11609 bp, 9 predicted proteins | sample 4281140metaG_FD_190536 | JGI IMG/M metagenome (GOLD analysis project Ga0256834, IMG submission 190536) | Hydrothermal vent microbial communities from East Pacific Rise, Pacific Ocean - 4281-140 | ecosystem: Environmental > Aquatic > Marine > Hydrothermal vents | place: Pacific Ocean: East Pacific... | reverse complement strand
ATGAATTTTTTCCAATTTTCGCCAAATTTCCTCAAACTAACCCGTTAGTCTTTCTAAAATTCGTCTTCAAATTGAATGAAAATTCATCTAAACTGCAAACAAATCTTAAGTCGAACTCAGGTTTAAAGTACTCTGATTTATCCAAAGATTGAAACCAATTAGATACACTTAAAAACATTTCTGGGAATTTAAGTCCTAATTCTCTAAGTATAGGTTTAAAATTATTACCTCCATGACTATTAAATATCAATAACTTCTTAATCCCTTGTCTATTCAACATTTCAACAATATCATTAAGAATTGCAAATTGCGTACTCGGGCTCAAGTTGATATCTAAAAGAATATCAGACTGCCCTGTATTAACACCAAAAGGCAAGGTTGGTAATACAATAATTTTAGCTCCTTGATCCCATGCAATTCTTGCAGATTCTGCTGATAAATAATCAGACTCAATGTTGTCAGTCGCATAGGGTAAATGATAGTTATGTGCTTCTGTAGCTCCCCAAGGAAGGATAGCTAAATCTATAGTTTTGTCTTTTAAACTTTTCCAATTCGTTTCGGCTAAAATGTAAGGTCTAATCATTTCTTTTGAAGTATTCTATTTTAATCAATCAAAAATAAAGAAATATTTAACATAATAACTCAAAGATAACATCTATTTTTGCATAATTAAAACTTAACATACACAAAACGAGCATGTTAAATTTTAAACATCTAAAAAATTGATTAACAGTAAATTAACCTTAAATGTAGAGACACTCATTAAAAACAATAACTATAAAACATATGAAAAAAATACTTACATTAGTGGCTATTTTATCAATAATAGCATGTAAAAATAAGGAAATAGCAACAGATCAAACTGCTACAAATGAAACTTCTATTTCTAATGAAGATAACTCTGAAGCAAATGAAAAAGTAACATTATTAACTAAAGGTGACCGCAAACCTTCACCAAAATTTGTAAATTATGAAAATTACAAAGGAGGGACAACTTCGTTAGATGATTTAAAAGGTAAATATGTGTATGTTGATGTTTGGGCTACATGGTGTCCCCCTTGCCGAGCTGAAATCCCTTATTTAAAGAAAATTGAAAAAGAATTTCATGGTAAAAATATTGCATTTGTAAGTATTTCTCTCGATGAAGATAGTGCTCATGAAACATGGAAAAATATGATTGCTGACAAAGAAATGGGTGGTATTCAGCTTTATGCTGGTGGTGATTCAGAATTTGTTCAAGGTTATCGTATTCAAGGCATTCCGAGATTTATTTTAATTGATGACGAAGGAAATATTGTAAATGCTAACGCACCAAGACCATCAGAAGCTGCTTTAAAAACATTGTTTAAGAGTGTCGGCTTATAAAATAATTTGAAAATTTTAATTCTAACAAATAAAAACATAAAAAATGCTGTGAAAATCACAGCATTTTTTTGTTATTTTTTTTGATCTGACTCTTCATCACCCTTAACTATCGGCAATTCTTTCTTCAGCAAATCTGCATATGCCTCAGACAAATAATCAATACAATCAGAAGCTGTAAAAGTTTCAAAAACTTTAGTATTCATAGCCAACTCAGAAGTTCTCCCATGTAAATAAACGCCCAAAATAGCTGCTTCAAAAGGAGAATACTTTTGTGCTATTAATCCTGTAATAATACCCGTTAGCACGTCTCCACTTCCAGCAGTTGCCAAAGCAGAATTTCCTGTAGTGTTAAAATAAATTTTTTCTTGATGGGCAATAGCAGTATAAGCTCCTTTTAACACAATAATAATTTTATATTTTTTAGAAAGTGCTACTAATTTTTTAAGTTTTGCATAATCATCTTTCCATTTACCTACCAATCTTTCAAACTCTTTAGGGTGTGGTGTTAAAATTGAATTCTCTGGCAATAAAGCTAATAAATCCTTATCCTTTGACAACAGGTTAATTGCATCTGCATCTATTACTAAAGGTATTTTGTTGAGTTTTAAAAATTTTGCAAACCCTTTAGTCGTTTCTGTGCTTGTCCCCATCCCTACTCCTATTCCAATTACAGTGGCTTTGACTTTTGAATTAAAATGATGGAGTTCATTTTCAGCATCAACCTCTACCATGACTTCAGGAATTGAAGTTTGTAAAATTTGATAAGCACATTTTGGTACATAAGCAGTTACCAAACCACTACCGATGACTAAGGCTGCCTTTGTAGTTAAAGAGACCGCTCCAACTTTACCAAAACTACCCCCAATAATTAGGCTATGTCCATAATCTCCTTTATGAGAAAATCTTTCTCTGAATCTATAAAGTGGTAATACATCAGCTTTAGAGGTTAAATAGTAATCACTTTCAATAGTGCTTAAATATTCTTGATCTAAGCCAATATCAATACTATCCCAAGTATTGACATAAGCTTTATTTTCAGGTAACAAAAATGCCAATTTAGGCGTTTGGAATGTTAAAGTATGATATGATTTTATAACTGATTCAACATCTGTAATTGCTTTGTCAGAAAATAACCCTGAAGGAAAGTCTATAGAAAGCACATAGGCATTGGTGGTATTGATAAATTGAATAGTTTCTTTTAATAAGCCTTCTGGATTACGAGACAAACCCATTCCGAAAATAGCATCAACTACCATATCATTTTCTGTAACTTTAGGGAATTCAGATTTACAAGTTATCATTTCTGACCAAACTCCTATTTCTTTTAATCGCTCATAATTCTTCAAAAAAGCATCTGAACGCTTATTGTCACAATTAATAATATATGTGTTTACGTTATAACCATGTTGTTTCAAATGCCTTGCTATCACCAATCCATCGCCACCATTATTACCAGTTCCACAAAAAACTTGTATGGTAACTGGACTTCCTTGTAATCTATTATCAATCCATTGAAAACATAAGTTTCCTACATGTTCCATAAGGTCTAAAAAGCTAATATCACTTTTTTTAACGGTAATAGCATCTGCTTTATACAGTTGTTTGGCAGAAAGTATTTTAGGCATAGAATAAAAATATATTAATCAATTAATCGTTTTCATTTTTAGAAACTCCGTAAGATTTCAAATGTAGTTATTTTTGATAAAAAATTAACAATTCAGCATTAATTTAATCTAACAGATTTTCCATACTTTTACCTCTTATTAATTTATTAAAATTCATTGACCATGAAACAAGTATTCATATGTATCCTTTTTATTCTAACAATCTCTTTTTCTGCAACGTCTCAAATAGTAGAACCTATAAAATGGACAACTGCAGTGAAAAAAATATCTGACACTGAATATACGCTGATTACAACAGCGACTATAGACTCTGGCTGGCACTTATATTCTCAAACTGTCCCTGAAGACGGACCTATACCTACTACTTTCTCTTTTAAAGGAAATAAAAACTATTCAAAGAAAGGGAATACAAAAGAAGGAAAGGGACATGAAGTAGATGATAAAGTATTTAATATGAAAATAAAATATTTTGACCAAAAAGCAAACTTTAAACAGCGTATAAAGCTTAAAACTACTGGTAATATTGAAATAAAAGCTACTGTTGAGTTTATGGTTTGTAATGATTCACAATGTTTACCGCCTAAAGAAATAGATTTAATTTTTAAAATCCAATAACTTTTAATCATAAAATTACTTATGAAAAAAATACTGACAATTCTTTTGGTTTTAGTAACATTTACTACGGTAAAAGCACAAATTGTAGATCCTATAAAGTGGACAACATCCATTGAGAAAATATCTGAAACTGAATATATTTTAATTGCCAATGCTACCTTAGAAAATGATTGGCATCTCTACTCTCAAGATGTACCTGATGATGGTCCAATTGCAACAACTTTTAGTTTTGAAACCAATAAAAGTTTTGAACTTAAAGGCAATACTGTAGAAGACAAAGGACATACTGAATTTGAACCTGCTTTTGATATGGAGGTAAAATACTTTAAAGGTAAAGCTGAATTCAAACAACGTATTAAACTATTAACCAAAGAATTATCTTTGGTAAAAGGTGAGGTCGAATTTGGAGTTTGTAATGATATGCAATGCTTACCGCCAACTACAGTTGATTTGAGTTTTAATATCAATAACGATACTTCTAAAAACAATACTGCTGTTGCGGATGCAGATAATGACAGTGAAACCGAAACAGCATCCAAAGAAGAAAAAGAGGAAAAAAAAGGATTATTAGGCATCTTTATTATTGCTTTTCTTTCAGGTTTTGTAGCCTTATTAACACCTTGCGTGTTTCCTATGATACCCATGACCGTTAGCTTTTTCACCAAACAAAGTAAAACGAAAGCCGCGGGTATTAGAAATGCTATCATTTACGGATTGGCAATCATTGCTATTTATGTGCTTTTAGGCACAGCCATAACTGCAATTTTCGGTGCATCAGCATTAAATGCATTGGCAACCAATGTTTGGTTTAATCTTATCTTTTTTGTCTTACTTATTGTTTTTGCTATTTCATTTTTAGGAGCCTTTGAAATCACATTACCGAGCTCATGGGGTACAAAAATTGATAAACAAGCAGATAGAGGTGGTATTATTGGTATCTTTTTTATGGCATTGGCATTGGCAATTGTATCTTTTTCTTGCACAGGGCCAATTGTAGGAACGCTACTGGTTGAAGCAGCTTCTAAAGGAGGTATTGCTCCTATTATTGGCATGTTAGGTTTTTCAACTGCTATTGCTTTACCATTTGCATTATTTGCTGCATTCCCAGGTTGGTTAAATTCATTACCAAAATCTGGTGGCTGGCTAAACACCGTAAAAGTGGTATTAGGTTTTTTAGAATTGGCATTGGCTTTTAAATTCCTTTCAAATGCCGATTTGGTATTAGATTTACACCTACTAGAACGTGAAGTATTTATTGCTATTTGGATTGCTGTTTTTGGAGCCTTAGCAATATATTTATTCGGGAAAATACAATTACCACACGATTCTCCATTAAGCCATATTTCGGTCGGCAGGTTGTTATTAGGATTAGTAACCTTATCATTTACTGTATATATGATTCCCGGTTTATGGGGAGCACCGTTAAATTTAATAAGTGCTTTTCCTCCTCCACAACACTATAGTGAATCGCCTTATGGAGTCGGATTTTCAAAACTTGGTGGCGGTACAGCCAACGACTCTGAAATTCCTGAAGGTGCACATTTAATGGCTCCGCATGATATTTTAACTTTTAATGATTATGAAACTGGATTGGCGTATGCGAAAAAGATTGGCAAACCTGTCATGATTGATTTTACGGGTAAAGCCTGTGTAAATTGCCGTAAAATGGAGCAAAATGTTTGGCCTAAAGAAAATATTTTAAGGCTTTTAAAAAATGAACTCATTCTTATTTCTTTATATGTAGATGATAAAAGACCTTTACCTGCTGGTGAAGAAGTTGATTCTAAACTTAGACCTGGTAAAAAATTAAAATACATTGGTGAAAAATGGAGCGAATTCCAAACCATTCGCTATAAAGCCAATACGCAACCTTTTTATGTGTTGATAAATCATAATGAAGAGAATTTAATTGATCCAGTCGCTTATACACCCAATGCTGATGAATACTATGCTTGGTTGAAAAAAGGAATAGATAAGTTTGAGAAGTGATTTTAACCAATATACACAAAACCATAAGACTCTTTAATAGTCTGAGAGAGTCTTGTTTATCATAAAGTCAAACTTCTCTTAGACTGTATTTATATGTTAACACAAACTTAAACCTGAGTAAAAAAATCTTACAGAAAAGAAAAACCACAGACAAATTGCATCTTCTATTTTTGCCAAAACACATAATAATAATTCTTCAGCTGTAAACTATATTCACAAAAAATATGGAAACCTACTACCAACGATTTAATGAAGTCTTAAAATACATTCACTTTCATTTGGATGAAAAATTAGACTTAGATAAATTAGCTTCTATTGCATTTGTTTCAAAACATCACTTCCATAGGTTAATAAAAGCATACTTAGGCGAACCTTTAGGTGTTTATATCAGTAGAATAAAAGTTGAAACTGGAGCTAAACTATTAAAGTATTCAAACACTACAATTTTGGAAATAGCATATAAAATTGGCTATGAAACACCTACATCATTTAACAAAAGTTTTAAAAAACAATTTGGAGTAACACCAACACAATTTCGTAAAAATCCTAATCACTCATTTGAAACCATCAAAAGCAATACAAAAAAAATAATTTTTGATTTAACTCAACAAACTAAGACGATACAACCCATTTTGGTTCTTTCAAATCAATCTAAAGGATTAATAGACTTGATTGACAAAACCGAAGTATGGGAAGATTTAATGAAATTTGCTAAGCAGAAACATTTACTTAACTCACAAAGCAATTTATACGGAATTACTTGGGACGACCCATCTATCACTTCAAAACAATATATTAGATATGATGCTTGTATAAGTATTGAGCAAGAAATAAAACACAGTAGATTTGTAATTAAAAAAATTGCTGGCGGAAAATATATGTGCTTTACATATAAAGGTGATTACAAATATTTAGGTGATGTTTATGATCAAATATTCAGAGAATACATTCTTTCTAAAAAAGTATTTTTACGAGAAGAAGTGTTATTTGACCAATACTTAAATGATAAAAACACAACAGAAAATGATGAATTATTAACAATGATTTATATTCCTATCCAATAAATCATAGTCATTTCAACCCATCTATGCATTAGAAACATCTATTACGTCTTGAAATCACTGCAGAATAAGGTGCTACGCTAGTTTTTCTGTTTTAACCATAGCGGTGCTATGCTGAAACCAGTAAAAACTCTTATTCTATTGTGCTTTCAAGCCTCATAACGATACCCTATTGCATAGATCGGGTTCAACTAAAACCAACCTTAGCAAGATTGGAAAGGTTTAAACTTTCTATCTCATATACTTTTGTGGCATAATTAAATCACAAAGTAATATGAAGATCTTAAATAAGAGTAAAAAAAGTACTTTCTTTTGGATTGTATTTTGTCTTTTCCAGTTTAGTGGAAATGCACAAAATTCAACTTTAGATAAATACATCAATCAAGCTATTGAGAGTAACTCTGTCTTAAAACAAAAGCAGTTATCTTACGAAAAAAGTTTACTCACTTTAAAGGAAGCCAAACAAATGTTTTATCCAACAGTTTCATTTGTGGCTCAATACGAATATAATTATGGTGGAAGAACTATTAATATGCCATTTGCAGAGATGCTAAATCCTGTTTATAATAATTTAGACATCATAAACCAATTTAATAGTACAATTCCTGGTTATCCAAATATTCCAAATTATCCACAGATTGAAAATGTAGAAACACAACTCAACCCTAAAGAGCAACAAAGAACACAAGTTGAGCTTGAAATGCCAATTTATAACAAAGCCTTAATCCTTAATAAAAAACTACAAAATCAATTATCAGAAATTAGTAAAATAACGGCTGATAGTTATGAAAAGGAACTCATAAAACAAGTAAAGAGTGCATATTTAGATTACAACATCGCTCTACAAACGGTTGCGGTTGGTAATAAAGCGTTAGCCTTAGTAAAATCAAGTTTGGCTATTACCAATAGTTTATACAAAAATGACAAAGTAACTATTGATGAAGTTTATAGTGCAAATGCAAAATTGAAAGATGTTGAAAATCAAATTCTTGAAATCAATAAAGGTGTTGTTCTAACCAAAGCTTATTTTAATTTTTTACTGAATAAAAAGTATAATGACGCTATTGAATTAGATACTAACTTTAGCAAGGAATATCTTTTAGAAGATGTCAATTCATTATTAGTAATAGCACTAAATAATAGAGATGAAATAAAACTTTTAGATCTTGCATTACAAATAGACGAAACTAATATCAAGATGGAAAAAAGTGCTTTTCTTCCTTTGTTTTATCTTAACGGAAGTACAGGTTTTTGGTCTGATGATTATAAATTTAATAAAGATACTTATCTTGCAAGTATCTCAGTATCTGCTAAATGGGATATTTTCACAGGTGGACAAACTAAGAGTAAAATCAGGCAAGCAAAAATTGACAAAAGTATTACTACAGAAAAAAAGAAAGATTTAGAAAATAATATTTCATTAGAAGTTGTAGAAGCTTTTTACAATGTAAAAACAGCTAAAGAAAGTTTAGAATTATCCAAATTAGAATTGAAAAACTACACAGAAAGTCTTAAAATAATTGAAAAGAAAAAGAAAAACAATTTAGCTACACAATTGGAATATGATATTGCTTTTACAGAATACTTTGAAGCAGAAATCAATCTTTTAACTAACAAGAATAAATACTTCCAAAAAATTATAGAATTGGAATTCATCACAAATAAATAAATATGAAAATAATATTAAAATCAATAATAGCAATCGTCCTATTGATAACCTTTAGTTGTAAAAAAACGAATACTAATAAAGAAATAGTTATCCAACAGAAGACTGTTGAACAGAACTACATAACTGAAAAACCTGAAAAAGTAAGTTATGGAAACGAAATAACAGCAACAGGTTCATTATCCTATAAAAATGAATATCAATTAAGCTTTATGTCAAACGGTATTCTTAATTATTTGAATGTAGATGAAGGCGATTTTGTAAAAAAAGGACAAATATTAGCAAGAATTAACCAAACTTCTGTAAAAGTGATGACAGACAGATTGACATTATCTTATGACAAAGCTAAGAGAGATTATACAAGAGTAGAAGCACTATATAAAGACCAAGTAGTTACTCTTGAAAATTTACAAAACGCAAAAACAGGCTTAGATAATGCTCGCTTACAATTAGAAAGTGCTCAGTTTAGTAAACAACACGCAACTATTTTAGCCCCAAGTTCTGGCAGAATACAATCTGTATTAGCTCAGGAAAATGAAATGATACAAGCAGGAAATCCAATTATCATTATGGGAAGTAATAAAGGCGGAAAAGTATTAAAAACCAACTTAGCAGATATTGATATTGTAAATGTAAAAAAGAAAGACTTATGTCATATTCAATTTGATGCGTTTCCGAACAAAATATTTGAAGGTTATGTAAGCGGAATTTCGAGTAATGCAGATAGATACACAGGAACTTATGAAATTGAAATCTATGTAAAAGATAGTGAAAATCGACTAAAATCTGGTTTCATTGGTGAAGCAACTATTCAGTCAAAAATTAAAAAAGAATACTTACAAATCCCTATTGAAGCTTTAGTTTCTGCAGATAAAATGATTGGAAAAATAAATATCCTTATAGAAGGTGAAAAGATGCCTAAAACCATAAAAATCGCTAAAATATTAGGCGAAAAGCTATTGATTTTAGATGGTGTTTCAAAAAACGATGAAATAATAATAAATTAAAAAACGATGAAATTACCTGAATTAGCCATAAACAACAGACAGTTTTCTATCATACTTTTTTTATTGGTATTGATGATTGGAGTGAATTCTTTTTTTAATATGCCAAGAACAGAAGATCCACCAATTACTATTCCAGGTGCAGTGGTTAAAGTTATATATCCAGGTGCAAGTCCTAAAGATATGGAAGAATTGGTGCTAAAACCAATGGAAGATGCCATAAATGAAATTGATGACATTAGCAAAATAAAATCCACTGCAACAAATAATTTTGCATTAATAATGATTGATTTTGAATACGGAACTGGAAACGCTGATGACCAATATGATGACGTCATTAATAAAATAAATAGCATCCGTAAAGATTTACCAAATTTAGTACAATCCATTGATTTTCAAAAAAAAGAAACTTCGGATGTTAAAATACTCCAATATGCTTTAACATCAGAAACTGCAAGTTTTAAAGAATTACGTTTAGAAGCTGAAAGGTTAGAAAAGGTGCTTGAAAAAGTAAAAGGCATCAAAAAGGCAGATATTTATGCTTTACCTGAACGCGAAATTCGCATTGCTATCGACATTCCTAAAATGTCAAAAATGAATATTAGTATTGAAGATATTTCTAATGCCATTCAATCTAATAACGCAAATATTCCTGGTGGAGATTTTAATATTGGGAAAAAGAATTTTAACATTCACACAAGTGGTTCGTACAAAACATTGATGGAAATTCGTAATACTGTTATTGGTTCTTATCAAGGTAAATTAATTTATCTTAAAAATTTATCGGATATTAATTTTAAATATGAAGATATAGATTACATAGCAAGATATAATGGAAAGCGTTCTATTTTTGTGGCAGCAGAACAAGAATTAGGCGTAAATATTATTCAAGTAATTGAAGGTGCTAAACTTAAAGTAAGTCCTTTTCAAAAAGCATTACAAAGTGACATTGATTTAAATACAGTAATTGATAAATCGGTTGATGTAAACAATGCCATCGATGGTTTTTTAACTAATTTAATACAAGGTATTTTAATTGTTGCCTTGTTAGTATTAATTGCTATTGGTTTTAGATTAAGTATTGTTGTTGTAATTGCCATTCCTGCCTCTATTTTAATAGGATTAAGTGTTTTAGATTTCTCTGGCTATGCAATGCAAAGTATTTCTATTGCAGGTCTAGTGATTTCTTTAGGCTTATTGGTTGATAATGCCATTGTGGTAACTGAAAATGCACTTCGCTTTATGCGACAAGGTTACAACAGTAGAGAAGCAGCCATTTTAGGAACAAAACAAGTTGGCTGGCCAATTGTAAGTTCTACCATAACAACCTTATTGGCTTTTTTACCAATTTTAATGATGACAGATGCTGCAGGAGATTACACCATAAGTTTGCCAATTGGTATAATGGCGGTTTTATTAACGTCATTAGTGTTAGCATTAACTATCGCACCAATATTAATTGAATGGTTATTCAAAAAACGGACAAAAAAGAAGGGACCAATAAAAGAACAACCATTACAAAGAGCATTAAGTGGTTTTATTTCAGGAACATATAAGAAAGCATTAAGTTTTAGTTTAAGAAATCCAAAGAAGATGATTGGTTTTGCCATATTATTATTTTTTAGTTCCATTTTTTTATCAGGAACTTATTTAAAAACAAGTTTTTTTGGAGCCGCTGAAAAATCGCAATTTTTAATAAGAGTAACAGCAAGTGATGGATCAAGTTTAGATAATACTAATAATATAGCATACAAAGTAGAAAATATTTTGGATAGTATTTCTGATATTAAACATTATGCAACTAATGTTGGGAATGGAAATCCTAAAATTTATAGCAACCTTATAGTTGAAGAAAATAGAAAGGATTTTGCTGAAATATTTGTAGAGTTAAACACTTACGAAAAAACAAATTACAATAAGACGATAAGGGAATTGCGAAACAAATTTAACAAGATACCTAACGCAGATATAGTAATAAAAGAATTTACACAAGGTGTGCCGTCAACATATCCAATAGAAGTAGTTTTAATAGGTAATAAAACAGATGAATTAGTAAAATTATCTGATGATGTTGAAAGTATTTTTAAAAGTATAGATGGTGTTATAAATGTAGAAAATGAATTGAAAGATATAAGGACTGATATTCAAATAATAATAAGTAAACATCACACCTTCTAAGAAGGTGGCTTTAGACTGCCCCTAAAAGGGGCCTTAAAGGTCTGTCTTAAAATCAAACTTCTGTTGGTTATCTTCAATGATTTTTTCTTCTTTCTCTTGATGTTTT
>Ga0256834_1002469_pt1 | contig 11612 bp, 11 predicted proteins | sample 4281140metaG_FD_190536 | JGI IMG/M metagenome (GOLD analysis project Ga0256834, IMG submission 190536) | Hydrothermal vent microbial communities from East Pacific Rise, Pacific Ocean - 4281-140 | ecosystem: Environmental > Aquatic > Marine > Hydrothermal vents | place: Pacific Ocean: East... | reverse complement strand
AGTTGCAGGGCTTTTGCCAATTGATGCAGGTAATTTGAAGATTAATTCTGAGGTTGTTTCATCGGCAAAATTTACCTTAGAACCACAAAAGCGTGGAGTTGGCTTGATGTTTCAGGACTTTGCGCTTTTTCCACATTTATCTTTAATTGATAATGTGCTTTTTGGCCTTTCGCACTTAAGCCGCCCCGAGGCAAAACAACAAGCAAATGTTGCACTAACAAGGGTTGGTTTAAGCGGACGAGAAAAAGATTTCCCTCATATGTTATCTGGTGGGCAGCAACAACGGCTTGCTTTGGCAAGGTCGATTGCGCCTCGTCCAGGGATTTTAATGCTAGATGAGCCTTTTTCGGGGCTTGATTCTCGTATGAGGGAGAGTGTTCGAACGGAAACTCTAGCCGTTCTGAGAGAAACAAATGCCACAACAATCATTGTAACACATGACCCAGAAGAGGCGATGGTTATGGGTGATCGCATAATTTTGTTGCGAGATGGACGTGTATCGCAAATCGACACAGCAAAAAATGTTTATGAAAAACCTGTTGATCTTGAAGTTGCCCGTTTTTTATCGCCGTTAAATGAAATTCCTGCAATTGTTAAAAGTGGATACGCAAATACGCCTTTGGGAAGTGTGGCTGCTAAGCGATTTGCTGAAAATTCTCGTGTTATTGTCGCTATAAGGCCAGTTGATGCGTTGGAAATGCGTACGTATGAAAAAAACTATGATAAAGAGAATACTGTAATTGGAAGAGTGCTAACAAAAAGAAATGCCCTAGGAATTGATATTTGTGAGGTGCAAGTAACTGGAATTGAACGACCAATTCATGTAAGGACACGTGCTAATGCCGACATCTTGGTAGGAAATAATGTTTTTCTTTCACTTAATTGTCAACATGTCCTTGTTTTTGACCAGAAATAGCAATATCTATTAAAAATAACTATCGGTGATTAATTGTGCCGATCAATAAAAGTGGAGTAAAAATATGAATCCGGGTCCTTGGGGAATTTTAATTATTGTTGTTGCTGTCTTGTTGCTTTTTGGCCGTGGCAAAATTGCTGGTATGATGGGCGAAGTCGCAAATGGCATTAAGGCCTTTCAAAAAGGCTTAAAAGGCGACGAAGAAGTTGCAAAAATTGATAAAACAATTGATGCAGCAGTAGATTCTGAGTCAAAAAAAGAAAAAACAGACGCTTAAAAAGCCTCTCTTTATAAATTTTTTGCTGATTAAGGAATTTCCTTCATGCTGAGTATTGGTTGGCCAGAGATGATGCTTGTTGCGGCGGCGGCGTTAATAATCGTCGGTCCACGTGATTTACCTATGTTGCTAAAAAATATTGGCAATATAGTTGGTAAAGTGCGCCGAATGGGTAATGATTTTAAGGCTGAAATAAACAAGGCCACAGCATTTGATGAAATAAAAGACATTAAAAGCTCAATTACACAGCCATTAACCGATACCCGCCGTGAGATTGAGCAAGATTTCAATAAGATTACCGATTTTGGAGTAGAGCCAACTGGGGCAATTAAATCAAAAAATCCTGATGCAACTGATGTCTATGACGAGATAAAAGCAGCTTCGGCTAAAACAGCCGAAACAGCATCTGCCGCTGCAAAAGCATCAATGGCGGCGGCAGTGACTACGGCTACAACTGCTAAGGCTGCAAAGGCAAAAGAAAAAAAGGAGTTGCAGGCTCTTCAAGATGTCCAAAATCTAACTGAAAATGATCCCGCACCGCCTGCACGCAAAGCCCGAGCAAGTAAGAAAAAACCCGCTGCTAAAAAAGCCCCTGCAAGAAAACCTGCAGCAAAGCGCACCAAAAAAAATGACTAAAAGAAAAAATATCACATGAGTGCAAATTTCAAAAAAACAAATAAAAAAAAGATTCAAGAAAAAATAGATAAACTTGAATCAGATAAAAAGAAGTCACAAAAAAAACCACCAAAAAAGAAAAAGAGTGACGACTTAACCTCATCTGAAGCTCCATTGATTGAACATTTAACAGAATTACGCAAACGCCTGATTTTCTCTTTAATTGCAGTTGCGGTTTTATTTGTTGGTTTTTTCTTTGTTGCAGATCATATTTTCTTATTTCTCTTAAGCCCATTTGTTACAGCAGCAGGTGGAATAGAGGCCGTGCGCTTAATATATACTGCACCGCAAGAATTTTTCTTCACAAAACTATCGGTTGCACTTTTTGCTGCGCTTTTTGCCGCCTTTCCAATCATTGCTTCGCAAATTTATTCATTTGTCGCCCCCGGATTATATAAAAACGAGCGAGGTGCATTTTTACCTTATTTGATTGCAACGCCATTTTTATTCGTTATCGGAGCGGCTGTGATGTTTTATGGCGTTATGCCATTAGCACTTAGTTTCTTTTTATCACAAGAAATTGATGGAATGGGGCTAGCAACCATTGAAATGTTGCCTCGTGTTTCTGAATATTTAGGCCTGATAATGACTTTAGTTTTTGCATTTGGGATATGTTTCCAACTACCAATTGTGTTGACCTTGTTGGCCTCAATTGAAATTGTAGATGTAAAAAAACTAAAATCTTGGCGTAAATATGCAGTTGTCGCGATTTTATTTGTTGCAGCTTTTTTAACTCCGCCCGATCCAATCTCACAACTAGGTCTTGCACTTCCCTTATTGCTACTTTACGAATTTTCTATAATCTCGGTTAGAATTGTAGAGCGTCGTCGTGCCAAAAAAGAAGCTGAATTAAATCTAGACTTGTAGAAATTATAGGATTATTGAAATGTTTGATATAAAACTCATTCGCAATGAAGCGCAAGCGTTTGACACTGCTCTTGGCCGTAGAGGGTTAGAGCCGCAATCTGCAAATTTGTTGACCCTTGATAATAAACGCCGCCAAACAGTGGCAGAACTTAATGAAGCGCAAGAAAAACGCAACGCTGTTTCAAAGCAAATAGGCCAAGCCAAGGCGCAAGGTGACGAAGTAAAAGCGCAAGAGTTAATGGCTCAAGTATCTGAGCTAAAAGCACAAGTTCAACAAGGCGAAGAAAGTGAGCGTGAGCAAACTCTTGCCTTGAATGATATTTTAGCTACTCTTCCAAATATATTATCTGCTGAAGTGCCAGACGGTGATAATGAGAATGATAATGTTGAAATTGCTCGCTTTGGTGAGCCAAAAACATTCAAATTTAAGGCAAAAGAGCATTTTATATTAGGCGAAGACTTAGGTGAGATGGACTTTGAAACTGCCGCAAAAATCGCTGGCTCACGTTTTGTTGTATTAAAAGGTCAAACTGCACGTTTAGAGCGTGCGCTTGGCCAATATATGCTAGATTTTCAAACACAAGAAAATGGCTTTACCGAAGTTGTGCCGCCGCTTTTATTGCGCTCAGAAGCACTGTTTGGTACAGGCCAATTACCAAAGTTTGCAGATGATGCATTTGAAACAACAGATGGGCGCTGGCTTTTACCAACTTCAGAAGTTCCACTAACTAATTTAGTGCGTGAAACAATGTTGAATGAAAAAGAGCTCCCATTACGCTTTTCTGCTCTCACCCCATGTTTTCGGTCTGAGGCAGGATCTGCAGGGCGTGATACTGCTGGTATGATCCGCCAACATCAGTTTAATAAAGTTGAAATGGTCGCAATTACTACGCCTCAAAATTCGCAAGCTGAGCATGAGAGAATGTTAAATAGTGCCAAAATGGTGTTAGAAAATCTTGAACTTCCTTATAGAGTGATGCTTCTTTGTTCTGGCGATACTGGTTATTCAATGACAAAAACCTATGACCTTGAGGTATGGCTTCCAGGGCAGAATGCTTATCGTGAAATTTCATCTGTTTCACTAGCGGGAGATTGGCAGGCACGTCGCATGAATGCTCGTTATCGTGATGAAAATGGCAAGCCTCAATTTGTTCATACTCTTAACGGCTCTGGGCTTGCTGTTGGTCGTGCATTGGTAGCGGTAATAGAAAATTATCAGCAAGAAGATGGCTCAATTGCTATTCCAAAAATATTGCAACCCTATATGGGCGGTCAAAAAATTATCAATAAAATCTCGTGAGTGAGAATTTGCGAATTTTAATAACCAATGATGATGGGATAGAAGCTAACGGTATAAAGCTAATGCAAGAATTAGCGAAGCAAATTTCTAGTGATGTCTTTACAATAGCCCCAAGTGGCAACCAAAGTGGGGCAGGGCATAGATTTACGCTTGGCCAAGAGCTTAGTATAGATCAAAAAAGTGAAAAAATTCATGCAATAATTAATGGAACACCTGCTGATTGCGTGGCAGTTGCTTATACTCATTTATTAAAGGATAAGAAACCAGATGTAATTCTCTCTGGCATTAATCATGGCCAAAATTTGGGTGATATTATTCATTGTTCTGGCACAATGGCGGGCGCACGTGAGGGTGCTTTACACGGAGGGTTAGGCATTGGTCTATCGCAAGCCCTTGATTATGAAAAAGGTCTTGAAATCAACTGGGATTGTGTGCGCGAATATGGCCTAAATATCGTTCGCTCAATTATTAAAGAGCATGATGGGAGCGATGTTTATTATAATGTCAATTTCCCAATTGCAATAAAGGGGCAAGTGCCAGAGGTAAGAATTGTCCCTCATCAGCGTTTTTCAAACTCGCCTTTTGCCTATTATCCATCTCGCAATAAGGGTAAATTTTTTATAGCTATTCCAAAAAACCCACATCCGCTTGATGAGGGGTATGATTTTAAGTCATTACATCAAGACTATGCTATAACAATTACTCCTTTATTGTTGCAACAAACCGATAATGAAGTTGTAAAAAACTTACAAGGGCGAATTTCTTTAAAGAGTTAGGGAGCGCAAATGAGTAAAGATGTTTTTATTTCTCGTGCCTCGCTGATATTATCTTTGCGTCAAAATGGAATTGTGAGCCCAGATATTTTAAAGGCGTTTGAAACTACGCCGCATGAATTTTTTGTGCCAGACGAATATGCGCAATATGCCTATAAGGACAAAACTTTGCCTTTAGGATTCTCTCAAAGCATGACTTCTCCCAATCATTTAGCCGAGCTTTTTGTTGTGCTTGAACCAATGGGTGCAAAAAAATTACTTGAAATTGGCACAGGTTCTGGTTATTGCGCAGCTGTTCTATCTCGCATGGTAAAAAGAGTTTTTAGTATAGAAAAAATAAATATTCTTTCTCACAAAGCACAAGAAAACTGGGCCAATGCTCGCACTAGTGGCACTGTTGGTTTTTGTGCTGATGGTTTAAAAGGGTTAGCTGCTCAACAACCCTATGATAGGATATTGTTAAGCGGTTCAGTAAAAGAAATACCCAAAATGCTTTTGGAGCAATTAAGTGATGAGGGGATACTTGTTGCTCCCATTGGTCATGCGAATGAGCGTCAAACAATCACAAAAGTTGAAAAAATTGATGATGAATTTATTATATCAGAACATGGATATATAAGAATGTCTGCATTAAGTAAAAAATAATTACAAATTTTAAACTCTAATTTACCTTAACCAATTATGGTGCATATTAGTAATTTGTATTGAGTAGAGTTTAGTGATGAGTAAAAGTCTTTCCAAGTGGAATTTTTCGGCTGGTTTTTTTTATAAAAAAACAGCCCTAGCTTCAATGTTAATAATAACAACAGCACTTTCTGGCTGTGTTTCCCTAGATAGAGGGGCAGTGGGTTCTTATGGAGTTGATCAACTTTCAACCTCATCTATTGTTGCAACAGATGCACAAGCTAACCTAAATCAAGCCCTGCCAACAGCTTTACCTGATGCCGTTAATAGAGTTCAGCTTGCCAGTTCTAATTATGGGCAGCCAAAATATCTGCCGCCAGCTAGCATTGGTAATATTATCGTAACTCAAAATGCAACGCTTGTTGGCACAACGCCAAATGTAGTAAGCGACATTGTTTCAAAAAATCTTCCATCATTAACACCAACAACCACTTTGGGGAGCAAAATTAATATGCCCGCACAACAAGCCACAATCCAAACAACGCCAGCACCAGTTGTTGCAAATTTAGTGAAATCAACTCCTAGCGTTGAAAAAGCCTATGTTCATATTGTTCAATCAGGTGAATCTTTATATTCTATCGCCCGCAGCTATAATGTAAGCGTTAATTCAATTGTTGCGGCAAACTCAATGCTTTCAGCCGATAAAATTGGCGTTGGTCAAAAAATAGCTATTCCCGGTAGAGAAGATCTAATTGCCAAACAGGTGCAGGCAAAAGTTGCTTCAATTGCTCCAATTGTTGCAAAAAAACCAACCGCGATTTCCGCTCCAGTAGTAGCAAAAGTTGCATCTGTTGTTGCGCCTGCAGCTCAAGTAGTCGAAAAACCAAAAATAGTAGCGGCTGTAACTGCACCAGTTGTAACTGCACCAGTTGTAACTGCGCCAGTTAAGGCCAGCATTCCAGAAACATTTAGATGGCCTGTTAGCGGCAAGTTGATTACTGACTTTGCGGCATCAAAAGGCACTGGCATCAACATTTCAGCTGCAAAAGGTTCACCCGTTCGCTCAAGCGCAACAGGGACTGTGATTTATGTTGGAAATGCGGTTGAGGGTTATGGAAATCTAATTTTGGTAAAACATGATAATGGTTATGTTTCAGCCTATGCACATTTAGATAGTGCAAGTGTAACAAAGGGCAGCGTAGTAAAACGAGGCGATATAATTGGCTCAGTTGGTCAAAGCGGTTCGGTTAATAGCTCGCAATTACATTTTGAAATCCGCAAAGGTGCAACGCCTATTGACCCTGTGCCAATGCTAGCAAGTTAGTTTATAAAGCTATTTTCTTTTCTCCTGCAATTTGACGTACAAATTGAATAGCTACTCGGCCAGAGCGAGCACCACGTGTCATTGACCATTCAATTGCTTTTGCCTTTAGGGTTTTGTCGTCTATTTCTACAGCATAATAGTCTATATAAGAGCGTATCATCTCTAGATATGTGTCTTGATCGCAAGAGTGAAAGCCAAGCCACAGGCCAAACCTATCGGAGAGGGATATTTTTTCTTCAACTGCTTCATTTGGGTTTATGGCAGTTGATTTTTCATTATCAATCATATCACGTGCCATTATGTGCCTCCTGTTTGAGGTGGCATAAAAAAGCATATTTTTTGGGCGACCCTCAAGCCCACCATCAAGGATAGTTTTAAGCGATTTATAGCTTGTTTCATCTTTATCAAAACTCAAATCATCACAAAAAACTAAAAACTGGGCATTAATTATTGCAATTGATCGCATTAAATGGGGAAGTGATACAAGATCTTCCCTATTAATTTCAATCAGAATCAGCCTTTTGCCACTCTGATTATCATTATTGCAGATTTTTGCATGAACCGCCTTGATTAAAGAGCTTTTCCCCATTCCCCTAGCACCCCATAAAAGTGCATTATTTGCGCTAAAACCACTGGCAAATTGCTTGGTGTTTTGCATCAAAATATCACGTGTTTTATCGATGCCTTTTAACAAACTAAGTTCAATGAAAGCTATATTATCTATAGCAACCAAAGACTTGCTTTCGTTCTCCCAAAAATAACAATTACTTTTAGTTAAGAAAATTTTGGATTTTTTTTGCCTCTCGTTTAGTTTTTCAAGCGAGTTTGCAATCCGTAATAGGGAGGAATTAATTTCATTAAGTTGTAATTTTTCACTCATTGCTTTTTCTTTTATAAAATTATAAATCTTGGGTCGTTTAATCTTGGATTTTCTGCATGTTTTTTATAACAATGCTATTTAAGATAATATAATGTAGTTTTGCCCTGTCCAAAGCATAATTTATTGCCTATATGGGGCAAAGGAATTATTTAAATTGCTTTTATGCTCAAAAACGAAGGATCTATATCAATGTTTATTACTCCCGCACTAGCACAATCTGCAGCTCCAGGTGGAGCAGGAGACATTCTTTCAAGCCTAGCACCAATTATTATTTTAGTAATTATTTTTTGGTTTTTAATTTTCCGCCCTCAACAAAAACGCGCCAAAGCTCACCAAGCAATGCTTGCAGCAGTTGTTCGTGGAGATACTGTTGTAACTAATGGTGGCCTTGTTGGTAAAGTTACCAAGGTTGTAGATGGTGATGATTTAGAGATTGAAGTTTCTAAGGGTGTAAAAGTGAAGATTGTACGCACAATGCTTGCCGATGTTCGCTCAAAACCAGAAGCTGTTTCTGCAAAAACTGATAAATAAACTTATTATTCTTAACTTAAGAGCCTAAAATGTTACAAACATCTCCATTTCGTACTGCGATAATCGTCATAGTTGCAATAATGGGGATTTTGTTCACTCTTCCCAATATGCTATCAAACTCCACTTTGGAAAAATTTCCAAGTTGGATGCCAAGCAACAAAATTGTGCTTGGCCTTGATTTGCAGGGTGGCTCGCACTTGTTGTTGCAGGTTAATCGTGATGACATAGTAAGCGAGCGCATTAAAAACCTACGTCGAGATGCCCGCTCAATTTTGGCCAATGACAATGGTATTGGTAATATAATTACAACAAATGGCACATCGCTTACAATTGAGTTAACTGATTTATCAAAAATAGATCAGGCTCTAAAGGCATTAAAAGAGTTGCAAACAACAACTTCAAATACTGTGTTTGCATCTGCTGCAGTTGAAGAAGTTTTGATTGGCCAAACTGACACTGGCAAAATCACGCTTTTATTAACCGATGAGGGGATTGAAGAACGTCTATCTTCGCTTGTAAGCCAATCAATTGAGGTTATTCGTCGACGGATTGATGAATTAGGCACAACTGAGCCAGTTATTCAGCGGCAGGGAAAAGATCGCATTTTGGTGCAAGTTCCCGGATTTGATGATAGTGAGCGGTTAAAAGATTTAATTTCACGCACTGCCCGTTTAACATTTCACATGGTAGTTCCTGATATGAGTGCAAGCCAAGCACAGGCACAGGGTCTACCAGTTGGTACATTTATCCTACCCTCCAATGACGGCGTAGATGAGCTTTTATATGAAGATGTAGCCATTGGTGGTGAATCTTTGGTTGATTCTCAACCAGGATTTAATCCGCAAACCAATCAACCAATTGTAACCTTTCGGTTTGATACACGTGGTGCAATTTTATTTGGTGAAATAACCTCTTCAAGTATTGGGCAACGCTTTGCAATTGTTCTTGATAATCATGTAATCACTGCGCCAGTAATTCAATCTGCCATCACTGGTGGTTCTGGTCAGATTGAGGGTAGTTTCACCGTGCAAAGTGCAAATGATTTGGCGGTACTTTTACGTGCTGGTGCTCTGCCTGCAACGCTTGATATTATTGAAGAGAGAACAGTTGGCCCAAGCCTTGGTGCAGATAGTGTTTCAGCTGGCCTTATGGCGGGTGTTGTTGGGGCAATTGCTGTTATTTTATTCATGCTTATTGCCTATGGAACTTTTGGAATTATTGCCAATATTTCCTTAGTCTTGAACGTTACCCTTATTTTGGGCGCACTCTCTATGCTTGGAGCAACTTTGACACTTCCGGGTATTGCTGGGATTGTTCTAACGATTGGCATGGCGGTTGATGCGAATGTGCTTATTTTTGAACGTATTCGTGAAGAAATGAAGGGTGGACGAAATGTCTATCAAGCAATTGAGGCAGGTTTTAAACGTGCCATGGGTACAATTGTTGATGCCAATGTAACAACCCTTATTGCGGCTATTGTTTTATTCTTCTTAGGCTCGGGGCCAATTCAGGGTTTCGCAGTTACTTTGAGCCTTGGTATTTTGGCAACATTATTCACTGCCTATCTGGTTACATTGTTTTTGGTTGGGCGTTGGTATGCCATGTTCCGCCCAAAAACTCTAAAAATTCAACTTTTGAAACTAGTCCCCGATGGTACAAAAATTCCTTTCATGAAATGGAAAAATATTGCAATGACAGTTTCTGTAGTTGCGATAATTGGCTCTATGGGTTTATTTTTTACCCAAGGCTTAAATTTAGGAATTGACTTTAAAGGTGGCTCAGCAATTGAAATTCAGGCCACTGATGGTGAAGCAGATATTGCTGATATTAGACAAAGACTATCTGGTCTTGGTCTTGGTGACGTACAGGTGCAAGGTTTTGGCACTCTTAAAGATGTTCTTATTCGCATTGAGCAACAATCAGGTGGTGATACTGCCCAGCAAGAAGCAGTAAAGCTAGTAAATCAAGCATTGAGTAATGGTGATTATGAGGTAAGACGAGTAGAATCTGTAGGGCCAACAGTTTCTGGCGAGCTTGCAATAGCTGGCACTATAGCCGTATTTGCAGCATTGGGTGCCGTGCTTATTTACATTTGGTTACGTTTTGAATGGCAATTTGCCGTTGGTGCAATCATTGCTCTTTTCCATGATGTTTTGTTGACGATAGGCCTATATTCTTTGATTGGGCTAGAATTTAATCTATCCTCTATTGCGGCAATTTTGACGATTGTTGGTTATTCGCTCAATGATACGGTTGTGGTTTATGATAGGGTGCGTGAAAAATTACGTAAATATCGTCAAATGAGCATTTCTGATCTTTTAGATTTAGCAATTAATGTGACTTTATCTCGAACAGTTTTAACATCAATAACCACTTTACTAGCTCTGCTTGCATTGGTTTTCTTTGGTGGAGAAGTAATTAGAGGCTTTACGATTTCGATGACTTGGGGTGTTTTGGTTGGTACTTATTCGTCCATATTCATTGCCGCTCCTGTTTTGCTCTTCTTTGGTATCAAATCTCGCAAAGAGGTTGCAGGAGTTGAAAAAGATAAACGAGATGATGGTGCTGTTGTTTGATAAAACAATCTAAAGATGAGGCGAGTTTTTTACCTCAGCAAGTGATTTTTGATGCCTATGGCAGCATGGGTTTTTATTTTGCTGATATGTCGCATAAAGGCTCAATATTGAGTTTGCCAAATGGAATGCATGCATGGAATGTCACTAGTGCCAAGGATATTAACCTAAGCAGCCTTGCCCCAATTATTGCGCAGAGTAAAAATATTGATGTTCTATTAATTGGAATGGGCGAGGAAATTGCTTTTTTTGATAAATCAATAAGAGAAGAATTAAAAAAACATTCAATAATTGTTGAAGCTGTTAGCACCAGCGCGGCCATTAGCACTTATAATGTTTTGTTAGCTGAAAAACGTGCCGTTGCTGCCGCATTAATAGCGGTTGAGCGAGTAAAAATATAAGAGAAGAATATGGCTTTTCAAAAAAGTGATTATATAGCCTCTTATTTAAAAAAAAATGATATTGAGCGTTATTTCTCTACCCTTATTTTACCAAAAAAACACCAAAAAGCTGCACAAGCTCTTTTTGCCTTTAATGCAGAAGTTAGTTCGATTTCTCTAAAGGTGAAAGAGCCTGCCAGTGGTGAAATCAGGCTGGCTTGGTGGCGAGAAATTCTAGAGGGAAAACGAGAAAAAGAAGCAATTCAAAACCCTATTGCGAGCGTTTTTCTTGAGGTGTTCAAAGATTATAATTTGCCAACTGAGCCAATCATAAAATTACTTGAGGCTCGTCAATTTGATTTATACAATGATAAAATGCCTAATGTTGAATTGTTTGAAACTTACGCAGGAGAAACCAATTCAATTCTTTATCAATATGTTGCTATGATTTTGAATGATGGAAATCAGATAAAAAATGGCGATGCGGCTGGG
>Ga0256834_1002468_pt1 | contig 11618 bp, 11 predicted proteins | sample 4281140metaG_FD_190536 | JGI IMG/M metagenome (GOLD analysis project Ga0256834, IMG submission 190536) | Hydrothermal vent microbial communities from East Pacific Rise, Pacific Ocean - 4281-140 | ecosystem: Environmental > Aquatic > Marine > Hydrothermal vents | place: Pacific Ocean: East... | reverse complement strand
GGTGTGCCCCCCCCCCCCCCCCCCCCAAAAAAAAAAAAGCCTTAAAACATCTAGTCAGCCGAGACACCCAAAGCTTTGTTTGGCCAAAAACCGTAACCAAACGGCATGTTAAGCGCTATTTAGCACATCATCATCGCATTGACGGGTTACTTTATGCGCTTTTTATCCTAAGCCATTGCCATACAATAAAAAAATACCCACAATTTTTTAATTGTTATAGATTACGCCATGAATTACAATACGTAAGATTTTTATCTAAAGAAGACATAAAACAACACTTAAATAAGGAATGCTACAATGAAAAAACTATTCACTCTCTTTGCCGTTGTACTTTTTAGCAACACGGCCTTTTCAGCCACTAATTTAGCCAACATTACAGGTTATGACCTCACGAACTCTTACGTTAATGAATACGCTGGTACAGGCTTAAGCCATACCTACACTGGAACCATTAGTAATGGAATACCTGGAGCCGCTCATTATACCGGCGGCACCGGAACCTTAGCGGATGGCAGCATTCAAGCTCTTGGTGAAGGCCATTCATTTTTGGGAAACTCTGCTTCGATCACTATTTTTTTAGATAATTACTACTATATTGATGATATTTTGTTCTACAGTGCTTTAAATAAAACTGGCTTTCTAAAATCTGCTGAAATCTCAGGTCAAACACTGACCAGTACTCGTTTTGGACAAGTTATCTTTGGCACACCTCAAGATTACCAATTTGACCTAACTGGAACAGGGCTTGAAACAGTAGGCGTCAATCAAATCACGCTTAGTAATTTTGGCTTCGTAGCTTATAGCCCAAAAACCTTTACCTTAAGCGAAATCCAAGTATCTGGTACACTAGTTTCAGCGGTTCCTGAACCTTCAACTTACGCCTTAATGTTAGGTGGGCTTGGGTTAATTGGCTTTATGGCAAGACGCCGCCGATTGGTTTAAGACTGTTTAAACGTATTTAAAACCCAATCAAAACAGATTTAAAGGGTAAAATATTACTACCCTTTAAATGAAAGTCCTTAAAATGATTTTTTCCCCCCCCCATACTCAAACCTTACGGCTCCTCATTACTCTCAGTCTATTTATACTGCTCCCTTTCAAACCGCTTTGGGCACAAAATTCAGAAAACCCCCCCCCCCCCTATCAACGCATTATCTCGCTCGCGCCCCACATTACCGAAATGCTCTACTCTGCTGGTGGGGGGGATAAAATTGTGGGTGTGGTCTCCTATTCGGACTACCCCAAAGAGGCACTCACAAAACCCATTATTGGCGGTTATAATGCCATTAACCTAGAAAAAATTATTCAGCTTAATCCCGATCTTATTTTGGGTTGGAGATCGGGCAATCGCCCTCAAGATATTAAACGCCTTAAAGAGCTGGGGTTTCATGTAGAGTTGTTTGAAGTGAAAACACTCGATGACATTCCTAACCGCATTGAACAACTAGGCAAACTCGCAGGCAATCCCTCCCAAGCCCAACAGACAGCACAAAAGTTAAGAGCCACACTCAACCGTATTCGGCAAACCTACCAGCACCGCACGCCCATTACCAGCTTTTACCAAATTTGGCACCAACCCATTATTACCATGAATGGCGAACAGTTTATTAGCCAAGCCATTGCCGCTTGTGGTGCAACCAACAGCTATCACGATCTGTCCAAACTCACCGCCAGCATTGGGTTAGAAAGTTTATTTAAACGTAACCCACAACTGTTTTTATTAGGTGGTCAAGCGAGCTTTCAACAAGATTGGTTGGCCTTTTGGCAACAGTATCCCAACCTACAAGCGGTTAAAAATCAACAAATTTACCTTCTCAATAATAACCACTACCAAAGAGCCACCGCTCGACTGATTAATGCCCTCGAATCACTTTGCCAAAAAGTCGATCAAGCCAGAGAGCACTATCAAAGCGTCCCTTAATAATAAGTAAAGTAGGTGAAAAATATGGGCATGTTTACCCGAGTTAACCGTTTTTTATTACAACATTCGCTTAGAAAACGTAAAATTCCGCTCAAGCTTTGGCATCAAACCATTGCCACCCTGCCCATGATGCAACGTTACACCAATACCGAAAGAATGCACTTGCGGCTACTGGCCAGCCGTATTTTGAATCAAAAGATAATCACCCCCGTTAAAGGGTTTAAACTCACTGAATCAATACAAGTAACCATTGCAACGCAAGCGGCAATATTGGTGTTTGGTCTGGAACATCCAGAGCAAGATATGTCTTTACCTTGGCTGCGTAATTGGCGACAAATTTTGGTTTACCCGACCCCCTTTCATAATGGACGACAAACAACCTTTAGCGAGAAAGGATTGCCTGCCAGTTGGGGGGGCTTTGAATCGGGTGAAACGCATTATCAAGGCGGAATTATTATTAATTGGCAAGACGACCAACCCCACCCGTTACGCAGGCACGCCAATCAGGTATTACTGCATGAGATGGCACATAAATTGGATATGCTGGACGGTGACACCAACGGCCACCCGCCTTTACACGCGAATATGAATCAACAAATTTGGTTTGATGTTTTTTCAGTGGCGTTTGAGCAGTTAACGATCCAACTTGAACATGGCATTAAACCAGCCATTAACCCGTATGCCGCCACCGACCCTGCTGAATTTTTTGCGGTGACAACGGAATATTTCTTTGAAGCCCCACAAACTTTACAACGTGCTTTGCCGGATGTGTATCGACAATTAAGCCTATTTTATCGCCAAGATCCGTTGAGAATGGTGACTCTAAAATAAATCCCCCCCCCCCTATCCATTTTTAGTGATTCTAGGAGCCTGTCCGAGAACTAGAATCGTAACGAAAATCACAGAAACGTTATAAGGTGAGCTTATCAAAAGAGGCTAATAGCACGGCTATTTAACGACTTTGATAAGCTCTCCTTATGATGTTTATGGGGTTTACAGTCGACTTTTAGTCCTCGGACAGGATCCTTGGCTTTACTTCTCGCTTGGCGATGGTTTGTAAAGAGATCTCAACCACTCCCGCAACCAGCACAAAGCCGATTAAAATCATGACAATATGGTTTGAATTTTGACTTACGTACACCAACGCTAACACCATTGCGACTAGACTAAAAAGTGCCGCTAAACTCACTAACCACTTTGAAGCTCTCGTTTTTTTAATGAGTTTTAAATGCCCAAGATGAGTCACCGTATGCACAAATAAAATAGAGATCGAACCAATGGCTGCAATCTCCGATAAATCAAATAACAAAGACAAGACAATAACCAGCACACCACTAATGACCAACCCTTCTCGACTGTGCGCAATGGGTTTACCAAATACCGATGGCAACTCGCCATCTTTGGCTAATTGATAGGTCACATTGGTCACCGAATACAGGTTGGCATTAATGGCTGATGCCGTTGCAATCAATGCCGTAATGGCCACCACGGTGAATCCAATGTGACCAAAAATAGGCAGCGCGGCTTCTGCCAATGCAAAATCTTTGGCTTCAATCACTTTATCCGCAGGCAAGTTACCAAACACCGCAAGAGCGACGGCAACATACAACACCATCACCAATAAAATGGAGGTCATCATAGCTCTAGGCAAGGTTTTTTCGGGGTTAGGCATGTCTTCTGCGGTGTTGGTGATCACTCGAAACCCTTCATACGCAAAAAAAGTAATCGCCAAACTAAAGAAAATATCCCCCGCTGGCGGATAGGTGCTTGGGGACAACAAGGTTGGATCAAGGTAAGCAATCCCTGCAACCGATAACCCACACAACACTGCAAATTTAATCGCCACCGTCACACGCTCCCAAACGGCAACATCCTTTGCGCCTTTCAAATTTATCAACACAAACAGCAACACAATGCCTATGGAAAAATAGTGATGCCATTGTTGTGAAAAGCCGTCGGGTAAAAAAGTAACTGCGTAGTTACCAAACGCTTTGGCAATCAAACTCAATGAAACAATGGCTGAAAAATAGAGCATGATACTCATGGTTCCAGTAAAAAAACCAATGCCATACGCCTGAGATAGATACTCCACAATCCCTCCCGAAGAGGGGTAACGTGCTCCCAGTTTACCTAACGAGTAGCCACTAAACAGAGCAATAATACCGCCTATAATAAATGAGATATAAACGGCACTGCCCGAGATGGCACTGGCTTCGCCCAACAAAGCAAAAATACCCGCTCCCACCATCGCGCCAATGCCCATGGCAACGGCCGACCAAAATCCTATGGGCTTTTTTGACTGATGCATAACACTCCTTACTCACATTATTTTCAATTCATAAAATAACTATACACCCAAACAAACACTTTTCGATTGATTAAATTTTATCCCCCCCCATTCCAAACAATCCAGCAAACAATAACGAACACCTTAATGCTTGTGATTCTCATTTACTTTTAAGAATTAATCCTTATAATAAATTTCAAGTTAAGGCTATTTACTCTCCTAAGTATCTCTTTTAAAGAGTAACAGCCTTTAAAAACAGGGTCTTAACGCTTAACAACATACCAATTAAAGAGGCATTTGCAAAAATGAAGAACGTAAAACAACCCAATCGTTTATTACAACACGCCATTACACTGGCAATTGTGGGAATGTCCACTCCACTTATGGCCGCAGAATTACTCGTTAATGACAATGAAATCACTGTTTTAGATAAGGCGATGGTGATTGGTAACCCTGCCAATATCGAAAAAATTGCAGGCTCTGCTCAAGTGGTTACCAAACAGGACATTCGTCAACAAAATTACGATGACATTAATCGTGTGTTGCGAAAAGTACCGGGGGTTTATGTTCGAGAAGAAGATGGGTTTGGACTATTTCCAAGCATTAGTTTACGTGGTGTAGACACCACGCGTAATTCAAAAATCACCATTATGGAAGATGGCGTAATGATGGCTCCTGCACCTTACAGTGCACCAGCGGCTTACTACTCCCCTACTACAGGTCGAATGAGTGGCCTGGAAGTGTTAAAAGGTTCCAGCCAAATAAAATATGGCCCGCATACAACGGGGGGGGTCATTAATTATGTCTCTACCCCAATTCCTAACAAAGAAAAAGTCTATTTAAAAACCACTTTTGGTAGCTTTAATGAACAACGCACCCACGCTTATGCAGGCAAAACCTTTGATACGTCTATCGGAAAAATAGGCGTGTTAGTTGAAGGTTATCAAAGAGAGAGCGATGGCTTTAAACATATTGATGAAACCCCAGATTTTAAAAATGGAGACGATACTGGCTTTACCAAGCAAGACACCACCATCAAGCTCTCTTGGGAACCTAACACTGAAATGTATCAACATTTTGAATTAAAGCATGGAACCAGTAATTTAGATGCCAACGAAACCTATTTGGGTTTATCACAAAAAGATTTTGATGCCGACCCGACACGTCGTTATTCGGCATCACGTTTTGATAACATCCAAAGTGAACAGGATCAAACCTCACTACGTTGGAGCCTTAGTCCAACGGATGATGTAGATATTGTAACCACGCTCTATAAAACCAATTTTGCACGTAACTGGTATAAACTCGATTCCATCAATGGTGAAAATATCGCAAACGTTATTGAAACCGCAGGCATATCACAAGATTGCCTCAAAGGCACAGCGGGGTGCGATTTTAATGTCAAAGCCAATAACCGTATATACCGTTCGCAAGGTATCGAATCGACGGGCTATTTTAGATTTGGTAGCCCAAACGTTCAGCATGAAATTATGGCGGGCGTACGTGTTCACCAAGACAGCATTACACGTTTTCAATGGGAAGACACTTACACTCAAGCCAACAATGACACAATTACTGGCGTGGTTCTTGGCACACCAGGCGATGCGGGTGATCGCTTTCAAGAAACCAAAGCCTTAGCTGTGTTTATTCAAGACACCATTGAAACAGGTAATTGGACCATTACCCCTGGTATTCGTTACGAAATGTTAGACCAGCTTTCAGAAGACCCAAAAGGCACAACACAAAGCGCGGGCGGTACCAAAAACAAAGACGGTAAAAACAGTTTTAACGTCAGTGCTTACGGCATTGGAGCCGCCTACAAGTTTAATAACCAGTGGACAGGGTTCAGTGGTTTGCATACAGGCTATTCTACACCAAGCCCTCGTGCCACCCGAAACGGACTGGATCCTGAAACCAGCACCTCATTTGAAGTAGGCGCACGATACACCAACACACCCAATGCCTTTGCCCTTGAAAGCACATTGTTTTACACCGCGTTCGAGAACTTAATTGTCACCGATAACGTAGGCGGAACAGGCAATGGAGAGGACGGAAATTTTGGCAAGGTAAATACCTTTGGACTGGAGCTGGCCGTACAATACGACGCAGGAATCGCTAAACAATGGGGGATCAGCACACCTTCCTATTTAAGTGCAACCTACACCAATGCCACTCAAGCCAATAACGCCGCATCATCCGATGCCGAATCCATTTTTAGCAACGGTAAAAAAGGCAATGCCGTCCCTTATATTCCAGAACTCACACTCAGCATTGGAACAGGAATTGAAACAGCCAACTGGGGAGTATTTATTACAGGAAGTTACGTGAGCGAAACCTATACCAGTGCCGATAATGTGAGTAATCAACTGAATGGTGATGGCAACCCAGACGCACGTTATGGTAAAACCGATGCCTACTTTACCGCAGATGCCTCCACTTTTTACCGTGTAAATAAAAATGTTAAATTGTTAGCGGGCGTACAAAACATTTTAAACAATGAGTACGTTGCCTCTCGCCAACCCTATGGCGCACGCGGTGGCTTACCACAGTATGTTTATGCGGGAATTGAAATGGATTGGTAAAAACATAACCGTTGCATAAATTTTATAATGTTAAAAGCGTATGTTAAAAATACGCTTTTTTTTTGCCTTTCAAAATAGGTACTGACACCACGCTGTCAGTAGTCCAGCTGTATACTGATTTTGCAATGTGATGAATCATCACATCATTTAATAAAATCGTAGCGGCTCAGATGGCTTCTGAAAATAGTAAAATCAAGGCGAAAAATGTGCGTTTACAAGTGTAAATAATCATTTTTTAACACAGAGTTGACCTTTTTCAGAGGCTAACTGAGTCGCAACATTAAAAGGATATAAAAATGAGTACAACAGATGCAATGAAACTACACGGAGCTTTTAGCTGGAATGAATTAGTCACCAATGATGTAGCGGGTGCTAAAATATTTTACAGTGAACTGTTAGGCTGGAAATTAACGGACATGACATCCAGCTGTGGGGAATATACCATGGCTAAAGCAGGCGATACCGAAGTGGCGGGTATCATGGCAACCCCTAAAGAGTTTGAAGGAATGCCGCCTACTTGGGGCGCTTATGTTACGGTAGACGATGTGGATGCGATGCAAGGTCGTGTTGAATCATTGGGTGGCAAAGTCTTAATGCCTGCACAAGATATTCCTGATGTGGGTCGTTTTATTATTATTCAAGACCCACAAGGTGCAGCCTTAATGTTAATTACCTATTTTAAGAAGGACTAAAAAAAAGTGCAGAACCGTTACTTTACTCAAGATACGTTCAATTTTTTATCCCAATTAGCCAGCAATAATAATCGAGATTGGTTTTTAGAAAATAAACACATTTATGAAGAAACGGTTCGAACACCTGCCTTAAATTTTATTACCGATTTTTCGGACGAACTTCTCAAAATTTCCCCTCACTTTACAGCATTGCCAAAAAAGGTAGGGGGGTCTTTAATGCGAGTTAATCGAGACGTGCGTTTTGGTAAAGACAAACGTCCTTACAAAACCAACATTGGCATTCAATTTCGCCATGAAGTCGGTAAAGACATTCATGCACCCGGTTTTTATCTGCACATTGAAAACGATGCGTGTTTTATTGGCGTTGGACTTTGGAAACCCGATTCGAAAGCACTCGGCCACATTCGCGATGCCATTATCGAAAAAAATGACGACTGGGTTAAAAAAAAGAGCGGTGTGTTTTTTAATCAGCATTTTAAACTTGAAGGCCGTGCATTAAAAACCGCGCCCAGAGGGTATGCCAAAGACCACCCGCTTATTGAAGATTTAAGACGTCAAGATTTTATTGCCATCGCATCCGTGCCAAATAAATTCATGTTATCTAAAGACTTAATACCTCAAATATCCACCTACTTTTCCGAAGCATCTGATTTTATGCAATTTTTATGTAAAGCATTGGGTGTACGCTTTTAAATGCGCCGTGCCGACCGATTGTTCCAAATTGTGGGATTATTAGATTGCTCTAAAGTCATGACCGCCCGAGCGCTTGCCGAAGCATTAGACGTTTCAGAACGCACCATCTATCGAGACATTCAAGACCTCTCTATTTCAGGCGTACCCATTGAATCCGAAGTGGGCGTGGGCTATCGGCTAATGAAAGGCTTTCACCTGCCCTCTTTAATGTTTAACGAAGAAGAACTTTCGGCCTTAATGCTTGGTGCAAAAATGGTGCAAGCATGGACAGATAAAAATTTAGCCAAAGCCGCCAATCAAGCCCTTCGTAAAATTGAAAACATGCTCCCCGAACAGCTTCGCCCTGAACTTGACCGTGCCGATTTATGGGTTCCTGATTTTAGTATGAACGCCACAGATCAACAGAATTTAGGCATACTGCGCACCGCAACCAAACAACACCATAAAGTGGCTTATGATTACATAAGAGAGGATGGTCAAAGTTCATCACGAACCGTTCACCCTTTAGGGCTTTTTTATTGGGGAAAAATTTGGACATTAGTGGCTTGGTGTGAGCTACGAAATGAATTTCGTCACTTTCGCTTAGACCGAATGCAACATGTTAAAATGCTAAAACAGTCCTTTGAAATTCCTTTAGGCAGAAGCCTGCAAGATTACCTTGATCGTGAATGTGGTAATGAAAACGTATAGAAGCCATTACATGTGCACAGTCGGACTATTCCCCCCCCCCGAGAGGTATAAAACTACAACCGATCAAAAATAGACCCTTGTTCAGGGGTAAATAATTTGGCGTAAAGTCTGGCGGCATAGGTGTTGGTCATGCCTGCAATGTAATCTGAAATTATCCGTTGTTGTGCTTGATCATTATTGGCTTGTTGATATTTTTCATAACTTTTAGAAGGCAACAAAGCACTGGGATTGGCGCGTAAAGATTTAAACAGTTCCAATACAATCAACTGTCCTTTATATTCCATTTGCTTAACCTCGGGAGTACTAATCACATTTTTATACACAAATCGTTTAAGCAGATTCAAAACGGCTGAAGCCCCCTCCTCTAATCGAGCTTGATAGCGTAATAAAGGGTGCTCAAAACCTTGGTTTTCAGCCATGTAAATACTTTCAACCATAATACCCACCATTTTACTCACGGCATGTTTTCGTCCTTTAGAAGAATGACTAAACAGCCTTTCTGTCATGGTGCTGTCCCACAAGGCATACTGTTTAAACACTTCTACATCCATCACTTCGATTTGCCAAAGTTCTCGTGAAACCATTTTCATCGCCACGGCATCTTCTAAATCGTGAATACCATAGGCAATGTCGTCGGCCAGTTCCATAATGGTGGTATCCAATGCAGTATATTTTGTTTTTTGATGCCCTGTTTCGTTCGCAAGCAATTGCGTAAATCGTGCTTTATCCGCTAACGAAAAGGAAGATAAAACCCAGTCAAATTCTGTTTTTTCTTCTAAATAAATACTTTTAGGTGGCTTCCAACGGTTCATCTCCAAGGTTCTAAAATCATTTACCTGTGGCTCTTGGAGTTGCGCTAAATAATGAGGATTAGAAGCCGTAATATCGTTGTAAATAGCAGGGTATTTTAAAACGCCCAACATCGTTCTACGCGATAAATCCAAGCCATTTTTGGCGGTATATTCTCCCAATTTTGTCATAATTCTGAGTGTTTGAGCATTGCCTTCAAACCCGCCATAATGACGCATCATATAATTTAATGCCACTTCACCACCGTGCCCAAAGGGGGGATGCCCTAAATCATGCGCTAAACAAATGGCTTCTATTAAATAAAAAGAGGGAAGCCATTCAATGTAATCCGCTTCTTGATGATTGCCATCTGTCCCGATAGTAATCAACTGTTCAACCAACCCCGAGCCAATTTGTGCCACTTCCATCGAATGCGTTAAGCGTGTGCGATAAAAATCGGATTCACTCAGTCCAAATATTTGGGTTTTGGCCTGCAACCGCCTAAACGAGGCCGAATGAATCACTCGCGCACGATCCCGTTGATACACTATTCGCGCAGGACGAGAGTCATAATCGTTTAAAAAGTCGGTATAACGTTGCGTCCAACACTGATTATCAAGCGTGCTCATTGAGTTGTCTCACTTTGTTTCTATCATTTGATTGGCCTCATAATACTGAAAAAAACAAGACAACGTATAAAAATCGTTTATTATGAAGGGGTTAGTTTTGAGGGGGGTTAATCATGAACACAAATCAATTTTATCTGTATTCCAAGTTTTGGATGCTTCCTTTATTCGCAGTGCTGTCCGTCACGCTATTACTCAGTGCCTGTGGTAAATCGGAAGCAGAGCGTTGCATTGATGAACAAAGCCATCTTTGGAACACCAAAGCCAATAGCCGAGAAAAAAATAAAGTGTATTGGAATGCGGTCACTCAATGCAAACAAAAATTTAAAGAGTAATCGTTGATTTCAATAGCTTTTTATTCCATTTTATTAGAGAATGGTTTTTCTAATACGTTAGATCAATTAAAAATTTTATAGCTTTATGAGACCTTTGCACGAAGGAGGCGCGAGAGAAAAAAGTGATAAAATTTGACTGATTGAGGCGAAAATCACAGGAAATAGCCAGCTATTCGCAAGATTTTCAACGAAAATCAGGCATATTTTAGCCTTTTTTTATCCGTGTATCCTTCGTGTAAAGGCCTCATTGAATAAGGGGTTTTAAATGTTCTATTTTAAACGGCTAATTCATGGCCTGTTCGCAGTCACCATTATTATCGGGCTTTCAGCCTGTTCTCCCAGCACATCAACCAAGACCACAAAAGACATCAGCAAAGAGTCAACTCAAAAAGTTGAACAGGCCACACCAAAAGCCAAAACTCAACGTGAAGCCTCAACCAAGGTTAACCAACAACTGGATGCGCTGTTTACACCTGCCATAACGCCTACAGAAACCAAAAAACAACTCGCCACCTATAAAACACAAGGAAAAGTGGGCGAGAAACTTAACGGATTTCTCGCGGTCATTCAAGACCGAAAAGCCACACGTAAACTCGTTAAAACCATCAACCAAGAGCGACTCAAACATTACGAAAAAATTGCGTTAGACAACCAATTAACTCTGCAAGAAGTCGAATACCTTGCAGGAAAAAAATCGACTGAAAAAGCCAAAAAAGGCCATTACATTCAAAAAAATGGACAGTGGATCAAAAAATAATCCCCCCCCTCTTAAAATCCATCATCATGGTTCAGAGTATCAACGCTAATCTTTGAGCCAATTTAACGCACTTTCATAATTGTCAAAATACTTCACTTCGCCTGAAACAAACCACCCTCCTATTTTGGCGGTAATTTCTTGCCAGTGTTTATTGCCATAAATGGCTATTTTGTCAAACTCTTTTCCATGCTTTAAACCAAGTTTAAAATCATCCCACGCCGCTCTCAACTCCCAGCCTTCCATCTC
>Ga0256834_1002467_pt1 | contig 11618 bp, 7 predicted proteins | sample 4281140metaG_FD_190536 | JGI IMG/M metagenome (GOLD analysis project Ga0256834, IMG submission 190536) | Hydrothermal vent microbial communities from East Pacific Rise, Pacific Ocean - 4281-140 | ecosystem: Environmental > Aquatic > Marine > Hydrothermal vents | place: Pacific Ocean: East Pacific... | reverse complement strand
GACCTGAATGATGCTGTTTAGCGAGGGTCTCAAATTCATGTCTCGGAACAAGTTTTAGTATTTGTGAGAAGATCGTATTACAATGAGCCATGGCCTGGTTTTCCTTGTTGGTTCAATAGGTTATCGATAAACATATTGTACCAATTACGGTGGACCAGGCCTCTTTACTTACTAGTTAACGGGACAGCAGTGATATCACCTATTAAATACTCCAAGCAAAAGCTTGGTATTAAACTATGAATAGGTGGGTCAATTTTAAGTGCCGATTAACCCCTAAAGTGGGTCACTTTTACATGCTTATTAACAGTCTAGATGCCCCCTTTTCAATCATATCTCTTCTCTCTACTTCTGCTGGCGCTATCACCCTTCTCAGCTGCCTTTGCTGAAGAGGAGATCGACCCTTATAAAGATGTCAAAATTGAGACTATTCATGTCGGCAGCAACATCTACATCTATATGTTGATGGGCCAAGGAGGCAATATCGGCCTATCTGTCGGTGATGATGGCATCTTTATGATTGATGACCAGTTTGTGACCATCTTGAAGTGGTTCGGCAGGGTGAGAAAAATGCTGTGATTGTCGCCTATATAGCCTCTCTAGAAGAGGATGAACCATCAGAAAAACTTCGAGAAACCATCAAAGGTGTCAAAGCTGCCTCTGAAAAAGAGGAGCCATATATCTTTCAGCTCAATGCGATGATGGATAATTAATTTAGTCACCGCTCAAAATAGATATCTTCCCATGCAGCCACTACACTATGGTGAACAGACTACAAATTTAACCAGAGTAGAGAGCCAATTGGGCACTAAATAAATTATGAGTGAGCAGCGTAATACCCCTCGTGTTGATATATGTGTTGATGTAAAAATTACCGATACTGAAGGCAATACACGTAAGGTAAAGTCTCAAAATGTTAGTAGTACAGGTCTTTTTCTTACTGTAGATGCACCTTTACCCCCTGTAGGCTCTCTTATTAATGTACAAGTAACCAGCATGCTGGGCGATGGTGAAGAGCCGCCCATTAACCAAGCAAAAGTAATACGACATGCTGATATGGGAATTGGCTTACAATTTCTGTTTGATGAATAGGCTCTAGTAAATATATTTAGAGTCCAGCTAACAACAAAATTGATTAAAGTTAGCGGTCAAAAGGAGTACACCACTTTGGAAATAATACGCCAACACCCATCCGTACAGACGCTACAGCGTTTCCACGCTTTTGAAGAGCTATCCGCCGACCAGCTCTCACTACTGGCCAAGTCACTCTCAATCAAAACTATCAGCTCCGGCAGTAAGATGACTGAGCGTGGATCAGAAGAGGATCTGAGCTACTTTCTTTTAATGGGTCAAGTTCAACTAAAAGCAGAGGATGGAAATAGAAAAACCATCACCAGTGATAGTGATGATGCCAGGCGAGCCATCGCCCAACTGATACCCCGTCTCTACGATGTTATTGCTGTAACATCTATCGAATATATTCAGGTTGATAACCAGCTTCTATCTAGCCTCACCCCAAATAACGACTCTGAAATTGCAGAGTTTAGTGAGTATTTCACTCAAAGCAGCATTGAAGAGACTAAATCAGAGCTAAAGCAGTGTCTACTGAATGACCTTAAAAACAAATGTCTTACACTACCCAGCCTGCCCGATGTAGCGATACGCATCGGCAAGGCACTCAATGATGACATCACCGATGCCAAACATATTGCCAAGATCATCCTGTCTGATGTGGCAATGACCGCAAAGATAATCCGTGTCGCCAACAGTGCCTTATATACCGGCCATAATCCTGTCGATAACTGCACTGCAGCGGTTGTTCGTCTTGGCGCTCAAACAACGCACCGGCTTGTACTATCTTTTGCACTACGTGAGCTTTTCAAAAGTCGGTCACCCGTTGTTCAAATGCGTATGCAATCACTATGGGGGCATAGCCGGCAAGTGGCTGCCCTCTGTTATGTATTAGCTAAACTAACTAAACAGTTCAACCCAGAGGAGGCGATGCTGGCAGGGCTACTGCATGATATCGGTGAAGTGGTTATTCTCTCATACGCTGAAAAATTTCCTGGTGTAGCTAATGACAAAATTCAGTTGGAGCATGTGATAACTGATCTACGAGGCACATTGGGTGGCATGATTCTACGCGGTTGGGGGTTTGTTGATGAGCTAATCCAAGTTGCAGAAGAGGCAGAAAATTGGTATCGAGACGATTCAGCGAGAGCAGAATATGCTGATCTGATTATTATTGCCCAACTTCATAGTTTCATCGGCACATCTAGAATGTCCAGCGTACCCATGATTGACCAAGTCCCCGCCTTTAACAAGCTAGAGCTTGGCGAGCTTACCCCAAAGAAAAGCCTTAAAATCCTAAAACTAGCCTCGAAACAGCTGGCTGCAGCTGAGGCACTCCTACATAGCTAATGCCATTCTCCACGCTGGGTCTCTTAATGCGTTTGGTCTGGTTTATGGAGTACATCGCAGGGGAGGGTAGAGGTTCCGATGAAAAGGAGTTAATCAGCTGAAACCAAAACTGCGAAGATCGCAGGGTCGAAAAAAGTATACTCAGCTTGTTTTAAGGTGCCGTAATCCAACCGTCGCATGGCCGATGGATCGCATGGCATGAAATGCTAACCCATCGATTTTATTGGTGGGCCATGTAGGATTTGAACCTACGACCAATGGATTAAGAGTCCACTGCTCTACCAACTGAGCTAATGGCCCAGCTCTTTTTAAAATGGGGTGGATGATGGGGCTCGAACCCACGACCACCGGAATCACAATCCGGGGCTCTACCAACTGAGCTACACCCACCATTAAAGTGGCACGCCCGGCAGGATTCGAACCTGCTACCCTCGGCTTAGAAGGCCGATGCTCTATCCAAATGAGCTACGGGCGCATTATTCGCATGCTACCGTGCAGAAAATGGTCGGGGTGGAGAGATTCGAACTCCCGACCCACTGCTCCCAAAGCAGTTGCGCTACCAGGCTGCGCTACACCCCGTTATTTGTCTTACACACCCTTACAAACCAATATGCTTTGCGAGGAGGCCGAATAATACTGGCCTTGGTGGCGAAGGTCAATCGTTTCATACGCCTAATTTTGTTACATTTACCTTCATTTGCGATATCATTCGCGACCTTCAAAACTCTCTGTGGAAACAATACCATGACTGCAAATATTCTTGACGGCAAAGCGATAGCTGCCGAACTTCGGCAAACTATTAAAACTAAAGTGACGGCACGTATTGCAGCAGGTGAACGTGCACCTGGTTTAGCAGTGGTATTGGTGGGTCAAGACCCTGCATCTGAGGTCTATGTGCGCAATAAACGTCGTTCGTGTGAGGAGGTGGGTTTCTACTCTGAGTCGCATGACCTAACCGCCAATTGTAGCCAAGAGAGCCTATTAACATTGATTGATGAGCTGAATGCGAAAGATGAGATTGATGGCATATTGGTACAGCTGCCTCTGCCTGATCATATTGATGAAGAGGCGGTTATTGAGCGCATTTTACCAACTAAAGATGTCGATGGTTTCCACCCTTATAATGTGGGCCGTTTAACACTGAAAATGCCTATCCTGCGCCCCTGCACCCCAAAAGGGGTGATGACTATGCTTGATAAAACGGGCCAGAAACTGGAGGGGATGGATGCTGTCATCATTGGCCAGTCCAATATTGTTGGTCGCCCAATGGCGATGGAGCTACTAGCTAAGCGCTGTACCATCACCGTTTGCCATAGCCGCACCAAAGATTTGGAACAGAAGGTTCGTAATGCTGATTTGGTGGTTGCTGCGGTTGGTCGCGCTAACTTTGTACCGGGCGAATGGATCAAGAAGGGGGCTATTGTGATTGATGTCGGTATTAACCGTCTCGATACTGGAAAACTGGCTGGGGATGTTCACTTTGAGAGCTGTAAAGAGAACGCAAGTTGGATCACCCCTGTACCTGGCGGTGTGGGGCCAATGACGATCGCCACACTGCTTGAGAACACTCTTTATGCCGCTGAGTTACACAGCCAAGCAGATTAAATAACTTATTCAGGGGTTTCCTAAGAAGCCGCCTACGCATAAAAAATGGCTGAACCTTTTATCGGGTTCGGCCCTTTTTTATTGTCATCTATCTGTAGGAGCCTGCTCTAAAGAGAGGCTCCTACAGATAGTGGTTTAGCTATCGAGTGACTGGTAGTAATCCATCAGAATCTGCGCCACTTCTGGGCGTGAAAACTCTTTTGGTGGAGCCATGCCTCTACCCAACATTTCGCGAACTTTAGTGCCTGATAGCAGCACAAAGTCCTCTTTAGTGTGATCGGGTGCTTCACGCATCATCACTACTTTGTTAAGTTTTTTTGAGTAGGCGGTGTGATCAGCCATGAAGATCTCAATCTCCAGTGCTCCCTCTGGTACCATCTCAGTAAAGACGCTCTGCGCGTCAAAAGCACCGTAGTAGTCGCCAACACCTGCATGGTCACGACCAACAATAAAGTGGCTGGCACCCATGTTTTGGCGGAAGTAGGCATGAAGCACAGCTTCACGTGGGCCAGCATAGAGCATGTCGAAACCGTAGCCGGTGATCATGGCGCTGTTGGCTGGAAAGTAGAGTTCAACCATTTTACGGATGGCTGCATCACGTACAGGTGCGGGGATGTCACCCTTCTTCAATTTGCCAAGCAGCATGTGGATGACTAAGCCATCGCACTCAAGACGCTCCATCGCCATGTGGCATAGCTCTTCGTGCGCAAGATGCATTGGGTTGCGAGTTTGGAAGGCAACGACCCGCTTCCAACCACGTTCGCTGATCTCATTACGGATCTCAACGGCAGTACGGAAGGTGTCGGGAAAATCATTCTGAAAGTAGCTGAAGTGCAGCACTTGAATCGGGCCTGAGATGGCAAAACGGCCCTGTTTGTTGAAGTTGTTAACACCTGGGTGATTGATATCATCAGTGCGGTAGACCTGCTGGGTCATCAGTGCCATCTGTTCGCTGCTAATCTCTTCGATCGCTGCAACATCCATCACCGCTAAAACAGGATTGCCCTCCATGTTTGGATCACGAAGCGCGATACGGCCAGCACCACTGATAGCATCTATATTATCCAGCAAACAGAGCACCGGCACAGGGAAGAAGCTGCCATCGGCCAGGGTCAGTTTTTCTGCGGCACCCATCGCATCGGCCAGATTCATAAAACCCTTCAGCGGGTTGAAGTAACCTGCACCCATCATCACGGCGTTACCCGCAGCTTGTGAGCTAATAATCACTGATGGCAGGCTCTCTGCTTCACTCATCAGTTTGTGGTGCTCTTCGGTATCGTAGACAAAGAGGGGGTTCAGGGTTTCGGAACCGACGGGCTTGATCATTTGGGTCTCTCCAATAGGCGCAAATTGGCCAGGAACGATGGGGAAAACGGGCAATTATAGCACAAAGCAGCAACGGTTTAGATGGCGGAGAAGAGCTGAAAATATCTGCTATACATTTGTTCTCCACCTCTGCTTAGAGACTCATAGAATGAGCCTCTACCTCTGTTAGACTTGAGCCATGCTCAAGCTCTATCAAAGTAACCATCTCGAACAGCTGACTGACCAGTTAGCCGCTCTATTACCTCACTCCAACGCCTCAGTTTTTGAGGTGGAGCGCATTGTTGTGCCGCATCTCGGCATGCAACGCTGGCTAACACTTCAGTTGGCAGAGCGACTGGGTATCTGTGCCAATGTTGAGTTTCCACTGCCTGCACGGCTGATTTGGGATCTCTTCCGTGCGGCTGATGTTGATGTGCCTGAACAGAGCAGCTTTACCCCCGACATCCTACGCTGGCGCATTTTGGCGCTGCTACCCCAGTTTCAAAGTGATGCCCGTTTTGCTCCGATCAACACCTACCTACAGCATGCAGGAGAGCTGGATCAATACCAATTAGCTGGCCGCATTGCGGAGACATTTGACCAGTATCTGGTCTATCGCCCCGACTGGCTCACCGCTTGGGAGGCGAATAGATCAACGATAAAAGATGATGAGTGGCAGGCCGAACTCTGGCGTCAACTCACCACAACGGATGCCGGCCCCCACTGGATTCACTTGCTAACACACTTTGAGCAGCAGTTGGCCAATAACCAACTGGCTGATCTACCTGATCGGTTGATTCTGTTTGGAATCTCCAGCCTCTCACCAACATTTTTACAGCTACTCAACCAGCTGGCACAGCAGATTGATATACACCTCTTTCTGCTTAACCCATGCCAGTGCTACTGGACCGAGATTGTCAGCCAGCCCGAAGAGGCTCGGCAGCAAGCGGCCAGTAATGAATCGGAGCTATACCTGGAGGTGGGCAACCCAATACTCGCCTCACTGGGGCGACAGGGGCGTGATTTTTTTGCCTCTATTTTTGAGCTAGACCCAGGATCAGAGACACAATTTATTAAACCTAGTAGCGAGAGCCAACTCGCTTCACTGCAGCACGACATTCTCAATCTTGAGACGGAGAACCATCAAGAAGTGGATGGCTCCATCCGTATCCATAGCTGTCACAGCCCGATGCGTGAAGTTGAGGTACTGCGTGACCAACTGCTCGATATCTTCCAGCAAAACCCAGACCTCACACCTGAAGATGTACTGGTGATGAGTCCTGATATTGACAGCTATGCCCCTGCTATCGAAGCCCTCTTCTCAGCACCTGAGCAGGCTCCCTATCTCCCCTATACCATCATTGGCCGCCAAATATTGCAGACCAATACCGCTGCCCGTTTTTTCTTTGCTTTGTTACAGACTGCCCAGGGCCGCATGAGTGCCAGTGAAGTGGTGGCACTGCTGGAGTTTGCCCCACTACGACACCGATTTGATATTACCGATGAGGCGCTGCCACGCATCACACAGTGGATTGAACAGAGCGCCATCCGCTGGGGGCGTAATGCCCAATCACTCGGTCAGCTTGGGCTGCCCGAGCGCGGAGAAAATAGCTGGCAGGCGGGTCTACAGCGGCTGTTACTGGGCTATGCCATGGGTGGGGAGAAGCCGTTACTCATCGACAATATCCACCCTGCAGGTGATGTTGAGGGGAGTGAAGCGGCCACTCTGGGTGGAGTGTGTGAACTCCTGCAGCACCTCTTTAATCTGAGTGATCAGCTAAAGCGTTCTCAATCAATCAAAGCGTGGTGTGACATGTTGCGCCACCAGTTAGATAGGTTCTTCAAGCCCGATGAGCAGCATGATGAGCTGGCCAGCCTTCGTAGTGCTTTAGAGCGCACCGAACAGCAAGCAGAGGCGGCAAAGTTTGAGCAACCTGTCGGCATCAAGCTTCTCACCGCACACCTCAAAGCTGTGGTTGAAGCAGGGGGCAGCAATCGAATAGGTGGACGTGGCATCATCTTTGGCTCAGCCACCGCACTGCGCACCCTGCCTGCTGCGGTGATCTGTATGATCGGCATGAATGACGGCAGCTTCCCACAGGAGCAGCACCCACTCGGTTTTAATTTGATGGCTAGATGGCCCCGTCTGGGTGACCGCAGCCGCCGTGCTGATGACCGCTACCTCTTTCTTGAGAATCTGCTCTCCGCCCGCCGCTACCTCTATATTAGCTACACCGGCCAGGATCAGCGTGATAATAAACCCCTGCCACCATCTGAACTGGTCAATGAACTGCTTGACTATTTGGGGCGAGATGGCCTGCTCATGCAGCATCCACTACAGCCCTTTAATCATGACTATTTTTCCTCCACCAGTCCGCTGTTTAGCTACTCCCAACAGATGTGTGAAGCGGGGAAAATAAAATTCATAACGGAGCGTGAGATAAGCCCGTTTTTCAGTGCCCCGCTGCCTGAGCCAGAAGTGCAGTGGCAGCAGGTATCACTCAAACAGCTGCACAGCTTCTTCTCCGGCCCCGCCCGTTATCTGCTTCAACAACACCTTGGCATCCGATTGGATGAGGGGGATGGCCTGCTGCAATCCAGCGAACCATTTGAACTCGATTATCTGCTCAGCATCTCACTCAAAGAGCGCCTATTAACAAGTAACGATAGGCAGCTGAGCTATGAGATGGAGGCTGCCTCCGGTCATCTTCCACAGGGTGAGCCAGGCCAAGCGATATTTGATGGCCATTGGCTAGAGGTTGAACACTTCAAGCAGCGAATGGATCAACTGGCACTGCCCTTTAATGCTGAGCCGTTATTGGTAGAGGTTGACCTCACATTTGACAATCTACGCCTCAATGGCCAACTCAATGGCGTGACACAACAGGGCATTCTGCAGGCCGTGCCGCACCCACTCTGGGCCAACCAACACCTCACTTTTTGGCTCAACCACCTGATTTTGAATAGTGTGAAACCCACTGGAATTGAGCATGTTAGCCGTTGTTTAGATAGTGATAAATTCTACCAACTAAAACCCATAGACGATGCTGCCGACCACCTGAAAAATCTGTTACAACACTACTGGCAAGGGCTAATTAGCCCCTTGCCACTGCTACCCAAAAGCAGTCTTGCTTATGCCGAGGCGATTGCTCAAGAGAAGAGTGAAGAGCAGGCACTAAGCAAGGCGAGAGAGAAATGGCTGGGTGGTTTTAGCAGCAGTGGTGAATGTGAAAAACCCTATTTCAGACTCGCCTTCCGTGGGCAAGAGCCATTGGATAAGCAATTCCAAACCTTAAGTGAGCAGATTTTTCTCCCATATCTACTGCATAGAGAAGAGCTCTAATGAATCCACTAGCGATTTCACTCAAAGGGCTGGGGCTGATCGAGGCGAGTGCGGGTACAGGCAAAACCTACACCATTACGGCCCTCTACCTGCGTTTGCTGCTGGAGCAGTCACTCTCTGTGGAGCAGATATTGGTGGTCACCTACACCAAGGCCGCAACGGCTGAACTGAAGGAACGTATCCGTGAACGTATGATTGAGGTCAAAGTGGCCCTTCAATCAGGTGTTAGTGAAGACTCACTTATAGAGGCATTGATTGAGAGCGTAGAGAGCCGAGAGCAGGCAGAGCAGCAACTCAACTACGCCATCCTCAGTTTTGATCGAGCCGCTATCTACACCATTCATGGCTTCTGCCAGCGGGCGTTAATCGACCACGCCTTTGAGAGCAGCCAACCTTTTGAGCGTGAGTTAGAACCTGATCAATCTGCCCTGATTCAAGAGGTGACTCAAGACTTCTGGCGACGTGAGTTGTGTGATGCCTCACCCAGTTTTACCCGCTATCTGATCAGCTGCAACACCACACCAACAACACTACTAAAGCCAATCAGCAGCAGCTTAGATAGAGCAGAGCTTGAAGTGTGCAGTTACCCCCCTCCCTCTTCACTGGCTCAACATGAAACGGACACCTTAGCACTCTGGTTATCACTGCATGAGATGTGGCATACCGGCTCGACTGAAATCATGGCACTGATTGAGCAGGCACCACTAAGCAAGGTGAGTTATAAACCTGCACAGTTTACTCAGTGGCAGGTATCAATGTCCGCTCTACTACAGTCTGAACAGCTGCCCAATACTCTCTTTGCTAAGTTTGAAAATTTCACAACCACCAAGTTGGCCAAAAGCACCAATAAGGGCAAACAGCCGCCAGAACACGCTTTTTTCGATGTTTGTGAGCAGTTTCAACAACACTTTCAGCAGCTCCAACAGGCGTATAACCATCAGCTGGTTGCACTGCGAAGTGAGCTGCGCAGCTACCTGCTGCAAGAGCTACCCAAGCGGAAAAAAGAGCGTCACATCCAAACTTATGACGACCTACTAACCGATCTACTACAAGCACTACAGCCGCCAGAGAGCAAGCTGGCTGAGGCGCTTCGCCAGCGCTACCAAGCGGCACTGATTGATGAGTTTCAGGATACCGATCCTGTACAGTACCGCATATTTAACAGCATCTATGCCGGTAGTGACCACCCACTTTTCTATGTGGGTGATCCCAAACAGGCGATCTACGGCTTCCGTGGGGCCGATATCTTCACCTACCTAGAGGCACAGCGTACAGCTCAGGATAATACCCACACCCTCAATACCAACTGGCGCTCTGTATCTGGATTGATTCATGGCGTTAACCACCTCTTCTCCACCCCTCAGAGCTTTCTACTTGACGGCATCGACTACAGTGATGTGCAAGCAGCCGACAAAAAGGGGGATCTCCTACAGGAGCAAGCGGGTGAGGTGGAGCCATTTCGCTTCCGGCTAATTGAGTCGGGTGATAAACCACTATCCAAGGAGGTTGCCAGTGAGATTGCCGCTAACGATACTGCTGAGGAGATTGTCCGCTTACTCAATCTGGGGCAATTAGGCGAGGCAACCATTGGTGAGTGCTCACTCACTGGTGGTGATATTGCAGTGCTGGTACGTAGCCATACACAAGCACAGCTGATCAGTGACAAACTGCTACAACGCGGTATCTTCAGCGTGCAAAGCAGTCATGCCAGTCTCTATGAATCACCTCAAGCACTTGAGCTGGAACAGCTACTATTGGCGATAGCTGAACCAAGCCGAGAGCCTCTACTGAAAGCAGCACTATCCACCGACCTGCTCGGCTTTGATGCAATGGCTTTGGCTCAACTCAACCAGGATGAAAAGCAGCTAAATCATCACATTGAACTATTTAATAGCTACCATAAACGCTGGCGTGAACAGGGATTTGTCTCACTATTTCGTCATCTCCTCAACCAACAGGAGATAGCCAAACGGCTGCTCAGTTTTGCCGATGGTGAGCGCCGCCTAACCAATCTGCTCCATCTTGGTGAGCTTATCCAACAGCAGGAGCAGTCACACCAACCTGGCATGAGTGGTCTAATCAACTGGCTCAGCCAACAGCGTCGGGAGCCGCCCAAACAGCATGAGGCATCACAACTGCGCCTGGAGAGTGATGAGAATTTGGTGCAGATTTTGACCATCCACAAGAGCAAGGGGTTGGAATTTCCTATCGTCTTCTGCCCTTTTCTGTGGGATGGCCGACTCCACAATCAAGACAAAAAATGCAGCACCTTCACCTTCCATGCAAAGGGTGACTATAAAGCACAGCTAGAGCTTGGCTCAGAAAATATTGAGGCGCATCGGACGCTTGCCGTACGTGAGGAGATGGCGGAAAACCTACGCCTGCTCTACGTGGCACTCACCCGTGCAAAACATCGCTGTTATATCAGCTGGGGTTTTATCAGGAGTGCTGAACACTCAGCGATGAGTTGGCTGCTGCATCCACCCTCAGAACCCAAACAGGCTGATGCCATTCAGCAGATGGCTGCTGCATTCAAAAAACTGGGCCATGTGGGGGTTGAATCACGTCTCACTAAACTGGCTGATGAGTTAGCGGGGGCGTTGCGTATTGACCCTGCACTTACAGAGAGCATTAGCCGTTATGCTGCTGCTCCAGATAATAGCAAACATTTGAGTGCAAGAGCCTTCACCCAACAGATTAGCACTAACCGACGTTTGACTAGCTTCTCTGCGCTGACGGCTGGTATTGAGAGTGACCTGCCTGACTATGATGCCCATACCAGCAAAAGCCCGATACAGCAGCGATCACAAGCAGCCAGTGGTTTCACCTTTCCTCGTGGCGCACGGGCAGGTAGTGCACTGCATGATATTTTTGAACATCACAATTTTACTCAAACAGCAGCAGAGCCGTTGGCCGATTTGATTGGCTCAACACTGCAACATTACGG
>Ga0256834_1002466_pt1 | contig 11627 bp, 6 predicted proteins | sample 4281140metaG_FD_190536 | JGI IMG/M metagenome (GOLD analysis project Ga0256834, IMG submission 190536) | Hydrothermal vent microbial communities from East Pacific Rise, Pacific Ocean - 4281-140 | ecosystem: Environmental > Aquatic > Marine > Hydrothermal vents | place: Pacific Ocean: East Pacific... | reverse complement strand
AAAAACATATTGTTGCCGACGGTAAATATAAAACTTTTGGCTTTGTTTACGGGGACTTTGTTACATATTTTCCAAAGTTTTATAAAACATTCGTGTACGACATCTTCCGCTGTTTGTTTGTCTTTAAATTTGTAAATCAAAAAATCACGCAAATCTTTGGCATACAAACGATATATTTGTTCGTATTGTTTTTCGTCGCATAAATTATTATCATTACTCATTAATAAAATGAATTTCAATTAAATTTTTTTGCAAATGTAGGGTAAATTTTTTATTGAGTGTTATATAAATGTGTTCACCCTTAAAAAGTATAATTATGAAAAAATCAAAATTGTGGGTATTAAATCTTTTGGTGTTTTTTGCCTTGTTTAATACCTCATGTCAAAAAGACATTGAAACCACCGACCCCGGTACGCAACAAAATGAAAGCGAATTGGTTCGTTCGGTTGTATCATCATTAAATCGTAATAATCAGCAACAAACCAATCCGGCACAAAGTCAGGCACAAACCCAAAGTGCCATAAATTCTTATTTGTGTTTTGAGTTTGTTTATCCGATCAGTATCATTTACAATGACGGCAGTACACTAAGTTTGGCTGACGATGCCGAATTTGCACAAGCTATTGTATCGCAAACCAATCAACATTTTATCATCAATTTTGTTTATCCGTTTGATGTGATTAAAGACGGCAATATCATAAGCGTAACTTCCGATGCTGATTTTGAAAATCTAATTAATTCTTGTCAAACTTTTAATATGTATATTTTATCGCCTACGCAAACCTATTGTTTTGATTTTGTCTATCCGGTCGATATCGAAATGAGCGACGGCAGTGTGGCAACGGTTCATGATGCTTCCGAATTTGATTTGTTGTTTGCCAATGCTTCCGCCAATTATTATCCGGTAAACATGGTATATCCTTTTGAGGTGGACAAAGACGGACAAATTATAACCATACACAATTCGGTAGAATTCGAAACCTTGATTGACAGTTGTTTCGGTGGAAATGTTTGCCCGGACGGCTTGCTTATTCCCAGCGATTGGTTTGCATGTTTGAGCTTGAATTACCCGATCGATTTGCTTTATAATGACGGTAGCACCGTTACGGTAAACAATGACCGAGAATATGACGATGCTTTATACAATAGCACCGTAAATCATTATGTCGAAGATTTTGTTTATGATATTATTGTTCTGGAAAACGGCAATGTGCATGTAGTGCACAACATACAAGAGTTTTATGACTTGTATATGAATTGTTTTACGGGAGGTGCCATAGCATATACCGACAGCCTCTGTTTCGATTTTGTGTATCCTTTGCAAGTTTTGGACTTTTCGGGTAATGCAACAACCGTCAATAACAACACCGAATTGAATGATTTTATGGAACAGTTGTATCCTAATGGTAATCAGTTTCCGTTTATAGACAACGACTTTGTATATCCGGTTCAAATAGTTTACAACGGTACGACATTTACTTTAAATGATATTAATGACTATTACAGTGCCATCAATACCTATTGTAATCCGAGTAACCCTTAATACTTTTTCATAATAATTAAAGTTAGGAGGTTGTTCATTTGGTTGAATGTAAAATCGATTTTGAACAGCCTCTTTTTGTTGAAAACAATTGTGTGTTTGTGCCCGAACGATATACAAATTATACCAAATAGGCTTATATTATTGATTGGATTTGGCATAAACATTTTTCTCATATTAAGAAAAAAATGTATCTTTACAAAAAAGGTTAAATTTTATGACAATAAAAGAAATATTTGGAAAAAGTCTTGAAGTTGGTTAAAAAAAATTAGGATTTATATGAACAAGATACTTCTTATATAATCAAAGTGATTTCCATAATAACTTACTAAACAAAGTAAAAATAAAATTCATAGAAACCGACAAGTTATCAAAAAATGATTTTTCAAAAGAGACACTTCAATTCCTTAAAAAAGTAAGTGATTTTGAAGGATTTATTGATGCTTTTGTTAATCTGACAAAAGGAAAAATTTACGGCAAATAGTTATGGCTTCATTAGTAAAAGAATATACAAAAGAAAAACTTACGGGACAAATATTTACACCATTCTACATTGTAGATAAAATCCTTGATGATGTGGGATATAATACACCTGATATACTTGGAAAAAAAATCATAGACCCCGCTTGCGGAGACGGTCGTTTTTTAATAAAAATTGTCGAAAGAATAATTCAATATTCACCAAAAGAAAAATTGGTTGAAAACTTACAAAATGTTTACGGCTGGGATATTGACGAAACAGCAATATATGAGGCGATTAACAAATTAAATCAAATAATTAAACCCTTTAATATAATTGTGAATTGGAATATTACAACCACCAATTCATTGCACAAAGGAAATTCAAAACAAGATTTGTTTTCTTTTAATGAACCAATTGAAAAATTTGATTTTGTTGTCGGAAATCCGCCCTACATAAGAATACAGCATCTTGATATTCAAGAAAGGAAATTTATTCAAAATAATTACAACTTTTGCAAATCGGGGTCAACAGATATTTATATCGCTTTTTATGAATTGGCTTTAAATTTACTGAAAGAAAAAGGAAAAGCAGGATATATAACACCAAATACTTTTTTTCATACGGATACAGCAAAAGAATTGAGAAGATATTTTGAAACTCGCCAAAATATAATTCAAATTACAAACTACGGGCATATCCAATTATTTAACGATGCTACTACTTACAGCACTATTGTAATATTTGATAAGAAAAAACATAATGATTTTTTATTTCAACAAGCATTAGATAAAAAAACATTTGAAGAAAGAACAATTAACTTTAAAGAAATTAAGGATAAAAAATTTTGGCAACTATCTATTAATAAAAGAAAAATAACAAAAGGAAAACGATTAGGTGATATTGCCAAAATACACGTTGGTATAACAACGCTTTCGGATAAGATTTATATGATGCCTTACCTAAAAAAAGAAGGAAATTATATTTTATTGCAATCAAAATATAATGGCGAAGTAAAAATAGAGAAGGAAATTTTAAAACCCATTATCAAAGTTTCGACATATAAAAGTGCAAATGACCCCATAAAAGAATACGTTTTGTTTCCTTATAAAAAAGTAAACGGGAGACATCAAATAATACCCGAAAACGAATTGAAAGAAAAATATCCTTTTGCTTATGAATATTTATTAAAAGTAAAACCTATTCTTGATAAAAGAGATAATGGTAAACCCAATCCGGTAGCTTGGTATGCTTTTGGCAGAACACAAGGTTTGGATACGACTTTTGGCAAAAAAATTCTTTTTTCACCCATGAATAAAGAACCTAATTTTATTTTGTCTGATATTGAAGAAGCTACCTTTTATTCAGGTTATTGTATAAAATACAACGGAGATTACAATTATCTATTAAAACAATTAAATTCCGAAAGAATGAAAGAATATATACAAATTACGGCAAGAGATTTTAGAGGCGGTTGGAAAGCATATAATAAAAAAATTGTTCAAGAATTTATAATAGAATAATATCAAATCGATTTGACATAATTGTTTAAGGAGAAAAATGCAGTCGGGCAGACAAATTTACGGTTCGTTGCAGTCCGTAGCGTTCAAATTCGTGTAAGGAAGTATCCAAGGTGTAGCTGTTTTTTTCGCGCGAAAGCAAATTGGAAGTATTAAAAATGTTTCTAATGGATATACCCAGTTTTAATCTACTTTTATTATTTATCGAAAATTGGTATTGAGCCGAAATATCAAATCGGTTAAAATTCGATAGTTTCTTTACGACAAAATCATTATTGATGTTGTTTTGTGTATTTTTTCCGGTTTTGTCTTTTATTATGTTTTGATAATAAATTTTGGGCGAATGCCATTGCCACCCCAAAGCCATACGCCAGTTTTGATAATGGTAATTGACCGAAGTGTTAATGCGATGCAAAATTTTATGATCGGAGGTAAAAGCTCGGTTGTTTTTTAGTTCTTTAAAACGATATTGTGCCTGCATCAGCGCATAAGAAATCCAAAAGCTTATGTTTTGCCATCTTTTTTTAATAAACAAATCCATGCCTGTAATTTTTTCTTTTCCGCATACAAAATCATAGGTGTCATATATACGATAAGGAACGCTTAGGCTTATATTTTGCAAACGTTTGTAATAAATGTCCAAGTCCAAAATCCACCTGAGAGGTTTGTATGTCAGTCCCCATGTTACTTGTTGTTCTTTCAATACGGGGTAGTTGTCGGGTAGAGCTACATACCAAGCTTTGTTTTCCAAGTTTAACAACCCGATGATTGTTTTGTTATACTGCATCAAATTTTGATGTTTGATTTCACCGGTAATATGTGTTTCCAATTGTTTTGAAAACAATTTATTGATACGTAGTCGCGGTTCCGGAAATATTTGATTATTTTGACGGGTGTAGATACTTCGTATTCCGCCTATTAACAGCCAATTGTTTTGATTTTTTAGTTTAAATTCCAAAAACAAACTGTGTGTGTTTTGTATGTTTCGTTGGTAGTCAAAATAATATTTTTTATCATTAATTTGTAGTTGAAACAGATAAACACTTCGTTTTTCGTTAAATTGATAGCCTGTTTCCAGTTTTGTTTTATTATTAAATTGGTATGTATAAACGGTTGAAAGACGGGTGTCGGCTACAAAGTTTTCTTTTTCGATTATACCCGTAACAGTTTCATTTTTATAAGTTGTGTCATTAAATGTCAAATCATACCACGCCAGCATAAAGCTGGTTTGAAGTTTTGATTTTGCCCCCAATTTGTTAAATGATTTGAGACTCAAAGCTTTGGTATAGGTTTTTAGTTGGTTTTGGTAGTAATAGGCTTGCCGGTTGTCTAAACTGTTTTCAAACCGAAGATGGCTGTTTATTAGGAGCAAACTGCTCGAAATGATGTGTTCTTTTTGAATTTTGTATAACAATTTGATACCGGTATCATTATAGTTAAAATTATTGAGCTTGGTTTGAGGGTTGATGATGTTGGTATGATACAATACTTTTTGTTCATAAGACGAAAGGGTGGGGGTATGCCACCATTTGCGATAAGAAGTTCGAAAGGCTGCCGTTAATCCCAATTTGTTTTTGATAAGATTGGTTTTTAAATTTATGTCGGCGTCTAACATATTGATACCCAATGACAAATTGGTTTTTGAGGGGACTTTGTCGGCTGATTTCATATCAACAATACTTGATGCACCACCTTCATATCGGGCAGGGGTTCCTTTGTAATAAATATGTATTTGGTCAATCAGGTTTGGATTGACGGGCGAAATCATTCCAAAAAAATGTCCGTTTTGATATATGGGTATGCCTTCCCAATATATGGTATTTTGGTCGGGATTTCCTCCGCGAACCGAAAAATGCGAAGCCGTTTCGTTTATACCGGCTATGGCAGGAAGTTGCTGCAAACTTTCCAAAGCATCGGTTTGGGTGATACCGGGCAACAGCCCCAATTTTGTTAAATTTAAACGATAACTTCCGTCAGTCAATTTTTCAATGCCTTGTGTTAGGTATGCTCGAATAAAGACTTCATTCAAGTTTTGATTAATTGCCGGTGTGATGACATAAATTTGATCCGATATTTTAACAAAACGCAATTGGTGAATATAGCTTATTTGATAAAAAATTTCTTGTAATTTGATATTTTTTTTTCGGCAAGTAAATTTTTTGTTTTCAATCAATTCATTGCGATAAGAAAAACTAATGTGAAAATTTTTTTCCAAATCCGCCAATACTTTTTTAAGCGGTGTTTGTTCGTATCGGCAAGTTTTTTTTTGAGCATGAAACAACATGCCCCAAAAAAAGAAAGCTATGAGTAACAGATGCTTCATTTAGGTTCTAAAACAATGGTATGCGAGTCTAAAAAACGATATTTAAATTGCAAAGCTGTTGAAAGTATTTTTAAATTGAGTTTTAAATTGTCATATACCAATGTCCCCGTAAAGAAAGTTTTTTCGTCAATTCCTTTATTGACAAATTCAATATCGAATTTTTGCGATAAATCGCTCAAAATATAAGCCAAAGGCATGGTATCATAATGGTTCTTGTTCGAAATCCAATCGGGTTTGTTATTATTGGTAAGTGCCAAAAACAGTTTGTTATGACGGGACAGAACACTTTGACGGGCTTTTATATTGATGTGTTTACCTTGAATGGAAATTATTACGGGCTTACCTTCATAAATTTCCGTTTTAAAGAATTTTGGAAAAGCTTCAACCGAAAGTTTGTTGTTACGGATATTTAATTCGGCTTCGTCGGTTACTATTTTGAGCGGTTGAGAGCGATTAATTTCAAAATAAGCTTTGCCATGCAGACGAACCGTATTATCGTGTTTAAAGTTTTCGGGTTTGTATGTGAGTTTACTTTGGGGTGACAAAGTTATTTTGGTATGGTCGGGCAAGAAAAAAGTTTTGGTTTCGTCTTTTGCCGTTTCTATGGCAAATACGTCGGGGTTGAGGTAATTATTTACACTCCAAAACAAAAGAAATAGTATGGCGACAGCAGCAGCCCACGGGTATATTTGTTGTTGTATGCGAACACGTTTGGGTTTGTTTTGTTGTATTTTTTGCCACAAATTTTCGGGGAGTTCTTCTCGGGTCAAAGCATATAAACGGGTTGCTTCTTTGAGTTTTTTATAACTCAAAAAATCCTTTTGGGTTACTTGCTTTTGAAATTCGGCATCAGAAATTTCGTCAGCCATCCAACGGGCTAAAAGGCTGTCTTTGTCAGTCATAAAAACATTTTTCTTATATACAAAACAAGTTAAATCGTAGTTACCCTACGTTTTGTTATTCTTTTCCGTCCACATAATCTTGTAAATATTTGAATCTTTCGGTTAGTTTTCCGTTTCGGGTCATTTGAGCTCTTTGCAGTACACCGTCTTTGTCGTTGTTAAAGAAGGACGGAATAATGTGTTTTTCAAAACTTTTTCCAAAGCCTTCGGAGGCATCACGGGCAATTTCGTTAGGCAAGTTATCAACCGTCATACAAGCTATGGCATGTTTGGTTTTATAATCGGTTTCTTGTCCGGTATTAGGGTCGTAACCGTAAATGGGGTTGTCAATGGTCGAAGCTTTGATGGTGGTAACAACCGGTCCGTTAATATCACAACTGATGTCACCTACTACTTTTATTTTGTTGTCGGGGGCTTGTACGTGATCTTTGGTGTATATATAAGGAGCTCCTTGACCGTAAAAATGTCCGGCAATATAAATGTCGGCAACTTTGGTAAATTTTTCAAAATCACCTTCAAAACGTTCGGGGTGTTTAAAAAATTCTTGAAAATCAAAAGTTTTTCCTTCTTTGTGTTTGTTATACCAATCGACGTCTATTTGAGTATAAACGGGTTGGTCAAATGTTTTATGAAGAAAATCTTCGGGCGAAACTTGTTTTAGTCCCATGGCGTCAAGTATTTCTTTGGCGCCGTTTCCAACACGTCCTTTTCCGGTCAGAACAATTTTGACAGGTGGTAAAAGGGGTTTTATTTTTTTTAAGGTTTCGATTAAGGCGGCTTTGTCTTTGAGTTCAATGGCGCGAGGTATGTCAAACAGTCCGGTTTTTTTGCCGTAAGTTCTAATGGTATTATAAGCACCCACTACACCTGCATAGTAACCGAAAGCGACCAATCGCATACCATTTTTATCAGTTATGGTTTCGTGGTCATAGAGTTCGATGTTTTTATCGAGTATGGCACGCAACAAATTGCGGTTGTAAGGTTGTTTTTTGATGGTATGCGAAAAGAAAAAATATTTTTTGTCGGGTATTAAAGCATCAATCGGAACTTCTTTTACGCCCAACAATACATCGGCATCCGATACGTCATCGACAACTTTAACACCGGCTTGACGATATTCGTCGTCTGTATAGGCTCTGATGTCCGATTTTTCGGCTACGATTTCCAAATTCGGATACTTATTCATTATTTCACGGGCTTGTTCGGGAGTTAAGACTACTCGTCTGTCGGGTGGATTTTTTCGTTCTTTTATAAGGGCTATTTTCATAAATTTTTATTTAGTGTTTTTGCCAAATTTAATTTTTTTTGAGAACATTGCCAAATTAAGTCATAATAAAAAAAGAGCTCCCCGTTTGGAAGCTCTTTGTGAGACTAACACAAATCATAAACAAACATTATTTTTTGACAAATCTCTGTGTTAATATTTTTTTATTACTACTAAATTTGATGAAATATATACCTGCTTGCAAGGATTTTACGGAAATGGTATTTTCAACAATATTACCGTGAGCTACTTTTTGTCCTGTCATATTAACAATGGTGTAAGTTTTCATTTGCGTGTCTTTTAAATAAACCATCATAATATCATTGACAGGGTTAGGATAAATTGTTATATCTGCCATGTTTTCGTGTTTGCCGTTGTCGGAAGCGGCAAATCCGTTGCTGTTTATACAAAAGTCTGTTGCTTCGCTTTTTTGGAATGAACCACCCGAAGCCAATATGGTTCCGTCACTGTCTTTTTTAAAAGAATAAGAACCGTTGCCATAAGAACAACACATGCCATCGCCATAAGAATCTTTCATGGTAAAAGTATAGCAACCCGTATCAATACACATGTTGATGTTTTTGGTCGAGCCGTCGGGTTCCGAGCCGTAAGTTCCGCCCGAGTAAATAACGGTTCCGTTGCCATCGGTTATTTCCCAACTGGTTTCTTCGGGGTAATTGTCAAAAGTTAATGTTAAAGTTGTATTGACACAAGGAGTTGTAACAGCGGCATCAACCTTAAAGGCATCTATTGCCATATCGCCTTGCCAAGTGGTTCCTGTTATACCGTTAAAACGGAATTGAACGGTTTGACCGGCATAAACGTCCAAATTAATCGAAGCATTGAGCCACGCATTGCCTTGGTTGCTCGATTTGCTCCATATTTGTGTCCAGTTGGCACCGTTGTCGCTTGTTATTTCCAAAGCCAAACTTCCCATATCGGATGAACCATACATGTGGTATTTGAAACTGACCGATGCGGTTGTTTTATCGGAAAAGTCAAAGCAAGGACTGGTTATAATTGCTCTTTTGTTTGAATAGTTGGGGCTTGAAGATTCCATATATACATAATAGGAGCCTTCGGCTGCACTATCGGGTCCCGTATTGCTCGACGGTGTGCTTCCCGATCGGGTTGTCCAATCAAAGTCGTCGTTTTGCGATTGTTCCCAGTTGCCTATGGTGTTTTCAAAACCTTGATAGTATGGATAATTATTTACGGTATTATTACAACTTCCACCGTTGTCTTCTGGCAAAGTGGTTACATTTACCGTATTGCTGGCAGCTGAAACATTGCCAGCAGCATCTTTGGCTTTGACCGAAAAGGTGTATGAGGTATTGGCGGTTAGATTGGTTACCTGAGCCGATGTGCCATTTACGGTGCCCAAAAGTGAAGCACCTTGATACACTTCGTAGCCTGTTACACCGACATTGTCGGTTGCTGCCGACCACGATAAATCGACAGTAGTTTGTGTAACGTTACTTGCTGTTAAATCGGTAGGGGCACTCGGAGCCTGGTTGTCGGCGGTTTCACCGGTAATATTTACGGTATAATCTTCCACTTCACCGTAGTCAAATGTTTCGCAGGCGTTTGGTATGCCGTTGTATTTCATCGAAACACGCATACGAGTTGCAACTTGTGAAGCAGATGATGGAATGGTAAAACTGCCGCTTACAGGAGTGTCTTTGGAAGCGGATTTGCTCCAAACCAATTCGCCGCTGTCGTCAAAATCGCCATCGTGGTTGTAGTCAATCCACACGGCATAAGCTTCGTTATATACGGTGCCTGTCCATTTGGGTGTTATGGTTATGGTATAACTTTGTCCTACGGTTAAGTCGGTTGAAATAGAAGTGAAATTTGAATAACCGTTACCTCCGTCAGAACTGTTGTTAATGGTATTTAATTGAACTTTTTGAATGTATTCGTCGCTTACGCTATTGCCTTTGGAAGAGCAATAAGCCAAAACGCCATAAGGTGCGCCGATACCAACAGCATACCAAGCATTGGTTACGGTTTGTTCTTCGGCTGAACCGGTTCCGTAAAGGTCTTTGGCAGCTTGAATACTGTAAGTTCTGGCATCGGCATAATCGGAACTGGAAGTCAAGTAAACACTTTCGGTTCGGTAGGCTATTTTACCTGCTTTATCGATACCTATGCCGCTTACGTTGTATGAATCTCCGTTGTCATTGGTGCCGCTACCTCCTACCGAAATTAAATAATACCAGTAATTCAACACGCCACTGTTGGTGTGTACTCCTCCGTTATCACTACTGCCGGAATACCAGTTGGTTCCTCCATAAGTATCGGGTTGTCCTTCCGATTTTGGGTTACTCATAGACCGAAGGGCAGCATGTCCGCTACGTCTTTCGATGTCTTCGCCTATTAACCAAGTTTGTTTGTTGGGTTCGGCAAAATATTCAATAGAAGCGCCCCAAATATCTGAAAAACCTTCATTCAAAGCCCCCGATTCGTTAGAGTAAGTCAAATCGGCGGTGTAACTACAAATGGCATGTCCTATTTCATGACCGGCAACGTCTAATGAAGTCAGGGCATCAAAATAAGTATCACTGCCGTCTCCGTAGGTCATAACGCTACCGTTCCAGTAAGCATTGTCGTAATTGCGGTCGTAGTGCACATAACTTTTAATCTTGGCTCCGTTGCCGTCAAAACTGTTTCTATTGTGTTTGGTCATCCAATAATCGTAAGTCATTTGTGCACCGTAGTGTGCATCGAGGGCTGCGTTGTCTTTGGCTGCATTGTCATATTCTGCCGAAGTCCAATTGTTGTCGTTATCGACAAAATCTACGGCATTGTTATAATTGGTTCCTTCATTCATATCATAAGTTTCGATACCGTTGCCGCGACTGTAATCACGCAAACGATATGAACCGTTATAGCTGTCGGTTTTGATGGTTTTGTGACCGCTGTATCGGGTATCTGCTCCTCCGTCGGCGGTTACATGATGAATAATGGCGTCTTTGTAAAGTATTTGTCCGTTTTGTGCATCGATATAAATATAAGCACGGCTTACGGGATTGGTAGCATATATGTCAAATTTGTAAGCCAAACGAGCTTGCCTTTGAGTTTTGGAATTTTTGTGTTGAAAATCGGGTAAAATTACCAATTGACCTTGCGGACGACTATAATTCATTAAAGCTGCTTCCTGCGGATTTTCCCACATGTATTCGGAAGCTCCGACTGCTGCTACGGCACGCTGGAAAGCAGCTTGCGGGGTAAGGTTAGGAGTAATTTGTAATCCATCCACATCAAAATAATCACCGTTTAACGATTTTATTTGATTGCCGTTGGCATGCACATAAAAATGTGCAAAAGTTACAGGAATACCTTTGTAGTATTCTTGGTATTTGATATGTTGCATGCCGAGTTGGTCTGAAAAATTTCTTATTTCAATAAAATCTACATCGGCAGAAACCTGATAGGTGGCTTTGAGTAAATCTGCCGCCTGGTTAAGGGTGAATTTTTGGTTGGCTTCCAAATTAATTAATTTTGGAAAAACCTTTTGTTGTGCCCATCCGGTAAAACCGAACCAAATGGTCATTAGTAAAATCAGTTTTGTTTGCTTGTAATTTTTCATCATAAAAAATAATTTAAGTTGTTAAG
>Ga0256834_1002465_pt1 | contig 11629 bp, 9 predicted proteins | sample 4281140metaG_FD_190536 | JGI IMG/M metagenome (GOLD analysis project Ga0256834, IMG submission 190536) | Hydrothermal vent microbial communities from East Pacific Rise, Pacific Ocean - 4281-140 | ecosystem: Environmental > Aquatic > Marine > Hydrothermal vents | place: Pacific Ocean: East Pacific... | reverse complement strand
GACGCTGTCCTTTCCGCCGGAGTAGGCAACGACGGCCCTCTCGACCTTGCCCATAGTCTCCTCAAGTTCTCTCCTGATTTTTTCGCGGTCAACGGGGTGCTTCAGGTAGACCTGACACTCACGGCAGAGGGGCCTTCCGTCGATGATGTCAATCTTTGAAGTTCTCTCGTCGTTGACGCAGAGGGAGCACCTGAGCATGGGGAGAAATAAAGAAGGCGTTTTATAAAGCTACCTTTCCAGATACCTCCCAAAGCCCTTAACCTTCCCCCTCGTTTTTTCAAGGGCCGCTTCCGTTTTCTCCTTCCCCTTCTTCCCGGCAAAGAGCCACACGATTGATATCTGATTCTCGAGGAGTATTCCTCTGTTGTTCCTGGCAATCAGCCAGCCGAACACCGCTCCAAAGACGAGGCCGAGAAGCCATAGCCCCGTTATGAAGAGCGTCGTCGGTCTGCCTGAGGCGGTGGTTGCCGTGGAGAGCGTTTTATACGAAACCACGAGGGCCACTACAAACATTCCCTCGAGCAGCAGACTGATTCTCGTTGCCTTTCCAATGATTCCCAGAATCCTGCTGTCCCTCGTGTATTCCTCAACGAGCCTTCCGTCGTGGATGCTGTAGATGAGCGTCCTCGAGACGTTGGCACCGCTCCTGAACGCCAAAAACGCAAAAATCATGGCCAGTATGTCCCAGCGGGTCTTCCACGCGCCAACCAGCCCCACTGCAATCCACACCGGTGTAAAGAGCCTTTCAAGATGTTTCTTTTCGTTTTTTGGAATGTCCACTCGAAGGGTCTTCCTGAGTGTTATCCCGGCCAGTTTACCCGAAATCCTGGCCACCGCTAACGTAATGTTAATGCCGATGAACCCGAGCAGGAGGAGTATTGAAAGCGCTTCCCATATCAACGGATGCCACCAGGAATATTAGACATTGGACGTTTTATCCTTTTTGATGTCCTCCCTCTTCCTCTTGACGATTGGTGCGACTTCCCTGGCGACCCTTCTAACGCTGAAGAGGGTTAGTGCATCCATTCTCTTGAACTGGGCCAGCAGGCAACCGCTGATTCGAACGTCTATGTATTTTTTGGCCTCCATAGCCGCTTTGAGGAGTTCCCTCACGCTCTCGGCCCGCTCGAAATCGAGACCCGCTTTTTTAAGCCTTTCCACGTTCAGTTCGTGAACGGTAAGGGGCTGGAGGTGCATCTCGTCTATCCCGAGCGATGAAGCCAGTTCCGCTATCCTAGGTATCTCCTCATCATTTATCCCCGGCATGAATACGGTTCTCACGACAGAGCGGACGCTCTCGTCCGAGCCAACTATTTTCAGCGCGTTCACGACGGCATCGAAGGTGTCGGCGTTCGTTATCTTGAGGTGCTTTTCCCTCGTTGAGGCGTCGAGGCTTATCATAACGATGTCGAAGTCAAGTTTGCTCCACAGCTCCTCGGTGAGGAGGGAACCGTTCGTCTGCAGGTCGAGCCTCGCCTCCGGAAAGCGTTCCCGGAGCATTCTGTTGACCTCGACGATTCTCTTGCTCAACAGCGGCTCCCCGTACTGGGAAACCGTTATTACCTTCGGGTTGTCCCAGCCGTAGTAACCAGGCTTCGGGGCCTTTCCGAGCTTAACGGCGACGTTGGAGTAGCAGAAGATGCAGTCGTGGTTGCAGGCCGGTGTTAGCTCGTAGCTCGGATGATGGACGGGGTTTGGGTTGTTTAAGTCCAGCCCCTGGCAGTGCTGGCAGTGGCTCGGGTAGAGCATCTCATCAACGAACCTCTTTAAAAGCCTCGCCTCCCTGTTCTCAAGAATCCGCGGCTCAACACCCATCTTTCTCGCGAACTCTTCCCACGTGAACCTCATTCTCCCACCGGTCGGGGCGGAGAAGAGGGGCTTAAAAATGTAATTGGTCAGAGTAGTCCCTTGAGCTGAGGTCCGTCGAAAACGGGACCGTCGCGGCAGACGAGATACTTTCCGAGATTGCAGGAGCCGCAGACCCCTATTCCGCACTTCATGTACCTCTCCGCCGATACCTGGACGTTCCTGTAATCCATGACCCTGAGGACGGCCTTCAGCATCGGCTCCGGTCCGCAGGCGTAGACCCAGTCGAATTCCCCCCTTCTCTCCGCCAGCACGTCTGTTGGGAACCCCTCCCTCCCGGCTGAACCGTCGTCGGTCGTTATCACGACCTCGTCAACGTAGTTCTCAACGTCGAGCAGCGCCAGTTCCTCCCTGGAGCGGGCGCCGTAGATTAGGGTTGTCCTTTCAAAATCCTTCCCCCAGGCCCTTGCCAGCGCGTAGAGGGGTGGGATACCTATCCCGCCCGCGACGAGGGCTACCCTCCCCTCAACCCTTTTAAACCCCCTCCCGTAAGGCCCGCGAATCCAGAGTCTTTCGCCTTCCTCAAGCTCGAAGAGCTTTGCAGTGAAGGGTCCAACGCGCTTTACGAGGAGGAGGTCCCTCCATGCGAGGCTGAAGGGCTTTTCGCTGACGTCCGGCAACCACACCATAACGAACTGCCCCGGTGTGAACTCGAACTTCTCTGAGAGCCTGAAGGCCTTAACGTCCTTTGCAACCCACCAGGTCTCCTTAACCTCCACGACCCTGTACATTTAAACGAACCCCCTCCGGCTTTCCTACGATTTCATCTCCTTCCATAACGACTTTTCCGCGGATAATGGTCATAACAACCTTCCCCTTAAGCTTTTGGCCTTCCCAGGGGCTCCACTTTGCCCTGGTGTAGAACTCCTCTGGTCTGACAGTCCACTCCCTCTTCAGGTCAACGACCGTAAAGGTTGCCTCGTTTCCGACGGCGAAGTTCCTATCCTTGATTCCGAAGACCCTGACTGGATTGTCGTGCATCTTGGCAACGAGGTCAAAGATGCTGACCAGCCCCCTGTTGACCGCGTCGAGGAGGAGCGCGACTTCAGTTTCAAGGCCCGGAATTCCGGCCGAGCCGCTCATCTTGTCCTCGAGCGTGTGTGGGGCGTGGTCGCTCGCTATTATGGGAATCCTCGGGAAGTTCTCCCAGAGGGCCTTAACGTGCTCCTCCGTTCTCAGCGGGGGGTAAACCTTTAGGAGCCGGTTGTTCTCGTAGTCCCTTTTGGTTAAGAACAGGTGATGCGGCGTTACCTCAAAGCTAACCCACTGCAGGTTCTTCCTCAGTATGGCTTCGATTCCCCCCTTCGTCGAGACGTGGCAGATGTTAAGGGGCTTCCTGAGTCTTTCGGCGCTTTCCAGAGCCTTTATTACTGCCCTTTCTTCGACTTCGGGCGGTCTCTCGGGTTTCTCCCGGATTAGTTCGGCGTCCTCAGCGTGAACGCTTAAAACACCGGGTGAGCAGGCGTAATCGCTCTCGAAGTCTTCCGAGTAAATCCCTCCCGTTGATGCCCCCATGAAGGCCTTGTAGAAGTCCGCCTTTACGGCACGGGCCTCCCCGCAGTTGCTCCTGAGGAGAAAGCCGAGTGCGTAGTCGGTGTGCGCCTTTTTTTGAAAGAGTTCCAAGCGTTTTTCAAACGTTTTCACGTCCATAACCGGCGGCTTCGTGTTCGGCATGTCAAAAACAGCCGTAATGCCACCGTGAAGGGCCGCTTTGGTTCCGCTTTCCACAGTTTCCTTTTTCCGCTCTTCAAAGTCCCTGAGGTGAACGTGCGTGTCTATTAATCCCGGAAGTATCAACGTATGGGAGCCGAGGTTAATCGTTCTCTCTCCGGACAGCTCCCCCTTCGAAATGCTGGTTATCCTTCCTTCGTTTATACCTACGCTGCCCTCTACCACCTTTCTTCCAACAACGAACTTCCCCCTTAAAACGAGTTCGTTCATCGCAAGCCCGAGCCGGGTTGGATGGTGGGGATTTTAAGATTTTTGGGTGAATAAAACGGTTGATGATACTTTTTCCGGCTTTCATCTCACGCATAGAGCTGGATAGTGATAAAATGCGAGTTAAGTTATCTCTGTTCATTCTTTTATGCTCTAAAAACATCGCAAAAGGCTGTAAGTGCTTGTAAATTCTGCAGAATTTCTTTTTCAGTTTTCTGGTGTTCTTTGTGTTCCTTTTACTTTTACAAGAACGTAACCCTTAAATAGGCTTTCAATGTATAATCCCATGCCATTATACGCCGTATGTGGCAACGTTGCCAAAAAGTGAAGGAGGCAGTGGAGTATGAATAGGAAGGCTCTAGGCCTGTTCGTTATGGGTTTGATGTTGTTTAGTGTCTTCTTGGTTGCAAAGCCTGCCAGCGCCCAGCAGAGCGTTCCAGGGGACACCCTTAAGATAGTCCAGCTCGCCGCTCAGGGCAGCCTCTTCATGGGCGTCTTCAACCCCTCACCAAGCGGAATGACTGACGTTTACACAGTCCGCGTCTGGTACTTCCTTCACGACCCGGCTGTCGTTATGGGACCCGATGCTCAGTATCACAACTACCGCTGTGAGCTTGTCAGCATCCAGTACAACGTGAAGGTCCCGGACGATGCCGTTATCTGGAACGGAACCCAGAAGCAGTGGATTGCCCCCTACGCCGGTAAGATTGCCAAGAGCGCCGTCACCTGGAAGTGCGGCCTCGGAACCTGGGTTGACGGCCAGCCGATAACCCTCGCCGACTACCTCTTCGACTACGCGATGACCTGGGAGTGGTCCTACCAGGACGGCAAGAACGACAAGTATTACAGCTCCACCTACGCCAACAACTACCAGGGAAGCCTCCAGCTCGTCATGGGTCTCAAGGTTGACCAGGTGACCAGCGACTACATCGAGTACACCCTCTACCAGAACTACAGCGTCCCCTATGACAAGTGGAGCACCGCCATCGGAAACTTCATGGAGAAGCCCGCCTTCCCGTGGGAGCTTTACTACGTTATGAGTGAGATGGTCGCCAACGGCGTCAACGGCAAGGCGTTCGCCTGGGACACCCAGCCGCAGAACGGTTACCAGCTCGACATGATTGACCCGGAGCAGGCTCCCTACTTCGCCGCCGAGGCCAAGAACATACTCAACAGCGGCAACCTCATTCCAGTCTGGCTCAGCACCCTCAAGCCCTGGCTCCAGAAGTGGGGCATAAGCGAGGAGCAGGCCGGAATAACCGCTGACCTCGCCAAGCAGGGCTACAACGACATAATCAACTGGGCCAACGAGTACAAGAACGTCCTCATCAGCGACGGTCCGTACTACGTTGCCAGCTACAGCCCGAAGGCCATGACCGTTGTTCTCAAGCTCGCCGACAACAAGAGGATTGGCTTCCCGGGAACCGTCAACGGCAAGCCGATACCGTGGAACCCCTACTGGAAGGAGATTGACATCTACGGAACCCTCAACAAGGACACCGCTATCCTCGCCGTTGCCAAGGGCGAGTACGACTTCTACTGGTACGCCACCCCGTACAGCGACATAGCGAAGGTCATGCAGGAGTACGGCAACAACCTCAACCCGATTAAGACTATCAGCGTCTGGTGGAGCCTTGACCTCAACCTCGTTGGCAACTCAACTACTGGTCTCGTCAAGACTCCGTCCGGAATTCAGTTCAACCCGTTCGCCCTCCGCGGTGTCAGGTACGCCATGAACTGGCTCGTCAACAGGCAGTACATCGTCAGCCAGATACTCCAGGGTAGCGGTGCCCCGATGTTCGGTCCAGAGGTCAGCGGTCAGGTTGACGCCTACCAGAGGATAATGACCGTCGCCAACGCCCTCGGCTTCACCCCGCAGGGTGACGAGCAGTACGCCATCAAGCTCATCGATGACGCCATGAACAAGGCCGCCCAGGCCCTCAAGGCCAAGGGCTACACCCTCGAACAGAAGGACGGTGTCTGGTACTTCGGAAAGACCGGCGGAACCCTCAGCCCGGTTACCGTCAAGGTCATCGCCCGTGTTGAGGACCAGAGGCTTGACGAGGGCAAGTACATAGCCCAGATACTCCAGAAGGCCGGCTTCAAGGTCGAGCTCCTCCAGTGGCAGAGGAGCCAGGCCAGCAAGGTCGTCTACGGACAGGACCCGCACACCATGCAGTGGCACGTTTACACCGAGGGCTGGGTCAGTAGCGGAATCCAGTCGGTTACCAGCATCGCTTGGGACTTCTGGTTCTTCGACTACTACGTTGACCCGAACTGGGCCACCAACTACCACAACCCGATGACCGTCCAGGACCTCGTCAACACCGTTGCCGGCGGCGACCTCAACAAGTTCATTCAGGAGCTCAACCTCAAGTACTACAACACCCCGGACAAGCTCAAGCCGCTCCTCGACTGGACCGGCTACGACCTTGCAATGGTTCTCGCCTACAACAGCTGGAAGGGACCGAACAACCAGACCATAAGCATAAACACCCTCGACCAGTTCTGGGACCTCTACGAGCTGGCTTACGGCACCCACATGCTCAACTCACCGCGCGTTTACACCGTTGAGACCTGGAACTTCTTCCTGACCAACAAGAAGATTGTCGTTGGAATGCCTGACCCAATCAGCGGTCTCGGAAGCTTCCTCGCCGCCAGGTCGGTCATGCCAGCCAAGGCCACCACCACGACCACCACTACCACAACAACGACCAAGACCACCACGACCACCAGCAAGACGACTACAACCACAAGCGCCCCGCAGACCAGCACCACCTCACCCACCAGCACCGCGACCAGCACCACCAGCAAGAGCAACACCGGCACCTACGTGGCAATAGGCATAATCATCATCATAATAGCGGGAGCCGCCTGGTACTTCACTAGGAAGAAGTGAGCTCCTCGCTTCCCCTCTTTTTTATGTTGATTTTTTAAGTAATCTTTCTGCCCTGCTTGCAGGCGTTTTTAAATGAACATTTGTGTTCACGTGTGCATTTTTGGGGAAAACTATTTAAACTTTAACTTGGAGGTAAAAGTTGACTTCAGGAATCCACCGAGAGCGTGGAGGGGTTAAAATGGCAATGGGTTTCGGCAAGTATGTTGCCTACAGGATTATAAACGCCGCGATAATCCTCTTTCTGGCCGTCCTTCTGATGTCGGCCCTTTTCACAAAGCTCGCCACAATACAGCTCACAACCCAGGTTGACTCCGAGGTTCAGCAGTGGGTGAGGGGGTACACCCAGACCCATCACCAGGCTCCCAGCCCACAGCTTATAGAGCAATACAGGAAGGAGAGAATGCACTACTACGGCCTTGACAAGCCCTACTGGGAGAGAACGTGGATGTATACGGTGGATACGTTGCTGTTCAAGTGGGGCAATTCCATTCCAGCGGTGTTCGGAACGCACAACGTTAAGGACCAGATAAAAACCGCACTTGCCAGAACGATTCTGCTGTTTACAACGTCCCAGATAATCATAATACTCCTAGGATTGGCACTCGGTGTCAAGAGCGCCCAGAAACCCGGAAGCCTGCTCGACAGGACAATCTCAATACTGGCGATGTTCACCACGAGCCTGCCGATGTGGTGGGTTGGAATGCTCATGATACTCCTCTTCGTCGTGTACCTCGGCTGGTTGCCAATAACGCTTTATTCGCAGGTTCAGGTGTCTGGATGGGTTAACATACTGAAGAAGATGAGCCTGCCCGTCCTGACAATCGTCCTCGTCTCGTTCGGCGGCTGGTCTTGGATTATCAGGAACATCATGATTGGAACCATGCAGGAAGACTTCATCATGGTCGCCAGGGCCAAGGGTGTTCCAGAGAGGAAGGTCATCTACGGCCACGCCCTCAAGGCCGCCGCCCCGCCGATAGTCACCATGATTATCTTCGCCATGATTGGTTCGCTCGGTGGAGCTATCATCACCGAGATTGTCTTCAACTGGCCCGGAATGGGACGTCTCTACTGGGAGGCACTCCAGCTCAACGCGGTGAGGACTATGATGGCACTCAACTACATGTTCGCGTTCATGACGGTGTTCTCAATGGTGCTGGCGGACATACTCTACGGCTACCTCGACCCGCGTGTCAGGGTCGGCGCTGCTGCCCGCTCGTGAGGTGGTGAACGATGAGATGGGTTGATTTCAAGGACAGCGTGAAGAGGTTCTGGAGTGAATACAAGCACCAGAAATCTGGAATGTTCGGACTGGCACTCCTCATCATACTGGTAATCCTCGCGGTTGCGGCTCCAATAATAACAAATCCCAACATACCCAAGGAATGGCAGACCGGTCAGTACTGGGTAACCAACCCGAAGAACGCTCCCCCCTCTTGGGAGAACTACTTCACGAAGACTACAAAAGCTCCTGAAAAGGTTTTCAAAATAAACAACATGCACATCACGACCAAGAAGAACGGTAGCTACACGGTATACACACTCACGTTCACCTACTACATGAAGTATAATGTTCCGCCGAAGGATATAGTCATCACAGGCATAAATTCAACGTCTCAGACGTCGTCTAGCAACAACTCCTACCAGCCCCCCAAACCCCTCAAGATGTCAATACTAGTTCAGAGGCCCCCGGAGAAAGGGGTTAAGTACAACGACGTTCTACTGCTCAGCAACTATCCAATCACGGGTTCCGCGGCGCTCCAGCTCTCCTACACCCCGCAGGTCAAGAACCTCCTGTTCTACTGGCTCTATGAAAACGGAGCCTACAAGCTCCCAATGCAGTTGCCCAGCGCCCTTCCGCTTGAAACAAAGGTCAATCAGCTGGTCTTCCAGCTACAGATGAACAACACCCTCTACGGCTACTACCAGAGCGCTGACCCGATGAAAATTCTCTTCGGCAGGATAACCGACAACAAGGGCAACGTTCTTCCCCTTCAGTCCATAATCTACAACACCCAGGGACTCAAAGGACCGTATAAGTTCACGATAACCGTCGTGGCACCTCCAAACGTAACCGCTAACTTCAACAACTTTGAGGTTGTAATGGTCGGCAGAACCTACGGACTCCTTGGAACCGACCAGATGGGCAGGCCGATTGCCGTTGGACTCCTCTGGGGAATCAGGGTAGCGCTTGCCATAGGTATCTCGGTTGCAGCGAGCACCGTCATCATCGGAATCCTCATCGGAGTTACGAGCGCCTACCTCGGCGGCTGGGCCGACGAGTTCATACAGAGGGTTACGGAGTTCATGATGACCCTCCCAGTGCTTCCGATGCTCATCCTCCTGTCGCTGTACCTGGGAGGCAGAATCAACCTGTCACAGCTGGTGGGCATACTCGTGCTGTTCGGTTGGATGGGCACTACTAAGGTAGCGAGGAGCATGGCACTGCAGATTAAGGAGCAGACCTATATCGAGGCCGCAAGGGCGCTTGGAGCAGGGACGGGCAGGATTGTCTTCAAGCACATCGTTCCGCAGTTACTCCCCTACGCGTTCGCAAACATAGCCCTTAGCGTTCCCGGTGCAATCCTCAGTGAGGCGGGTCTGAGCTTCCTTGGACTGACCAACCCGAACTTAATCACGTGGGGTCAGATGCTCAACAACGCCCAGTCCAACGGAGCTACCATCAACGGTTATTGGTGGCAGGTGATTCCGCCGGGGCTTGCGATAGCCATCGTCGGACTGATATTCGTCCTGATTGGTGTATCCCTCGACACCGTACTCAACCCGAGGCTCAAGCGCGCGTGAGGTGATAAAAATGACCAAAAACGTCCTCGAAGTAAAAAACCTCAAGATGTACTACTTCACAAGCAAAGGAGTCGTCAAAGCAGTTGACGACATAAGCTTCGACCTGAAGAAAGGAGAAGTCCTCGGACTAGCCGGTGAAAGCGGTTGCGGAAAATCCTCCCTCGGCTTTACCCTTTTAGGAATGCCCACCCCACCAGGAAAAATCGTCAGCGGAAGCATAAAAATAGACGGCAGGGAAATAGTCGGCCTCCCGGAGGAAGTTCTCAGAAAAGAAATCCGCTGGGAAAAAATCTCAATGATATTCCAGGGAGCAATGAACGCCCTTAACCCAGTCTACACAGTCGGATACCAGCTCACAGAACCCCTAATCTACCACAAAGGCATGAGCCACGAAGAAGCCCTCGACAGGGCACAAAAATACCTAGAACTCGTCGGCCTCGACCCGGAGATAGTCTACCGCTACCCCCACGAGCTGAGCGGAGGAATGAAGCAGCGCGTCATCATAGCAATGGCACTCCTCATGGAGCCGAGCGTCGTCATCGCGGACGAGCCAACAACAGCCTTAGACGTCGTCGTTCAAGCACAAATCATAAACCTCATGAAACGCCTCAAGAAAGAACTCGGCCTCTCAATGATATTCATCACCCACGACCTCAGCATTCTAGCGGAGATAAGCGACAGGGTTGCAATAATGTACGCGGGCAAGATAGTGGAAATCGGAGACAGCGAAAAAATCTACTACGAGCCGGCTCACCCGTACACTCAGAAGCTCCTCGCGGCAATACCGAGACTTCACGAGGACGTTGAGAAACTCGAATTCATTCCAGGACAGCCGCCCAACCTCATCAACCCGCCGAAGGGCTGCCGCTTCCACCCGAGGTGTCCCTACGCAATGGACGTTTGTAAGGAGCAGGAGCCCGAGCTGAAGGAGATTGATAAGGACCACTACGCCGCATGCTGGCTACTGTGAGGTGTTGGGAAATGGCCGAGCCGATACTTAAAGTTGAGAACCTCAAGAAGTACTTCCCGCTCAAGAGGGGGTTCCTTGCCAGTCTTCGCGGTGAACCCCAGCGTTACGTTCATGCGGTTGACGGAATCAGCTTTGAAATCTACAAGCAGCAGGTCTTCGCCCTAGTCGGTGAGAGCGGTTGCGGTAAATCAACCACGGGAAGGCTCATCGTCAAGCTCCTCGAGCCAACGGACGGGAAGATATACCTTGAGGGGCAGGACGTTACGCAGATTAAGACCAAGGAGGAGGTTCTGGCGTACAGGAGAAAGGTTCAGATGATTTTCCAGGACCCGTTTGCTTCACTCAACCCGCGCTTCAGGATTTTCGATGTTCTTGAAGAGCCGCTTTTGATTCACGGTATCGGTGAAACGAGGGCGGAGCGTGAGGAGCTGATTTACAAGGCTCTCGAGATGGTTAAGGTTACGCCACCTGAGGACTACGTCAGCAGGTTCCCGCACATGCTTTCCGGCGGTCAGAGGCAGCGTGTTGCCATTGCTAGGGCTTTGATACTCAACCCAACGTTTATTGTTGCTGACGAGCCAGTGTCGATGCTTGATGTTTCAATTCGTGCTGAGATTCTTGAGCTGATGAAGGACCTCAAGGACAAGATGGGCGTCACTTACCTCTACATTACGCATGACCTCTCGACGGCTAGATATTTTGCCGACTGGATTGCGGTGATGTACCTTGGCAGGATTGTGGAGATGGGGCCTGCGAAGCGCGTCATTGACAACCCGCTTCATCCGTACACGAGGGCTTTGTTGGCTGCTGTTCCTGAGCCTAAGCCTGAGCGGAGGAACGTTATTAAGGAGTTGCCGATTAAGGGTGAGGTTCCGAGTGCCGTGAACATTCCGCCGGGTTGCAGGTTCCACCCGAGGTGCATCTACTTCCAGAAGGGGTTGTGTGATGTGGAGCAGCCTAAGCTGATTGAGTACGAGCACAACCACTGGGCCGAATGCCACCTCGTAGGAAAATTCTGATTTCTTCCATTTATTTTCTCCACTCCACCGGTGATGCTCATGGGGATACTGTCGTTGGTGTTTAGGTCTAAGCTCTTCGTAATCGGCCTCGCATTTCTACTGATAGCCTTTATACTCTCGGCCATAGCCGTTTTT
>Ga0256834_1002464_pt1 | contig 11633 bp, 8 predicted proteins | sample 4281140metaG_FD_190536 | JGI IMG/M metagenome (GOLD analysis project Ga0256834, IMG submission 190536) | Hydrothermal vent microbial communities from East Pacific Rise, Pacific Ocean - 4281-140 | ecosystem: Environmental > Aquatic > Marine > Hydrothermal vents | place: Pacific Ocean: East Pacific... | reverse complement strand
TTATGCGTTCAATATCACCGACATGACGTAAAGATTCGTGCAGTGTTTCGTAATGATATTGTGAAATTAAACTTTCAACAGCTTGGTGGCGATTACGCAAAACATTTTGATCACGCAAGGGTTTGTTTAACCAACGGCTGAGTAAACGTGCGCCCATGCTTGTGGCTGTATTATCCAAAACAGAGATCAGCGTGTTTTTATGGTCGCCCATTAAACTGCGTTCAAGCTCTAAATTACGACGACTAGCGGCATCGAGAATAATACCGTCATCAGAGCTTTCAACCTGCATACTGTTGATGTGTGGCAGGGCAGTGCGCTGAGTTTCATTTACATATTGCAATAGCGCACCTGCGGCAATAATAGCCGCGGGCAATTCTTCACAACCAAAGCCAGCTAAATCATGGGTGCCGAGTTGCTTGTGTAACAGTGAGCGCGCTGTTTCCTCATCAAAATGCCACGGTGAGCGTTGGGTGATGGGGTAGTTTTCAGATGGCAATGTCTTTGAGCCATCAGCTAGAAAAGAATCTTCTTGAATTAGTATTTCAGCAGGGCGTAGGCGCTCAATTTCATTAACGAGAGTTGGATGGTCTTCCACTTGTTGTACGTTAAAGCGTCCATTACTCAGGTCGATGCAGGCGATACCGTAGTTATTTTCATAACTAGAAACCGCTATCAGTAAGTTATCGCGGCGCTCTTCCAATAAAAAATCATCAGTGACAGTGCCGGGTGTAAGAATACGCACAACTTTACGTTCAACAGGGCCTTTTGATGTGGCAGGATCACCAATTTGCTCGCAAATCCCAACGGATATTCCTTGCTTGAGGAGGCGTGGTAAATATTGCTCTGCCGCGTGATAAGGGATGCCAGCCATGGGTATAGGCTCGCCATTTGCCTTGCCACGTGCGGTTAATGTGATGTTTAAAATCTCTGCGGCACGCTTTGCATCGTCAAAAAATAATTCGTAGAAGTCTCCCATGCGATAGAACAATAAAAGCTCAGGATTTTCGGACTTAATGCGCAGAAATTGCTGCATCATTGGCGTGTGTTGAGGCTTGATTTTTGTGGGGGCTTTGGGCATCGGTGCAATTTAACAAATCAGCGTATCAGTGTCACAAAAAAGCGAGAAATCAGCTCCTTTTTCACACAAAAAAAACACAAATCATCGAAAAACAGGGGGGGTGACTAATAAAAGTACCCTTTTTAAGGCATTTTTATTAGTCACCCCCCCTGTTTTTCGATGATTCGTATGAAAAATTAGTCTTTTTTAGTGGTTTAGCTCATAAAACCAAGATCATAATTATCAAAATTGCTTAAGTTAGGGAATATTTCTTCCATATCACTGTTTGTCATCCCCATCCATTTTGCTAATGTTGCTCCATATTGGTCAACGCCATATTTTGGAACAAATCGTCCTGTGTCTGTGGCATCGTCACTGCCATCTACGCTTAAATCGAGCAATTCACCATGAATTTGACCGCCTTTTACTGCACCACCCATGACGAGATTATGCCCCGCCCATGCGTGGTCTGTTCCATCGTCGTTGGAGGTGTAAGAGCGTCCAAATTCGCTGGCAGTGAAAGTGGTTACGCTATCTTCTACGCCAAATTCTACGGTTGTTTTATGAAAAGCACTGAGTGCGTCATTGAGCTTCTTTAAGTTTTCAGCATGATCGGTTAGTTGGTTTCCGTGAGAGTCCCAGCCACCCATAGCAACGAAAAATATTTGGCGTTTCATGCCCAAATTTTCGCGGATGGAAATCATTTTAGCAACCATTTTTAATTGTTCGGCTAAGTTGTTTTCGCTTGGGTAGCTAGTATTTATTTCTTGTGCGTTGGCAATCTTGCCGATTAACGTACTTATGCGTTCGTCAGCATTGATGTAGGTTTTTGCCATGTGTTGTTCAAATAGTGGTGAGCGATTTGATTGTAATATTTTATCCCATGCATTGATGCGGCTAGTCCTCCAGCGTGGCCAAGTGTTATCTTTAAAGGCTGTTATTTCTTCAACGCCTGAATTGGTATTTAACACAAAATCTAATGGCTTTAAGCCACGTTGCCAAACGCTGTTGCCTGCTAAACTAAATAAAGCGGGTTCATTTGGGTTGCTGTTTGCGGTGGTTAGCATATCCATCATTCTGCCTCCCCAGCCAGGTGGGTGGACACTGGCTTTTGCCGTTGAGCCTGTTTCCCAAAACTCTTGCTGGTGGCTGTGTGAGAATAAATCAGCAGGTAAGCGAGCAGTTTTATTTTGGTAAGTGGTGCGTGTTGTCGGTTCAATTAATGCGCCAATGCTGGCAGCGACTGCGAGTTTGTCATTATTGTAGAGTGTTTGTAAATCAGGCATGGAAGCATGAAAGGCTTGCTGTTCGCCTTTTAAAGGGTGCAGTGATCTGCGGGATAATGCTAAACCAGAACGGGCTTTTCTGTACGCATTGTAAGCACTTTGCTCATACGGCACGAGCATATTAAAAGCATCATTTCCACCAAATAAGAAGACACAGACCAATGATTTGTGGTCGGTTAAACCACTGTAATTAGATGATGCGGCCATTGCTGATTGCATCAGTTGTAGCTTTCCTTGTGTTGCTAATAATGAGGTTGAGCCAACACCAACGGCAAGTTTTTTTAAGAAAGATCTACGTTGTTTGTTTGAATTATTCATGATGTTTCCTCTAACGTTGGATGAGGTATTCAGGTGAGCTGATAATCAGCATAATGGCTTCTCTGGCTTTTTCTAAATTTGCATTGTCGGCATATTTGTAAGCGTCTTCTAAATTCAAATGTTCTTTTAAAATGTCTCTTAATGAATCAGACATTTCATTGTTGAGCAGTGTAAGGCTCAAATGATCGAGTAATTTATCAGTGTCTTTGGCAAGTGAGGTTTCTTTGCTAAGATTTAGCTTTGAATGCTCGCCTAGTCTGGGAGTGTTGACTCTGCTGTCACTAAAAAATGTCACCATATAATGTAATAAGTTGGTATTGCTGGTGAGCGTGTTTTCATTCACTATTTGAAATTCTGGTGCAACTAAACCTTTGTCGTTTAAGACTCCACTGGGCGAATAATTAGGTCGAAAAAAGTTAAATACAGACTTTGCACCCAAGGGGCTTTGAGCCGTTTTTCTACCAAAGTTTGAAAGAGCATTCCAAAAAGTAAAATAACGGTAAGTACCTTGCTCACAGGTTTCTTCTGGTTGCCAGTAGTGACCTACTTTTATTGATCTTTGCATATCGAATGCACGCCAAAGGTGACTTATGCGTAAGAGTGGTTCTCTTAGTTTTCCAAAATCATCAGACTTATTTGTAGCAAGTGCTTCATTATCAAGCAAGATGGCACTGACTACGGAGGCCAAGTCTCCTTTTACACCTTTACCATTATCGTTGAAAATTGTTGCCACACGTTCTACATAAGTAGGTGATGGGTTGCTGGTAACAAGGCGTTGAATAAGTTGTTTGCTAATAAAGGGTGCGATATTGGGGTGGTTGAAAATATTATCGAGTGCAGATGTTAAGTCATCCTGTGCGGTTTGTCCGTTGGGGCTAATGTAGCCGTTGAGTAGCTTTTTGGATGAGGTGTCATGATACTCTTCTACAGCCACTAATGGCTTGGTATGGTCAGCACGACCAAAGTATTCATTCCAACCAATATCTGCGTAATTCCAGCCTGTAAATATCTTGGCAAATTCTTCGATAGTTTTTTGGTTATAAGTTGGAATAGGCTTGCCATTGCCATCCAGTTTTTTAGTGCCATCAAGATTAAGCTCGTGTACGCCAATAGAAAATAATTGCAATATTTCTCGTGCATAGTTCTCATCAGGACGTACACCCTCATCAGCATTCGATTTTTGATTGCGCGTCATGCTTAAGAAATCTCCCATTGTTGGGTGTAGCGTAACCTCTTCAAGTAAGTTGCGATAGTTGCCAAATGCGTGTCTAACCAATACATCATAATAGCTGGTGATGGCGTATTGGCGTGAGCTAAGTCCTAAACCATCAGAGTCAGAAATAACGAGAACTTGACTCAAAGCGAAAGCAACACGCTGACGTAGTTGGTCATTACTGTATAAAGCAGTTTCCCACCAAATTTGGTGACGGGGGAAGGTGAACTCCCATGAATCTTTTACAAATTTTCCTTCCAATGAGATATTTGCACACATCTTTTTAGCTAAGGCATTAACCTTAGGGGCATGGTAAGTGGCTGAGGCATTGAATTGATCCATTAGCCATTTTTCATAAGTGCCTTTAGCAACAAGCTGATCAATACTTTTACTTGTAGGGCCAAAGGTAGAACGGTTTAAAAATTTAGCTGCTTCTGCTTGGTTTTTAACGCTATGGGAGGAGGATAAGGTAGGGGGAGGGTCTTGATTATTGTTATCAGTATTTGTACCACCGCCACAAGCACTCATAAAGATGGCGATTAAGAATGGTATTGCTACTTTGCTTAATTTGGACATACGAGTATCCTTGTTGGTTTTATTGGTCTCAATCTAATTAGAGTGAGAATTCTAGTATTATGTTGCTTGGCTTAATCCACACTTAATGTGTGCTTATTGTTAAGGTATTGAACCTATGACAGATATTCTTAAAGAAGTTTCAAAAAAACTTCATGAAAATAATTTATCTCTGGTATCAGCAGAGTCATGTACTGGTGGTTGGGTGGCAAAAAAAATGACAGACTTGGCAGGAAGCTCTGCTATTTTTGATCGAGGATTTGTTACCTACAGCAACCAAGCAAAGCAGGAAATGCTGGGTGTTTCAAAAGTATCATTAGATAAGCATGGTGCTGTGAGTGAACAAGTTGTTGCAGAAATGGTGGTAGGAGCACTCAAAAATTCACAAGCAGATATAGCATTGTCAATCAGTGGAATTGCAGGGCCAGCTGGTGGAACCGATGAAAAGCCGGTAGGAACAGTTTGCTTTGGGTGGATGAAACGGGGAGAGAAAGCAGTAGTGAAAACTATTTTAATAGCGGGAGATAGAGATAAAATACGTAAGCAAGCGGTAGAGTTTTCATTGGAAGGAGTGATAAAACAAATATAATGTTTGCTTATTGTTCGCTTTTTGATTTAGAATAGAACAAACGACGAAACCGTATAAAACGAAGCATAAAAATAATATGCAAACAAAATGAAATAATAATTGGATTAGGGTTACTAAAAATGGATGAACAAAGAAAACAAGCATTAGCAGCGGCATTAGGGCAAATTGAAAGACAGTTTGGTAAAGGTACTGTTATGCGTATGGGCGATTCAGCCGCTGCGCGCAATATTGATGTTATCTCAACAGGTTCATTGACCTTAGATCTTGCACTAGGCATAGGTGGACTACCAAAAGGTCGTGTAATAGAAATATATGGGCCAGAGTCGTCGGGTAAAACTACCATGACATTACATGCGATTGCAGAGTGTCAAAAATTAGGTGGAACCTGTGCATTTATTGATGCAGAGCACGCACTTGATCCTGGTTATGCTAAAAAACTAGGTGTAAATATTGATGAATTATTAATTTCACAACCCGATACAGGTGAACAAGCGTTAGAAGTTACCGATATGTTGGTACGTTCTGGTGGTATTGATATGGTCGTTGTTGACTCGGTAGCAGCGCTGACCCCAAGAGCGGAAATTGAAGGCGACATGGGTGACTCACACATGGGCTTGCAGGCACGTTTAATGTCACAAGCCCTGCGTAAGTTAACGGCGAATATCAAACGATCAAATACAATGGTTATGTTCGTCAATCAAATACGTATGAAAATTGGCGTAATGTTTGGTAGCCCAGAAACGACTACAGGCGGTAATGCGCTTAAATTTTATGCATCAGTTAGGTTGGATATTCGCCGTATTGGAGCAATCAAAAAAGGCGATGAAATTGTTGGTAATGCAACACGTGTAAAAGTTGTTAAAAATAAAATGGCACCTCCTTTTAAACAAGCTGAGTTTGAAATTCGTTATGGTGAGGGTGTATCTCACGTTGGTGAGTTATTAGACCTAGGTGTGCAAGAAGGCTTGGTAAATAAAGCAGGTTCTTGGTATAGCTATAAGGGAGAAAAGATTGGACAAGGTAAAGATAACTCAGGTACATACCTTAAAGAAAATCCTGAAATTGCAGATGAATTAGAAGCTTTGATTCGTGAAAAACTACTGCCATCAAAAGAAGAAGTAAGTGTTGAAGATGGTAAGGGAGAAAAAAAAGAAAAAACAAGTAAGACAAAATAACGAGTAGTTGCTTAAATGATTTTTGCTTGTTTTATGAAATGAGCCAAATGAGAAGAAAAACATTGTGCTGACTACTAGTGCATTTTGAACTGATACAGTTTTAGTAGCCCCCTTTCCCTCGCCATTGTGTGAGGGATTTTTTTAGGAAAAATAAGATGAGTAAGTTAGTTTTCAGTAAAAGAGATAATGCCTCACGCTGTAAAAATTCTGCAATATATTCATTGGCAATGCGGGAGCATTCCCGTCTCGAACTAAAAAATAAGTTATTAAAAAAAGACTATGTAGAAGGAGTTGATTTAGATAAATTATTAGATGAGCTAGAAGTAAGTGATTATCTAAGTGACCAACGTTTTACAGAAAGTTTTATACGCTATCGAGTATCACGAGGACAGGGGGAAATAAAAATAATAAATGAGTTAAAACAACGTGGTGTAAAAGCGTCAATAATAAATATTTCTATTCAAGAGTCGGGTGTAGATTGGTTTTCCTTAGCAAAGCAAATCAGAGAAAGAAAATTTGGTGAAACCTTGCCAATTGATTACAAGCTGAGGAGTAAACAAATGCGTTTTCTATTAGGGCGTGGCTTCGATGCAGAAATGATTAGATATGCCGTTGAGTAGATCATTAAATATGGTGATTTTTTCAAACATATAAAAACCTTGAAACTACTTGTGCAACCATAGACAATACCGCTTTCGCTCCTAATGAAAGTAAGTAGAGTCGCACATGTCACAAGAATCTAAAAAAGTAATGAGTACCGCAAAAATCAGACAAGGTTTTCTCGATTTTTTTGCGAGTAAAAACCATGAAATTATTGACTCAAGTTCTCTGATACCTGGAAATGATAAAACATTACTTTTTACCAATGCAGGCATGGTTCAATTTAAAGATGTTTTTCTAGGTGAAGATAAGCGTAAATATAGTAGGGCAACTACTTCCCAGCGATGTGTGCGAGCAGGTGGAAAACACAATGACCTTGAAAATGTAGGCTATACAGCCCGTCACCACACATTTTTTGAAATGCTTGGCAATTTTAGTTTTGGTGATTACTTTAAAGAAGAAGCAATCAACTATGCTTGGGAGTACCTCACAAAGATAGCAATGTTGCCACCAGAAAAACTATGGGTGACAGTATATGAAGATGATGATGAAGCGGCTGACATCTGGATTAATAAAATAGGTTTCCCTGCTGACCGTATAAGTCGAATCGGAGATAAACCTGGTAAAAAATACGAGAGTGATAACTTTTGGGCAATGGGCGATACAGGACCTTGTGGGCCATGTTCAGAAATTTTTTATGATCATGGTGAACACATTTGGGGTGGCCCTCCCGGTACTCCAGAAGAAGATGGGGATCGTTATATTGAAATATGGAACCTTGTATTTATGCAATACAATCGTTCTAAAGATGGAAAAATGAATCCACTACCAAAGCCTTCTGTTGATACAGGTATGGGTTTAGAGCGATTATCCGCAATTTTACAAAATGGTCATAACAACTATGATATTGACCTGTTCCAAAATTTAATTAAGTTTATTGCGGAATTATCTGGAACAGAAGATCTGTCTAATGCTTCACTAAAAGTGATAGCAGATCATATTCGTTCATGTTCATTCTTGATTGTTGATGGGGTTGTGCCTTCAAATGAAGGACGAGGATATGTACTAAGAAGAATTATTCGTCGTGCTGCACGTCATGGGCATAAGCTTGGCTTGAATAATGCTTTTTTTCATAAAATAGTAAAACCACTTGTGAAAGAAATGGGAGCGGCATACCCAGAGCTTGCAAAGGCTGAATCAAGCGTTGAACAGATTCTTCTTAAAGAAGAGAAACGCTTTGCTGAAACACTTGATCAAGGTATGAAGATCTTGAGCGATGCAATTAGTAAGCTCAAAGGCGACACAATTCCTGGTGATATGGTTTTTAAGCTTTATGATACTTATGGCTTTCCACTTGATTTAACGGCAGATATTGCACGCGAACATAAGCTCAAAATTGATGAGGCAGGATATGAATCAGCAATGGAGCAACAACGCCAAACAGCGAGAGCAGCGGGTAAATTCGACACTGACTATACTGATAAATTAGACGTTACAGGTGAGACAAATTTCAGTGGTTATGACAAAACAACAGACGAAGTTGTTATTGAATCACTATTTGTGAAAGGTGAAAAGGTAGAAGAGCTAAAAGCTGGCGAACAGGGGCAGGTGATATTAAAAAATACTCCTTTCTATGCTGAGTCAGGCGGTCCAGTTGGTGATACTGGTCAGTTAAGTAGTAACAATAATATTTTTGATGTTAATGATACGCAAAAGCAAGGCAGTGTCTTTATACATAATGGAGTCATGAAATCAGGCTCAATAAAGGCTGGCAATATATTAACGGCACAAGTTACTGAAGAACGTCGACAAGCGATTGTCTTAAATCATTCGGCTACACACTTAATGCATAGAGCTTTACGTGAAGTATTGGGTGAACATGTTGAACAAAAAGGCTCATTAGTGACAGCTGATCATTTACGTTTTGATTTCTCTCATGCCGAAGCGATGACGAAAGAAGAAATATCGCGTGTAGAAAAAATGGTGAATGATGAGATTCGTTTGAACGCAGAAGCTAAATCGAATGTTACAACAATGGATGAAGCAGTTAAACAGGGCGCAATGGCACTGTTTGGTGAAAAATATGGTGATGAAGTTAGGGTTGTAAATATTGGCTATTCAACAGAACTTTGTGGTGGTGTTCACGTGAAGCGCGCGGGTGATATTGGTTTATTTAAACTAATTAGCGAGAGTGGTGTTGCTGCAGGAGTACGTCGTGTTGAGGCTGTAACAGGTGTAGGAGCACTAAGCTGGGTTGAAGAGAGAACTACGCAATTAGAGTCTATCGCAAGCTTGGTTAAGTCAGCTGTGAATGGGGCTGAAGAAAAAGTAGGTCTGATACTAGAAAAATCACGTTCATTAGAAAAAGAATTAGATCAGCTGAAATCAAAGCTTGCGGCGCAAGCAGGTTCAGATTTAGCATCACAAGCTGTTGAAGTTAATGGGATTAAAGTTTTAGCCACAAATTTAGAAGGTGTTGATCCAAAATCACTACGAGATACTGTAGACCAATTGAAGAATAAATTAGGTAAAGCTGCGGTGGTTGTTTCAACCGTTGCTAATGGTAAAGTTAGTTTAGTTGCAGGTGTAAGTAAGGCAGAAACATCATTGATTAAAGCAGGTGATTTATTGAAGCACGTTGCTAGTCAAATTGATGGTAAAGGTGGAGGGCGACCTGATATGGCACAAGGCGGTGGTAATGATGTGAAGGCATTGCCTAAAGCGCTTGAATCAGTGGTTGCATGGATAGAAGAGCAGGTAGGAAGTTAAAACATGACTAAACTAGTCGTACAAAAATATGGTGGAACCTCAGTTGGTACTGTTGAACGTATTCAAGAAGTTGCAAAGCGTGTAGTTCGCTATCGTGAACGTGGTGATTCAGTTGTTGTTGTTTTATCAGCAATGTCCGGTGAAACAAATAAACTAGTGGCACTAATTAATGAGATTAACCCACAAGGTTCAGCGCGTGAGAAAGATGTGGTTTTATCTACGGGTGAACAAGTTACGATTGGCTTATTGAGCCTAGCGCTTGAGGCAAAAGGTTGTGTAGCGCGTTCTTATACAGGCACGCAAGCGCGAGTGATGACGGATAATGCATTTAGCAAAGCTAGAATCAGTGATATAGATAGCACTAAAATTAAAGAGGACTTAGAAGCGGGAAAAGTCGTAGTTGTAGCAGGGTTTCAAGGTGTAGATTGCGATGGAAATATCACAACACTTGGTCGCGGTGGTTCGGATACAACGGCGGTTGCATTAGCTGTTGCACTTGGGGCGGATGAATGCCAAATTTATACAGATGTGGATGGCGTTTATACAACTGATCCTCGCATGGTGCCTGATGCAACGCATATTCCAAAATTGGCCTTGGAAGAAATGCTAGAAATGGCAAGTCAAGGTTCAAAAGTTTTACAGATTCGGGCAGTAGAGTTTGCTCATAAATATAATATGCCAATTCGAGTGCTATCAAGTTTTGATGAAGGCGATGATGGGAAAAGTACGCTGGTAACGCGTGAGGAAGATATAATGGAAGAAGTACTGGTTCGAGGTGTGGCTTTTAATAAGGATGAAGCACAATTAACAATCACGGGTGTACCAGATCAGCCTGGTGTTGCATATAAAATAGTAGGACCAATTTCTGATGCTAATATCGAAGTGGATATGATCGTGCAAAATATTGGAGAAGATGGTGCAACTGATTTCACTTTTACTGTGCATCGTAATGATTATGCCGAAGCCAAAAAAATACTTTGTGCAACGGGCAAAGAGCTGGGTGCTGAAAACTGTAGTGGTAATGATAAAATAGCTAAAGTTTCTATTATTGGTGGTGGAATGCGCTCTCACGCTGGTGTTGCATCAGATATGTTTGAAGCCTTAGCGAAAGAAAATATCAATATTCATATGATTTCAACATCTGAGATCAAAGTATCAGTTGTTGTTGATGAAAAATACTTAGAGCTTGCAGTAAGAAGCCTGCATGAGACGTTTGGTTTAGGCCAAGCATAGTTTTTTACTCTTAAATTCTTTAAAAATCACTATTTATAGTGGTTTTTTTATGACCACCCCCCTTCTTTTTCTGTGTTTTATAACCCTAAAGGGTGGTCGTCACTACGCTCCAACACTATCTCGCGTTGCTCAGCTCGATGATTTGTAGGTTAAAAAGGCATCAAACAACAAGTATTTTAATACAAGTTATAAAGTTAAGGCTGAGTTAAGCTGTTTCTTGTGATAATAGTGCCGTCTATCTGAAAAAATAGTTATCTTTCAATAAGAATACTAAATGATAACTATGCAGAGAATAAGAAAAGAACGAATGTAGACTGATAATAATAAATGACCTCAGGAAAGTGGTTCATAATTAAAATAATGGAGAAAGCGGATGTTAATTTTAACAAGACGCGTAGGTGAAGCGTTAATGATTGGTGATGATGTCACTATTTCGGTGCTTGGAGTTAAGGGAAATCAAGTACGTATTGGTATTGATGCACCTAAAGAAGTAGCGGTGCACCGCGAAGAAATCTATGAACGTATTAAAAGCGAATCTTTAAGGTTGGTTGAGCCAGAGCAAAACTCGGGCTAAACCAGATTTACTGATTAAGGTTTTAAGTAATAACTTTTGCGCCGTTCGGTGTGCCTAAAATCAAAACATCAGCAGAGCGTTGAGCAAATAAGCCAATCGTAACTACACCAGGTAGTTGATTAAAGTGTGTTTCCATTTTGACTGGTTCCATGATTTCTAAGCCATGAATGTCAATAATAATATTGCCATTATCAGTAGTGAAGCCCTCTCGTAATATAGGTTTTCCACCCATTTTTACAATTTCAC
>Ga0256834_1002463_pt1 | contig 11645 bp, 8 predicted proteins | sample 4281140metaG_FD_190536 | JGI IMG/M metagenome (GOLD analysis project Ga0256834, IMG submission 190536) | Hydrothermal vent microbial communities from East Pacific Rise, Pacific Ocean - 4281-140 | ecosystem: Environmental > Aquatic > Marine > Hydrothermal vents | place: Pacific Ocean: East Pacific... | reverse complement strand
TACTCGATCACCCTTCCAATATCTTAAAGTCGGGACAGCATGATGACGCCTTTTACAAAGAGCTATGGGATACAGTGTTAGCAGGAAAAACCTACTCCAATGTTTTAGCAAACAAAAAAAAAGATGGCCAGATTTATTATGAAGAGTTAACCATTTCACCAATGTTTGATGAGAATCACTGCATTGAAAATTTTGTTGCTACGGGCAAAGACATTACACAACGTATTAAGATGGAGCAAAAGCTTAAGCAGTATGCCACCACCGATGAGCTGACTAACCTTTCCAATCGCCGTCGGGGTAATGAAATCTTAGATGTTGAAATTGACCGTGTTCATCGTTATGGGAGTAGTTTTGCCCTCCTTATGATTGATATTGACCACTTTAAGAATGTTAATGATACCTATGGCCATGATATTGGCGATCAAGTATTGCAACAACTCAGTAAAGTACTCTCTTTACATATTCGAAAAAGTGATGCCCTCATGCGTTGGGGCGGTGAAGAGTTTCTTATTGTAGCCGTTCATATGAGTCATGATGAAGTTATCAGCTTTGCTAATAAACTCAAGAGTGCCGTTAATTCGTACACCTTTGACATTAAGAGTGATATCACCGTCAGTATCGGAGCTACATTATGTCAGGAGAAGGATACAAAATCCAGCTTACTCAAACGTGTTGATAAAGCACTCTATAAAGCAAAAAAAGCAGGAAGAAATCGTGTTGTTTTTGTTTGATGATAAATAATATGAAAATCCCCTTCTTCAAGGTGGATTTTCATGCTAGACATTAAATTACCGTCGGCCTCCCATGCTACCACGGTTACTACGACCACCTCGGCTACTCGTACTACCACCGGTACTGCTTCCTGATAAGAAGCTATGACACTCACGACATTGACGACGTTCATATAACTCTGTTGCATGATGCACATTACTACCTCGTCTTGGCATTCCCGTAACTGTTCCTACAGAATGACATTGTAAACAGTCATTGACTAAAACCACACCCATTTCACCCGTTTCTTCAGAATATTCGGTAAGATGACAGGTCAAACAGTGATATTCACCTTGTGATACATCACCTGGTGCCACTGTATCATGCCAACCGTAATAGAGTCCTTCAATAGGTTTTCCCACCAAGGCATGGTGACGATCGGCATTCACTGTTTGTAATGCTGGATGCGGTTGTGTTGCATTATCTCCATGGCATAATCGACACTGATCTTCCGTAGGAGTACCGTTGAAAATACTTTTGCCTCGTGCCATTGCATCAGAACTCATCACAAGTACAAAAACTAAAATTACACCCATGAAAGAGAACTGCTGCATCTTTTTTTGAATATTTCTAATCATCTTTGTTCCTTAATATATTACATTTCAAGTATTAGTCAACACAAAAGAAATACAAGGTTGTAATATTTTAAAACAATGAATTTTTAATATTACAAATATAATACATTTTCTATAGATCAATGTGATAATCAATACTTGTTTCACGTTTATTATAGCACGAAAAGAATAAGAGTATCTTATACGAAAGAAACTTTTTTATGACATAGCATCACTTAATATTTTATAACCTAATCCACTTGAGTTTTCAATCAAATCAACTCCGAGTGTCTGACGTGTTCTATAAACCAGAGAACGCAGTGTTTTTTTACAAACCTGCTTTTCATAAACATATTGAGATATCTGTTCAAAAGAGATACTGATATTGACATTTTCACTAAGTATCCTCACTAAGCGTAATGCCTTTTTACTCAGTTGTATCTCTTGGCCATTTTTGAATAGTCGAACCAGTTTTCGATCGTAAATAAACCCATGGTTTAATGGAATAATATCTTTTTCATAACCACTGTTTTGTACTGTATGCTCTCGTATAGAACTATTAGCTTTAGCCAATGCAATGGTAGCTAGAATCTGCTTTTCTAAATAAGGTTTCATAATGTAACCATCGGCATCTGAAGAGGCAACATAGTTTATAATATCGTTACTGGAGTAGCCTGTTAAAAAAATAATTTTAGTATCAATATGCTTTCGGATCTCTAAAGCAGCATCACAACCGCTTATATTATCTTTGAGCATAATATCCATCAAGATAATTTGAGGCTGTAGCTCTTTTGCTTTGCTAATAGCATCAACACCTTTATCGCAACTTCCCACGACAGTAAAGCCGTGATATTCAAGGAGTCGTTGTAAACACTCCACCACAATCACTTCATCTTCTACAATCAATATTGTACACGTTTCAACCATACCCCTAATGTTCCTTTTAAAGCATTCAGTAAACAATATGTACTGTTTACAAAAGCTCCCCTATACTTTGATAATTTCAGTAATACTAACATAGTATTCATATCTTTTAATTATTGCAAATGTAATGTTAGTTCTTTATTAATTACACAAATTGAAACTGACAACAGAACAGAAACTTAAACACGACTGTTTTAGTTTGGTTTAATCAAGTTCCCAGATACAAAGAGTTTTCAACAGAAAAAAAGCTAATGAAATACAAACGAAACATTTTAAATGTAGAATATGTCTCGAGGTTTATTGGAGATGCACTATTGGCAAATCTTATATTTGATTTGTAGGTGTACCGAGCCCAGCCTTTACAAGAACTAGGTTCAGGTTATGTCTGAAAGTTACAATCTTTAAAAGGAGGTTTTTAAATCGTTGAGATCAGGTTAGGTTGCAAACCTAATATTACAAAACGCTTAGTCCGCGTTTATTTAAAAAAGGAGTCTTTTATGTTTGGAAATATAAAAACATCGGTAGCTACATGTAAAGCGGTACTACTGATTATGCTAACAAGCTTTACGCTAAGTTGGGCTGACGTACCACCACCACCGGTAAATCAGAACTTGGGTATTCCCGATTCTGTATTTAACAATCTTGAAAAAGAAAACTGTTGGTACTGTCATGCACCGCAACGTTTAACTGATGCTAACCTTACAAACCTTGGTTGGACATTTACAGCGCCACCAGTTAAAGCAGGTATCATTACTGATCGTCACCATGCTCGTGTAGGAACTCTTATTGCTCCTAATACACAAGCACCATTTGGAGTAGTTGGCGAAAACTATGCGTGTACATCGTGTCACCTTATTGAGTGGGATGATGCTTTAATGGCAAATGTAGTTGTTCAAAACTTTACAGATTGTCTTAACTGTCACACGCAAACAGCTGGTACCGCATCGGTGCACCACCTAACTGCACCGGCACAAGCACTCAACTGTAAACACTGTCACGGGTCTGTCATTGACAATCCAAATGATGGTCATTATATCCCAACAGGTCGTGTACCTACTACCATGACACCTCGTGCTAGTAATGGTTCAGGACCAAACGGTGAAGGTGCATGTACATTCTGTCACAGTCCAGGTCTTGAAGCAGCTTCAGGTGTTTCCGTTAATGCAAATGCAGTCACTCACCACAGTACCGGTATTGGTCAAATAGGTGTTTCTGCTCTTGATTGTACGTTATGTCATGATCAATCTGGTACTAATTGGGAGATTCGTCGTTGTGAAAACTGTCACGGTATCAACTCAATTCACAACATTCAAACCGACTCAAATGGTGACGGTAACGTAACTGTTGGTGGAGAAGCCGCATACTATGGGCATGTTGGTAATGATCCAATTGATTGTAACGGTTGTCATGGAAGTTATATAGGCGCATCAACAATGAATCCTGGTGGAGCACTTGTTCCAAGTGTTACAGGTTTAAATAACAGTGTTATTGTTGCCGGTACTACAGCGACAATTACTATTGACGGTGAAGCACTTGTTAATGATCTTCAAACATCTAGTGGTCCAAAACGTCTTGCTTCTAAAATTGTACTGACTGACCTAAACGGTATTGAAACAGAATTAACACCAAATTCAATTTCACCGTCTGCTGCTGAAGTAACACTTCCACCAAACTTAGAGCCAGGAAGCTACTATGTACGTGCCGTTAAAGGTAGTTCAGAAAGTAATCCAATTAGCCTTGTTGTTAAACCAGCTGTTGTCATTGAATGGGCAGAGTTCTGGGAAGGTAATACACTAACTGTTGAAGGACATGGATTTGGTTCATACATGAATGCTCAAGAGTCTGGAACTAGTGTTACAGTCAATGGTGCAGAGTGTAAAGTCACATCATGGACTGATAAACTTGTTATTGCTGAATGTCCGGAAAAATGTGGTAAACTTGTACTTGAAACCATCTCTGGTAATGCAACCGACAATATGTTTGGTGGTTGTGAAACAGCTACAGTACCAGATCTTAACCCTACAATAGATGCTATTGACAGTGACTATTACTGGGATATTGTAACTATTGACGGTAGTGGTTTTGGTAATGGTGCCAATGCTAGTGTTACTGTAAATGGTGATACATGTAAAGTAACTGCTTGGAGTGACAATAAAATTGTTGCTGAAGAGTGTCCAATTCGTGGTTGTGATACAATGATTGCTATTAGTGATCAAGGAAGTTTCACTAAACTTTTGGATTGTAATTAATAGATAAAAAGCACCCAGAAGCTTTTTTTCAATAACAATTCATTACTGTTTACGGTCTGTTTTCAGACCGTAAACTCACTACAAATAAAAACTATCCATCGAAGCATCAATTCAAAAAACTTTCTGCTATAATATACGTTTATTAAAATACAAGAACAATATTAAGGTAAAATACATGATGTTAACAACAAAAACAATCTTAAAACAGATATTTCTTCTCTCTTCTCTTCTAATAATTTCTACGGCAACGGTTATGGCTGATAGTGCCGTCATCATCGGCTTTCATCAACAACCCGGAAGTATAGAAAAGAAGCTTATAGAAGATGTTGGAGGTACTATTAAACACACCTTTTCCCTTCTACCGGCTATCGCGGCAAAACTCCCTGAAGAGAGTCTGAGTACACTTTTGACAAATCCATCAGTCAGCTATATTAAAGAAGATGTAACAGTCAATGCCATCGATCCAAGCCTTTCAACAACTTCCAAACAGTTGTCTACCAAGCCACTGACCACTCAAAGTCTGGCATCAGATATTGAATATCAAAACTCATGGGGTGTCGAACGCATTGGTGCTAAGGTGGCTCATGACAATAATATTACCGGCGAGGGTATTAAAATTGCTATCTTAGATACCGGTATTAACTATCATCATGAAGACCTCAATGCTAATTATCGTGGAGGCCACAACTTTGTTACCAACGGTCGTGGCAGTGATGATCCTTTTGATGATAGCTTTAATCAACACGGTACCAACATTGCCGGTATCATAGCAGCAGAGTCCAATGGAGTCGGTGTTATCGGTGTTGCTCCACAAGCCTCTATTTATGCTGTCAAAGTCCTCGACGGTAGTACTTTTGGGTCATTAAGCGATATATTAGCCGGTATTCAATGGGCTGTTGACAATCATATGGATATTGCCAATATCAGCATTGCCGGCGTTGATTCCGACTTGCTAAAAGCTACCTGTGATGCGGCAGAACAGTCCGGTCTTCTCATTGTGGCTGCTGCCGGTAATACTTATAGCGGACCGGCACAATACCCTGCCTCATTTAACTCAGTTATTGCTGTAACCGGTACTGATGATAATGATAACAAAGGCTATTTTGCTCCTATTGATCCGGTTTTAGAGATAGCTGCACCAGGTCTAAATATTTACTCGACAGCGCAAGAGAACACCTATGCAGAACTTAGTGGTACCTCTCAATCAGCCGCCTTTGTCAGTGGAGCGGCTGCACTCATACTCTCTTACGGTATTGAAGACATCAACCATGATGGCAAAAAGAACAATCGTGATGTCAGACTCAAGCTCCAAACCTCTGTCACTGATCTGGGAAATATTGGACGTGATGATCAGTTTGGATATGGACTATTGAATCTGCGTGATGCTTTTACAGCATCTCAACCTTTATCTATTAACGTAGAAAAAAAGAGTTCTTGGAGTGATAGCATTAAAGAAACTTCTTTTGAGAACAGCACGTATGAGCTTAGTATGACAAACAGTGCCCTTAGCAGTATTGTGGTTCTCGTTTACGAAAACAATCACTTTCGTGGTGATTTAACAAAGTTCTACTTTTTTCAAAGTGATAGTGATGAAATATCACTTCATCTGGATGCAAGCAATACCACATTGAATGTTTTTTTCATTCCTCTTGGTACCGTCGGTGCCTCGGCACAAATAACAATTACACCCTAATTTTGGAGATTTTAACAGCATGAAAAAAAACAATACCATTGTGAACAGGTCATCCCTGTCATTTATTCTATCCGCTCTACTTGTAGCAGGACTATTTAACGGATGTGATACTAAGACACAAACCTCATCAGAGGCTGAACCGGTAAAAGAAAAAGTTGTTTTACAAGAAGCTGCCGACTCCACTAAAGCGGCTACAAAAAAAATAGTAGCACGTGTGAACAACACTCCTCTTTATGCTGATAAACTGGATGCATTGGTTCAAAAACAACTTCAAAAAGACAAACGCTTTAATACGGGGAGTTCACATCCGGCACAACGCAATCGGATTGAGCAAAAAATACTTACAAAAATGATTAATGATGAGGTATTACGTCAGGCCAGTCTTAAAGAAAATGTTGAAAATATTGAAGAAAAAATTGCACAAGAACGCCAAGCCATTCAAAAAAACTTTGGAAATGAAGAGAAGTTCAAAGGCTATCTTGCTTCAATGAAAATGAATGATACACAATTCACCAATTTTTTAAAAGAAAAAGTTCATCTTAAAGAATATTTTAAAAAATATGGTCTTGACAACCCTGAAATACCTGAAGAAAAGCTTCGAGCATTTTATGAGGACGGTAAAAAGAACTTTAGAAGAGAAGCAATGGTTCAAGTCAGTCAGATTCTTCTACCTTTAGAAAAAGGTAGTGATGTAAACACCATTCAAGCTACTCTTGATAAAGCTAATACATTACGAGAAAAGCTTCTACAAGGTGAAGATTTTGCCACTTTAGCACGACAATACTCTCAGAGTCGAGAAGCTAACGAAAGTAACGGTAGTCTCGGCTTTATTAAAAAAGGCTACATGCCCGCTTCATTTGAAACCATGGCATTCTCTTTAGACAAAGGTGACATTAGTAAGCCGGTTCTAACACAGTTTGGCTACCATATTATTAAAATCACCGATAAGCTTCCTGAACGTACAGCTCCTTATGAAGAAGTCAAAGAATTTATCCGAAAATTCTTGCAAGAGAAAAAAGTTATTCAAAATACTTTGATGCATATTCAACAACTTCGTAATAAAGCTGACATTGAGATAGTAAAGGATTCAGAAACACTCCAATCAATAAAATAGCCTTTTTATAGGGCTATTAATCTGAGTCCATATTGAAATCATCTCATATAGAAGGATTATATCATGCCAAAAATGACCAACTCTGTTGTTCCGTTGTTTGTTCTATTACTTGTGTTGTCAGCACTAGTTTATGCAGCACCAAGTGCTTATTACTCTCTTGAAAACAACATAACGCAAGATAGTAACCAACTTCAAAACCCACGAGGAATAGCATTAGATAGCCATGGTAATATTTATCTAGCCGATACAGACAATCACCGTATTTTAAAGTTTTTATCCGGAAGCAGTGAAGGCATTGTTATCGCCGGTGATAATACTCAAGGCAGTGCTGCTAATCAACTCCATTCACCTTACGACATTGCTATTGATTCTAATGACAATCTCTATGTTTGTGATACACTCAATCATCGTATTCAAAAGTTTGTATCTGGCAGTAGCATAGGAATCACTATAGCCGGTGGCAATGGTCAAGGCAATGCCCTTAATCAACTCAATACACCTTATAGTATTAGTATTGACTCAAATGGAATACTTTATATTGCCGATGTTTTCAACTCACGAATTATTAAATTCAACCCTGGAAGTACTAATGGCATTGTTGTCTTGGGAGAAGATAGTGCTATCACAATAAAAACTCAACCCTACTTTCTAACCGATATTGCGGTAGATAATAGCGGAGTGCTTTATATAGCTGATGCTTTAAATCACCAGATCTTAAAGTTTATACCTGGAAATACTCAAGTACTCACCGTTGCCGGTGGTAATGGCAGTGGTTCTGCTTCCAATCAGCTCAATGCCCCAAGAAGTATTATTCTCGATACACATGATAACTTATATGTTGTCGATACTGAAAATCACCGTATTCAAAAATTTACTCCTGGAAATACTAACGGTATTACGGTTGCTGGAGGATATGGTGATGGTTTTGCTCTAAATCAATTATCAAATCCTCAAGACCTTGTTCTTGGAAGCGATGGAACACTCTATGTTAGTGACACGTTAAACCAAAGAGTTCAGAAGTTTCCTCAAGAAAGTACTCAAGGCATTACCGTTGCCGGCAGAACTGAACCTGAAAAAGAAATTATCCCTTTTAACAACCCTCAAAGTATTGTAGTTGGGAAAAGTGGCGCTATCTATGTTTCTGATACCTACAACCACCGTGTCCTTAAATTCACTCAAGGCAACACAGAAGGAGTCGTTGTCGCTGGCGGCAATGGTCAAGGAGAAGCTCCCGATCAGTTAAATCATCCTTTTGGAATTTTTCTTGATGCTAATGAAAATCTCTATGTTACTGATCGTGATAACCATCGTATCCAAAAGTTTACTCCTGCAAATACTTCGGGGATTACAGTAGCCGGAGGTAACGGTGGAGGTGATGCTCAGGATCAGTTATACTACCCACGTAGTGCGGTAATCGATGTCAATGGTAATCTCTATGTAGCTGATACTATGAATCAACGCATTCAAAAATTTCCTCAAGGAAGCCGCCAAGGCATCACTATAGCTGGAAAAGACGATAATCTTTTTAAAGTTACACGACTTTATGACCCCAGTGGTATTGCTCTTGATGGAAATAATGGTCTTTATATTACTACAGGTAATCGAGTCCAAAGATTCTTACTCAATACTGTTGATGTCATGACTGTCGCCGGTACCATCACCCCAGGATCCAATGCTAATCAACTCAACAATCCTTTAGGTATTACATTAGATCGCGAAGGTAATCTGTACGTAGCCGATACTAACAATCATCGTATTCAAAAATTTTCTCCGGGTAGTAGTAGCGGCATTACTATTGCCGGAGGCAATGGGTACGGTTCACAAATGAATCAACTCAATCGCCCTATTGGCATTGCAGTTGACGATACACAAAATCTCTATGTAGCTGATAGTGACAATAATCGTATTCAACTTTTTAATCTTGTACAACCGACATCTCCTGCTATTATGTTTTATCTCATACAATAATGTGCACTCAAAACGGTTCTTGTATCGTTTTGACGCTTCTATTTATATATTACTATTAATTATAGCTTTACAACTGACACAAAAAACACAGCTAATGAAAAACATGATATAATAAGTAGCATATTATGGAGTCAAAAAATGAAACTTACAATGAACTATCTTGTTTTATCTCTTTTTAGCCTGTTGGCACTAGGCACTACCCAACTTAGTGCCAGCATTATCAATACTAAGCATAATCTTTCTGTCTCAAATACGGCAGGAACCATTAAAGCGCAAGCAGAAACTGAAATCTGTGTATTTTGTCATATTCCTCACCAATCTCGTCCTCTGGGAAAACCCCTGTGGAATCGCAGCATGCCAACATCAAACTATACCATGTATGATAGTACCTACTTGCGTCGTTTAGGCTATCCCGAAATTGCATCTGATCTTGGAACTGCCAATGATACTCCCGGTGCCCTATCACGTCAATGTCTGAGTTGTCATGACGGTACGGTTGCTGTCGGTTCTGTCTTTAAGTTACGACGTGAATATATGAACGGTAATACCATTGCTATGGTCGGAACTGACGGTGACGGTACTATTCCTGCCACCTCTACAGGTTTTCTTGGAACCGACCTATCAGTTCATCATCCTGTCGGTGTTGAGTACAATTCTGCCGTTACCAAAAACTTTGATATTGGTACACGATCTTCAGAACTTAAAGTTGTTCCCGATGCACCTATTAAATTATTTAGTTACGGCGGGAAAAAATATGTAGAATGCTCCTCATGTCATGACCCTCATAAAGATAACAGTAAATTTTTACGGATAGATTCTGGAGGTAATCATGCCAAAAACATACGTGATACCTGTTTAGCATGTCACGATAAAAGCGGTGGTGACCCGTGGCCGACAACCCATCAGGTTATCGGCATGCCCTACACCGACCCGAATGTTCTTAATAAATTTGGCTCTTCTAATCCAAGTGATTTTTTCTGCGTCAATTGTCATACTCCACATAATGGAGACGGCGATTACCTGTTACGTAATGTTGAACAACAAACCTGTTTTCAAGGAGCGGCATCTTCTCCAGAGCTCTCATCATGTCACGGTACCGGTTCTGTAGGCGGAGTAGATATTGAATCCGTACTCAACCGCTCTTATGCGCACCCTGTTAATACAACCGATGGTGTTCATAGTAACCTTGATGTCTTTTACGGTACCGGTCATACACGCTTTCCTGCCGGGAGTAAAGGAGTCAGTTGGGATGACTCCAAACATGCAGAGTGTGTAGATTGTCATAATCCACACCGACTCGGTAGTAATACCCATGTGCCTAAAGGACAATGGTACCCTACTACACCGACCAATACCGTATCTGACGTACTTCGAAATGTCACCGGAGTAGAGCCTAGCTGGACACCTCGAGGTACACAGCCTACTGCCTTTACTACATTGGAATCCGCAGAAAAAGAGTACCAAATCTGTCTAAAATGTCACTCTTACTGGGGTGTTGGATCAGCTCCTAATGGAGTTTCAGGACACTTTTTAATCAATGAAGGTATCTATGCGACTGACCAAGCATGGGAATTCAATCCTAATAACCGCTCCGGTCACCCCGTTGTCATGCCGCTTAATAGCAGACCCGGCTCTACTGAACCCAAAGCACTGCCAGCCAATCAACTCTTAGCACCGTGGAATACTAGCCCAGGATTTACCTCTATGTACTGCTCCGACTGCCACGGAGCCGATAATGAACTCGGAGGTGACCCACGAGGACCCCATGGTTCTAATATGAAATTTATGCTCAAAGGTGTTAATAAATACTGGCCGGCCAACCCAGCTGGAAGTCTCTATAGAGTTCGCGATATCTTTGAAGGCGGTGATACAGATCTTTTTTGTAATAACTGTCATGACCTAACTCAAGCACGAGTACACCAATTCAAAGCAGGTCAAGTTGCAGGATGGACTAATGTCCCTGAGACATTAAAAAATACAACCTGTGTCTCTTGTCATGTAGCAGTACCTCACGGTTCTACCTTATCACGACTCATTGGCTATGAAAGTTTTCCTGAACCGTATAACTTTGGTGGTAACTCTTTAAAACTTCAAGGCTATGTCAAGCAAGCTGCTCTTAACCGTTTACCTAATGCCTATTCACTTGATCCTGCATGTAGCCGATGTCATGACGGTTCTAAGGGTACTGCACCGTATGAAGACTTCATCCCCTAGCCTATCCTTTCCCCATCTCAGCAATGGAGCTTATAAAGCTTCTTACGCTCAGATGATCCGGCAATATTAAGCTGTTTGCGATATTTGGCAATGGTGCGACGCACCATCGTAATCTGAAATTTTGCGGTAATGAGTTCTAAAAGTTTCATATCGCTAAG
>Ga0256834_1002462_pt1 | contig 11646 bp, 7 predicted proteins | sample 4281140metaG_FD_190536 | JGI IMG/M metagenome (GOLD analysis project Ga0256834, IMG submission 190536) | Hydrothermal vent microbial communities from East Pacific Rise, Pacific Ocean - 4281-140 | ecosystem: Environmental > Aquatic > Marine > Hydrothermal vents | place: Pacific Ocean: East Pacific... | reverse complement strand
TGCTGCGCGAGGTCTCCCTGACGATATCCTCGCCCTGGGCCATCAAGGCGCGAATGGCGGTTGGGGCGGTGTAGAAAATGGATACCTGGTGTTTGTCGCACACCTGCCAGAAGCGATTGGCGCTGGGATAGGTGGGAACGCCCTCGAACATGAGGCTGGTGGCGCCATTGGTGAGGGGGCCGTAGACGATGTAGCTGTGGCCTGTTACCCAGCCGATGTCGGCGGTGCACCAGTACACCTCGTTGTCCTTGTAGTCGAACACCAGCTTGTGGGTCATGGCCGCCTGCAGCAGGTAGCCGCCGGTGGTGTGCAATACGCCCTTGGGCTTGCCCGTGGAGCCGGAGGTATAGAGGATGAACAGGGGATCTTCCGCATCCATCTGTTCCGGTTCGCATGCCGGGTCGGCGTCGGCCATGGCCTCGTGGTACCAGATGTCGCGGCCCTCGGTCCAGTCCACGGGATCGCCGCCGCGGCGCACCACCACGGAGGTGTGCACGTTGGGGCAGTTGTCCAGGGCCTTGTCCGCGTTGGCTTTCAGGGGCAGACGCTTGCCGCCGCGAATGGACTGGTCGGCGGTGATGAGCACCTGGCAGTCGGAATCCAGAATACGATCCTTCAGTGCATCGGGAGAGAAGGCGGAGAACACGATGGAATGCACGGCGCCGATGCGCGTACAGGCCAGCATGGCCACCACGGCCTCGGGGATCATGGGCATGTAGATGGATACCCGGTCGCCTTTCTTTACGCCCCTGTCCTTGAGCACATTGGCGAACTTGTTGACGTCTGCATGCAGCTCCCGGTAGCTGATCTTCCTGTCTTCTTCGGGGTCATCGCCTTCCCAGAGGATGGCGGTCTGGTCGCCGCGGGTGTGCAGGTGACGATCCAGACAGTTCCAGGACACATTCAGCTTGCCACCCTTGAACCATTCGACATGCAGGTTGTCTTCCATGAAGCTCCAGTTCAGAACCTCGTCCCATCCCTTGAACCAGTGCAGGTATTTAATCGCCTGTTCGGCCCAGTAGTCTTCCGGATTCTCCACCGAGCGCTGGTAGTCCTTCTGGTAATCTTCGGCGGTGATATTTGCCTGGGCGGCAAAGGCTTCGGGAACAGGGTAGATGATATCTTCTGACATGATAATCTCCGTTGTTTGGTTGATTCGTTTTATTCCACTCCCGGGCGCAGGTCAAGGGTGCAGAAGAAAATTCTTCAGGGGCGGTGGTTTTCGGTAGTTGCCATGGGCGAGCTGGGCCAGAAACAGTTCCGCGGTGGCGATGGCGTCCATGAGTGCGTTATGCGCCTGGTAGGCGGGCAGCCCGTATTGCTTGCGCAGGTTGAACAGCCGCAATTGGTTGGCCTTGCAGGGCTGCTGCTGGCGCTCCAGGCGCCGCCGGGCCAGTTGCATGGTGTCGATTGCAGGGATTACGGGAGCCATCCCGTACAGGGTTTTACAGGCCTGTTGCAGAAAGCCGATTTCCACTGCCGCATGATGGGCCAGTAGCACCTTTCCCTGCAGTTGTCGCAGGATGGATTCCACCGTTTTGGCCAAGGTCTGGCCCTGGGCTGCCTGATCATGGGTGATGTGATGAATGCTGATGTTGTCGCCGCTCATGTCGCGTTTGCTGTGAATGATCTGGTGATGGGCGGTATCCAGCAGGATCCTGTTTTGCCGCAGCTCTACATAGCCAACGCTGAGCAAATGGTCTTTCTTTACATCCAGGCCGGAGGTTTCGAAATCCAAGGCCAGCAATGCTGTGTCGTCAATGCTGCTGTTCCTGTCTGGAAAAGGTGATGCAAGATAGTCCCTCACGGGGCCTGCAGGTGCCTTGTCCAACAGCCGTTTGCGTTTTTTTTCCAGATTGAACAGCCAGTTCAACATTTAGATTCTGTCGGTTTGATAGCGCATTTCCAGGGTGGCCTGCATGGTCTGCACGACCTTGAAAGCGTCTTTGAGATGCTCGCGCTCCAGCTTGGACAGTTGCTTGGGAGACAGGAAGTTGTCCGGGGTTTCTCCCTCGCGTATTTGTGCGGCCTGGTGCTCCAGGCGCAGGTTGCTGATGAATTCGAAGGCGTCCAGAAGATTGGCGGCGCCGCCTTTGCTCAATGAGGGCGTGCCGGCTGCGGCGCCCAGACGGTCTTCTGTGCTGATTTCATTCAGCCCTTCGGCCAGGGCGTAGATGCGCGCCATGTCGATAATGGGCACCAGGCCGGAATGTTTCAGATCCAGGGTGTCGTCATGCTGTCCGTCATGAACCAGCACGAAATCCCGGAAGAAACCCAGGGGCGGGCGGTGGCTGAGGGCGTTGCGCACCATATGTGCCAGGAAGAGCTGGTTGTTCGGTGCTTTTTTCATAATGTTCTTGCGGATCTTGTCCAGTAGTTTTGTCTCGCCGTGAATTACCCGCAAGTCGAAGAAGATGCTCGAAAGCATCAGCGCCATGGGTTCCGGTTGCTCGATCCATTGCTCGAAATAACCCTGCCAGACGGCGGCAGGTTGTCGCCATTTGCTGTTGCTGGCCATGACATCGCCAGGACAGTAGACATAGCCGCATGCGTTCAGTCCATCGTTGACGTATTTGGCCAGGGAAGCAAACCAGGCGTCATCGCCAGGCTGGCTCCTGTCTGAGATGATCAAGCCGTTGTCCTGGTCCGAATGGCAGGTCTGTTCCCGGCGCGCCTGGGAGCCTGCTGCAATCCAGGCATAGGGCGCTGGGGCCGGGCCAAGATCTGCTTCCGCCAGCTCAATCAGGCGCCGGGTGATGGCTTCGGTTATGGCGGTTACCGCATAGCCGACGTGGTGCAGATCAGCGCCCATGGTGGTGAGCTGCAACTGGATGCGGGGCAGCATCCTGCTTGCGTCGATGAGGGCTTCCAGGGATTCTGCCTTGCGAATGGTGCCGGTAAGATGCACCGCGCTCAGTCCTTCCTGACGCATGATGTCCGTGGTGGTGATAATGCCTTTTAATCCGCTGTCATCGAAAACCGGTAAATGGTGTACCTGTTCGCGGGTCATCACCAGCAGGGCGTCGAACAGGCTTTCGCTGGCTCCCAGGCTGATGATGTCTCTGGTCATGATGTCCGCCAGAGGCGAATCGAAGGAAAGCCCCTTCGCCACGCAACGTTGCCGGATGTCCCGGTCGGTAACCAGGCCAACGGGCTGGTTGTCCTGCATCAGAATCAGGGAAGAAACGCCGTGTTCCGTCATCAGGCGTGCGCCATCGCGGATCGATGCGCCGGGAGCGGTGGTAACCAGTTCGCCCCGGCAGATGTCGCCGGCGTAGGTGTGCAGCAGACTGGAGCCGCTTTGTTCCTGCATGGCGGATACCGCTTCTTTCAGGCGTTGTGCCGCGGAGTGGTGAATGAAATGCAGCACTGATGGATCATCTTCCATCAGGTGAGACAGTTGGTCACAGGGAATGCTGTACAGCAAGGTATCTTCCGTTGCCTTGATGTAGAAATCGGGCATGGTCTCGGCTGCGCAAAAGCTGGTGCAAATGTCGCCTTCTCCCAGCATCCCCATGAGATTGCCCTTGCCGGAATACAGGGCCATGGCGCCTTGGCGCAGAATATGCAGTGTGGGAGTAGCGTCATTTCCCGTGGGAATATCCCCACCGCGCCGCACATATTGAATCCTCAGGGCGGAAGTGAGGGAATGCAATATGTTTTCCGGAAGCCGGTCGAAAGGCGGGATTGCCGCGATAAAGTCATGAATTTCCTGAAGCTCGATTTCCATGTCCGCCGCCTATCTGCTCACAGGTATCTCGGCGAAGAAATGGTTCTTGTCAGTCGCCAGCGCCAGGCGGACAACAGCATTCTCCGCCACGGGCTCCTGCAATTCCAGCACCCAACGCTTTGCTGTGCCGCGGCTGCGCATGGATGCGGGCGCCCCTTCTCCCACAGACAGCAGCGCCCCGCGAAGGGGTACGCTGGTGGCCAGATAAACCAGCTGGGCGCCCTGTTTTTCCTCGATGGCGATGTTGGCTGCGATTTCCCGGTGCAGCAATTCACAGACATGGGTAAGCAGACGACAGCCCGGCTGCAACTGCATGGCTTTTGCCGTCCCCGGCTGTTCCTCGATTTTCTCATCGAGATAGATGCCTGCAAGAATGTAACCGCCAATGGCGAGCAGGGGGGCGAGAATAACGGCCAGTTTGATATGCAGGCTGGATTGATAAAAACGCTTGAGTAGCTTCATTGTGTGTTGTTATGCCATGTTCCGCTTAACCGACCCGAGATCAGTCTATTTTGTTAATCCAATATATTGGGTTGCCGGGCGAATAGCAAAGAATGAAAGAAAAAGGCTCCGCCGTTGGGAGGAGCCTTTTTCCGTTTGCCTGGCGCTACATCAGTGCCCGGTTGCAGAACCCGCGCCGGAAGGAACGCGAATGTCCTCGACCATGTGCTGGATGTGCTCCGGTGGCGGTGCGGTCACCTTGCTCACAAGGAATGCGGTGGCAAAGTTGAATACCGCGCCAATGGCGCCAAAAGCGTTGGGTTCAATACCCATGAACCAGTTGCTGCCCCAGCTTTCCAGGTATTTCCAGTCGGCGATAAAGAAAATCCCCTTGTGCTGGAATACATAGAACAGGGTAATGCCGATGCCTACCAGCATTCCGGCCATTGCGCCTTGCTTGTTCATCGTCTTGGAGAAGATGCCCATCATCAGCGCGGGGAAGATGGACGATGCCGCCAGGCCAAAGGCCAGGGCCACCGTCCCGGCTGCAAAGTCCGGCGGATGCAACCCGAGATATCCCGCGGCAGCGATGGCTCCCGCCATGGCGATGCGACTGGCCATGAGCTCCGCTTTTTCGGAAATATTGGGCGCGAACACTCCTTTCAGCAAATCATGGGATATGGATGAGGATATCGCCAGCAGCAAGCCTGCCGCCGTGGACAATGCCGCCGCCAGACCGCCGGCGACGACCAGGGCGACCACCCAATTGGGGAGCTTGGCGATTTCCGGATTGGCCAGTACCATGATGTCCCGGTCAACCTTCACCATTTCATTCTTTTCCTTGTCGGCAACATATTGGATCCTGCCGTCGCCATTCTTGTCCTCGAACTTCAGCAGCCCGGTCTTTTCCCAGTTCTTGAACCACTGGGGGCGTTGCTCCACTTCCAGCCATTGGCCGGGAGCGGGCTGGATGGTGTCCATGAGGTTCATGCGAGCCATGGCGCCAACAGCAGGAGCGACCGTGTAGAGCAGGGCGATGAATACCAGCGCCCAGCCGGCGGATGCGCGGGCGTCCCGCACGCGAGGTACGGTGAAGAAGCGCATGATGACATGGGGCAGACCGGCGGTGCCGATCATCAGGGACATGGTATAGACGAACATATTGAATGTACTAAGTCGCGCATTCGTCGTGTATTCCGCAAAGCCCAGTCCCTTCAGGGTTTCATCCAGCTTGTCCAGCAGGAACATGCCGCTGCCATCCGCCATCTTGCTGCCCAGGCCCAGTTGGGGAATGGGATTGCCGGTCAAATGCATGGAAATGAACACGGCGGGAACGGTATAGGCGAAGATCAGCACACAGTATTGAGCGATCTGGGTGTAGGTGATGCCTTTCATGCCGCCCATGACCGCATAGATGAACACGATGCCCATGCCGATGTACAGGCCGGTGTCATAGTCGGTTTCCAGGAAGCGGGAAAAGGCCACGCCGATGCCCTTCATCTGGCCGATGACATAGGTCACGGAGGCAATGATCAGGCACAGCACCGCCAGGATGCGCGCTGAACGGCCATAGTAGCGGTCGCCGATGAACTCGGGTACGGTAAACTTGCCGTACTTGCGCAGATAGGGTGCCAGCAGCATGGCCAGCAGTACATAGCCGCCTGTCCAGCCCATGAGAAATACGGAGCCGCCATAGCCATAGAAGGCGATGAGGCCGGCCATGGAAATGAAGGAAGCGGCAGACATCCAGTCGGCAGCCGTGGCCATGCCATTGAGCACTGGTGGAATGCCCTTGCCGGCAACGTAGAAATCGCTTGTGGATTTGGCGCGGGCCCAGATGGCGATGCCGATATACAGGGCAAAGGTGGCGCCAACCACGATATAGGTAAGTGTTTGAAGATCCATCAATGATTCCCCTTATTCTTCGCGGACGCCAAATTCGTGATCCAACTTGTTTGCACGCCAGGCGTAGAAAAAAGTCAGGGCCACGAAGGTGTAGATGGAACCTTGCTGGGAAAACCAGAAGCCTAGTTTATAACCACCAAGACGGATGCTGTTCAATTGTTCGGCAAGTAAAATGCCGAACACGAACGAGGCAAGGAACCACACCACCAGGCAGCCAAACACCAGGCGCAGGTTCGCTTTCCAGTACGAAGCGTGTTTGCTCATCGGATTTACTCTCTCTAATTAAATGGGAGGTAGATTGTTTTTTTCTGATTGCCACATTGCGCTGGTGGCATCAGAAACAAGGCAGGCAAGATATACGCCAGATGTCCAAACCGTGCTGTTGCGGGAAACATGTCACCGCTAAGCGGGGGAAAACAGTTGATTCGTTACGAAAGGTAACGTCATGTGGGTGGTTTGGTAACGACTTTATGCTGGGGAACTCCGGTGGGAGGAGCTGGTTCTTTTGCAGGGCTTTCCGGCGGGCCGTGTCGGGCGATTTGGTTGATGACGTGCACCCGTTGGCGAAAGTGCCGCCAAATCCGCTCGTTTCTCGTTGAAGGAATGTCGGCTCCCAGGCAGGGCTGATGGGTGTTTTTATGGCTTTCCGTTAGAAGCAATAAAAAGGGCGATGCCGGTCAGAAACATTGCAATGAGGAAGGCTGCAAGGTACATGTCGGCATTAAATCCGCAAGCGCTATCTCCGACAATACCATCTACTGGCTGCATATAGCGCCTCCCACAATATAGCTTTCCGAAACAAGTAGAAATTGCTCCTGAAATTCTATCGGTCAACCAAATGAATATGGTGCCGGCAATAAGCGCCAATCCTGTGTTTTTGCGGTTCATGCTTTTGTTTTTCTATGAGGTGCCTAGCCGGACGCAAGCCGTGGCCCGGTTACACCCTGTACTTTGCCAATATTCCAACAACATCCATAGATAACATGCGCTTATCTCCGTTTTCCGGTGACTGGGCGGAATACCCGGGCTGACATGTTTTGACCTGTCCATCTCAACTTTCCACGCCAGCGGCGGTATGGTTCGTTCCCGTAGTGTTACTGCACCTCACTCATTCTGTCTTGCCGGGTGAAAAAATACTCCCGGCAGAGTCTATTGAATTCCGGCCTGCGCCGGAACCACAATTTATAGGGCTTGCCCTACATGCGAGATCTTGGCGACGGACTCAGGAGTCAAAGAGATCGCCATTTGCTATTCAGGCCGAATTTGATGCATTTTCCCCAGCTCATGGCGGGTTGCCGGTTTTCATGCGTGGATTTGCGCCGCCTGTGCGGGGAATGCCCAGCTTCTGCCGCCGTTCCCACAGTGTCTTGCGGCTGATGCCGAGCCTTTTGGCCAGCTCTGTTTCGGTCATTTCGGTCTGGTGGGTGAGTACATATCGTTTGAAGTAATCTTCCAAAGACAAATCATCCGCCGTCGGCTGGTTGCCGCTGTTGCCGGGTTCGATGCCCAGCAGTTCGGTTGATATTTCATTGCCGTCGGCGAGGATCACGGCCCGTTCGATGGCGTTTTTCAGCTCCCGCACGTTGCCTGGCCAATGGTAGCTGCGAATGGCGTCCAGGGCTGTATCGGGCAGGGTCAGCAGCGGGCGATTCAGTTGCTTGCAGGTCTGCCTCAGCAGTTCATGGGAAAGGCTGAGGATGTCCGTCTCGCGTTCGCGCAGGGCGGGAAGGTTGATTTCCACCACTTGCAGGCGGAAATACAGATCGCTGCGGAAGCTGTTTTCCTGCACCATTTGCTTCAGGTTGCGGTTGGTCGCGGCCAGCAGACGGATATCCACCTGCTGCAACTGGTCTGAGCCGATCTTGCGCATTTCCCCATCCTGCAGCACCCGCAGCAATCTCGCCTGGGCGCCGACGGGCAGTTCGCCGATTTCGTCCAGAAACAGGGTGCCCCCGTCCGCCGCCTGAATCATGCCGGTACGCGCTTTTTCCGCGCCGGTGAATGCGCCTTTGGTATGGCCGAACAGTTCTGACTCGACCAGGGACTCGGGAATGGCGGCGCAATTGACGGTAATGAAGGGTGCTTTGCTGCGGTTGCTCTGTTCATGAATGGCTCTTGCCACCAGTTCTTTTCCGGTTCCTGATTCTCCAAGGATGAGGACGGAAGCGTCGGTTGGGGCAACCTTTTTGATTTCATTGCGCACTTTCAGCATGGCCGGGCAGTCGCCGATCATGCCCGTGACGGGATAGGCCTGCGCCAGATCGGATTTGAGCGCCCGGGTGGTGCGGGCATCGCGGTGCTGGCGCAGCAGCCGTTTGATTACCAGCAGCAATTCTTCGTGATCGAACGGTTTGGCGATGTAATCCGCTGCTCCCTGTTTCATGGCGTCCACGGCAGAGCGCACGCTGGCGTAGCTGGTCATGATCAGCACGGGGACGCCCCCGGCCAGGGCAATCATCTCCGTGCCGGGCTTGCCGGGCAGGCGAATGTCCACGATCAGCAACTGGTAGTTGCCAGGGTCGTAGCCGCCCAGGGCTTCCTCGACGGATTCGGCGGTATCCACGGCATAGCCATTGCGCACCAACAGCTTTTTCACTGCGTTGCGAATGACCTGCTCGTCTTCAATGATGAGTATCTTGTTCATGCAGGTCGCCTACCGTATGAACAATGCTTGCCATTGTCAATTTTGACTCATCCAGACTGTGTGATTTGCCCCGGTCGCCTGTGGCATATGCCCCTGTTTCGGGCTTCAGGCAGAATTGCTTCAAGTAGCAAGTCACTGATATTACAAAAACACTTTTGTTTGGCATCAATGTTGCCATGGCTTCGTGATCTGATGTGAGGGTTCCGCTTGCCCAGAGCAATGTGGAGCCTGGAAAAACCAAAACCGGGGGAAAGTAATGAAGACAGTACGGCGAATGTCCATTGGGGCATTGATGGCAATCCTTGTTGTGGCAATTGCTCCTGCCTGGGGGCAGGCAGTCGATGAAGAGGCGCTGCATCCGGCTATTCCACTTCTGGATGAGGCAGGCAAGCATGTGCTGAAAAGTGGTGAGCCGTACAGTCCCCGCACCACCTGTGGTCAGTGCCACGACTATGAGTCCATTACCCATTCCTTTCATATCGAGCAGGGCAGGGATGAAACAGATGACGATTTTGGTGCTCGCATAGGCCTGCCCCAGCTGGTAGGGCCGGGGTATTTTGGTGGTTACAACTGCATGGGAGGGGATAACCCGGAGCAGTTGGCAAAGAAGAACAATGCTTCTGCGGACGACTTTGCCGACTATGGCGCCGCGGGCATCATCATGCGCTGTGAGGGATGCCACAGCGGTGGCGGCTGGATGGAAAAAGACCGCCAGGGGCGCCGCTACGATGAGGTGGATCCGAACACCGTAAAGCGTTTTGATGGCGATTACTATAATCGTGGCACCAATTCCGATAACAAGGTTGTTGATTCCAGTGTGGTCGCCCAGTGGGACTGGAAGAAGAGCGGTGTGGTGGAAAATGACTGCCTCATGTGCCACATCGACCAGAATCGGCTGCAGATTTTCGACAAACGGCTGGAAGTGGAAGATGGACCGGATGGCTATGACCTGTGGAGAACGCTGCGTCGTGACAACATGATCGACAAGGGCCTTTTCCGCTACAACGCTACGGCGATACTGGAATACCTGAATATCAGGCATCCCGAAGGCGTCAACAAGGATACCAACCTGGTGACCGTGGCCAAGAAAAACATCGTCGTGGAAGAGGGGCGCCATGGCATGGATGTGGAGTATGAGCTGGATCTGGACAAGGACGGCAAGCCGCGCCTGACCTGGAACCCGGCGGCGTTCGACAAGGATGGCAAGGTATCCATTCCCATGATGGGTTTTCCTTCCAATGACACCTGCATGCAATGTCACAGCACCAGCAACTCCCGCCGCGGCTACTATGGTTTTGGCGAGGATGCCGCTGCGGTGTATGACGAAGACGGCATGATCGTCGATGACTACAAGGATGATGTCCACTTTGGCAAGATCTTTACCGAAGCCAATGGCGAATCAAGGGAAATCCAGAGCTGCAACGCCTGCCATGCCCGCAACTACTACCGGGAATCCTGGGAAAGCGTGGATCTGGATGCGGATCACAACTTCCTCAAGGGCAACTCGGACATGAACGTGCAGGACAGCCGGGACTACCAGCCCCAGGCAAAATCCTGCCTCTACTGCCATGACACCGGCCCAGCGCCTATCTCTCCTTCCGGTCACAAGAACATGGCGGAAGCACATCTGGCGTTGTGGAAGTTCGGCGGTGACCTGCGTGGTTACGCAAAAGAGGAGCTGGAGAGCATCACCCAGACCCATCTGGATGAAATTTCCTGCCAGGCCTGCCACATTACCAACAAGAAAAACCGCGGACGCGAGTTGCAGATCCTCTACAAATACCGCCGGGAAGAGGATGGCAAGTTGCGTATCGTGCCCTACAACCCGCGGGACCGCTATTTCTGGAAGGACAAGAACAGTGAGCGGGTGCTGACCAAGACCGAGCGCAACAGTGTGTTCGAGCATGTGATAAAGGAAGATGGCACCGAGGTGGGTCAGGTCAAGGATCCGGATACAGGAGAAGTGGTGCTGGAAGTGTCTGCACGCATTTCCCATGGCAGCTTGCGTTACGGTGATCCGGAAACCTACGAAGGCTTCAAGGCGTTGAAGAAGATCTATGACAAGCTGCTTGCCAGCAAGGGTGTGGCCAACCCGGATGTGGCAATAGTATGGACTGAAATCAACCACTACCTCATGTCGCACAACACCCGGCCTTCTACCGAGGCCCTGGAATGCGAGAGCTGCCACAACCGCAAGAGCAATGGTGTAATCAGCTCCCTGGTCGCGCCGGACAGCATCCTGGGCACAGGCAATGTGAAAGAGCATGAGGCCCTGCCGGACCCGAAAATGGTAGAGGATGGCTTGGTTATCCTTGACCTGCCTTACTTGCAGGTCAATGAGGAGGGAATGATATATGCGACGGTGGAGGATATCCTCTACTACAGCCTGGTAAATCCTTCCATGACCCGCCTGAACAACGAGATTGCGCCTTCCCAGCGCGGTATTGCGCAGCGGTATTCCATGACCAAGGCTGTCAACAAGGCCGGCATCTGGGATGAGGCGCACCGCAAGGTAGTGATGGATGAGCTGTCGGGTGAAGACACCTATCTCTTCAGGCCGAATTACGGCGTCGCTCCCATCCGTAGCGTCAGCGTCATGACCCGGTCCGGTTTTGTGCTGGACATGATCATGCCCTATACCAGCTTCCGTGCTTCCCTGGCGGAAGTGAAGGATGGCGAAAATCCGGCGGATGCCGCCAAGGCCGCGGCCGACAAGGGCAGCAAACTGGCTTCCGATGTACTGGTGGTTGAAGTCATCAATTCCGAGGGTGATGTCATCAACGGCTTGCTGGATGTGGAGATGCTGGTGACCCTGCCGTACCGGGGTGCTTTCAACACCGCCGGCAAATTGCAGATCCTGCATTCCCTGGACGGCAAGAACTGGAGCAATCTGGGTTCTGACGACATCCTGGCTGTCAAGCCGGCC
>Ga0256834_1002461_pt1 | contig 11646 bp, 7 predicted proteins | sample 4281140metaG_FD_190536 | JGI IMG/M metagenome (GOLD analysis project Ga0256834, IMG submission 190536) | Hydrothermal vent microbial communities from East Pacific Rise, Pacific Ocean - 4281-140 | ecosystem: Environmental > Aquatic > Marine > Hydrothermal vents | place: Pacific Ocean: East Pacific... | reverse complement strand
CTCAAGCACACGTTCTCTCGGAAATGGCACATGGATTTGCTCTGCGGCAGGCTTTGGCAAGCAATCAAAGTGCCATCGCCGCTAAGGCGCACCCGCCAAAATTTTAAACTGTAAACGAGCCGCCTTTGTGCGGCCGTTTTGGTTTCTCGCACCTCCTCCTTGATCGCTTGCTGACAACGTGGTGCGTGCCAACAAGCGGTGTAAATCTTTGCTCGAGACCTCTATCGGGCGCCGTTCAATCCACGCCAAAAATGTCGCGCGTGAAAACGGATCCCGTGAAGTTCTCGAGGTTCTTGTCACGCCGGTTGCAAATCACGACATCCGAGCGCTGTAAAAATTCAGCCAAGTCTTCGACAATTTCCACACCCGCAAGCTGATCTTCCTTCAGCATGGGTTCATAGACAATAACCCGCGCCCCCTCGGCCAGAAGGCGTTTGATGATATCATACATGGCCGAACTTCGCATATTGTCGGAACCTTGCTTCATGGTCAGCCTGTAAACCCCGAGGGTTTCAGCACCGAGATTGACAATCTGCTCGGCAATATAATCTTTGCGGGTCGCATTTGACTCCACCACAGCCTGAACAAGCTGGTGGGGTATGTTACGGTAATTCGCCAAAAGCTGTTTGGTATCTTTAGGAAGGCAATACCCGCCATATCCAAAGGAGGGATTGTTATAACTGCCACCAATTCTGGGATCCAGACAGACACCTTCGATGATTTCTTTGACATTCATGCCTTGCGCCATGCCAAAACTGTCCAGCTCGTTGAAAAATACGATGCGCGTTGCAAGATAGGTGTTGGCAAACAGTTTGACGGCTTCGGCTTCATTTGAGCCGGTAAGCAGGATATCCACTTGCGGTTTCAGGCTCGCGTCCCGCAGCATTTCGGCAAACTGCACGGCGTCCCCGGATTTGCTGCCAACAATAATCCGCGACGGGTAGAGATTGTCATAAAGCGCCTTTCCCTCGCGCAGAAATTCGGGAGAGAAAGCGATCCGGTCATCCCCATGGGCCTGTCTCTGTTGCTCGGTGAAACCAACCGGAATTGTGGATTTAATGACGATCAGCGCCGTTTTGTTGTGTTGGCGCGCCTGCTTGATGACTGATTCAACGGCTTTGGTATCGAAATAGTGTTCTTGGCTATCATAGTTTGTTGGCGCCGCAACGATGATGAAATCCGCATCCGAAAACGCCTCGGCTGCGTCCAGAGTTGCCGAAAGTTCCAGTGTTTTCTCTTCAAGCACCTTGTCGATTTCGGGGTCGGCCACTGTAGAGCGACCGGAATTAACTGTTTTAATGCGCTCGGGGTCGATATCGTAGGCGATGACCTGATGCTTGCGCGCCAGCAATGTGGCCAGCGACATTCCAACATAGCCCAAGCCAGCCACCGCAACTTTGTATTTCTTCGCCATTACAATTTCCTTTTTGGTGCAGGTGTTTTCGTTTCCTGCGCTAATTCAATCTTTCAATACTGTCTCGGAATTTTTCAATCTGCCCTTCGGAGGATAGGGCGGGTATCCTGTCCTGCAGCAGAGCCCGCACCGAGGGCCCAAATTCCTCATGCCAAAGCGCATGGTCCAGAATGGCCTCGATATAACCAAGCTTTGATCCGCAATCGTACCGGTGACAACGGATTGGGACGGCATCCATTGATGTATTTTGGGCCTGGGCGTTGATGGCATCGGTAAGTTGGTATTCGTTGCCAACGCCGGGTGATATGGCGCGCAGATGATCAAATACCTCGGATGTAAAAACATACCGTCCCACCGAAGCATAATTGGAAGGCGCCAGTCCAGTTTCCGGTTTTTCGACGATTGCAGAAAACGGGATATGCCGGCCGTTAATATCGTTACAGGGTTTGATTATTCCGTATTTTCCGACGGATTCATCGGGCACAGACAGAACCGAGATCGAAGGCCGTCCGGTTTCTTCAAAAAACCTTACAAGATCCGAGGTTGGTTTGGCAGAGCCAGCCATCATGTCGTCCGGAAGCAGGACAGCAAAGGGGGCATCGCCAATGACAGGCTCGGCGCATAATATGGCGTGTCCAAGGCCAAGGGCCTCGGGTTGGCGCACAAAAATGCAGTGGATATTGGATGGAATTATTTCGCGGATCTGTTCAGCCAATGCGTTCTTGCCACGGCGTTCCAACAGCATTTCAAGTTCCGGACTGTGATCAAAATGATCCTCGATCGCCCGTTTGGTCCGGCCTGTGACAAAGACAAGTTCGGTTATTCCTGCCTCGATGGCCTCTTCAACCGCATATTGAATAATTGGCTTGTCGATGATCGGCAAAAGCTCCTTGGGCATTGCCTTTGTCGCAGGAAGAAACCTGGTTCCCATTCCGGCGACCGGAAACACTGCCTTTCGGATTTTTCGCTCATTGATTTGACTGCCCGTGTAATCACTTTTTTCAGGGATCTGTATTGTCATAAAAAATGCCTCTACCCGTGGTGCAAGGACTGGTTACTAAAAATTCACTAGAAAAATAATTCGGTCAGCTTTCTCTCGGTCCAGCTAACCGCAACTCTATATTTAAAAATTAGCATATTCTTTTCGTTTTAGTATGTGACACAATGGCATTCGGTCTGATTTTACCCCCCGAGTAGAGGGGGGTAGATGCAAAAATAACATATATGTCTCAATGAGTTCTGGTAAAATATTTGATGTCGTTGATAATATCGAGAACAGATTGTTTCTCTTAAGTTATCAATCTTAGTTTACAGGGACCAACCCTGTAGACAGCCAGCTTTTATTGCCTATTAATAAGCTCCTTTGCTCGCATTTCTTGCGCGCGCTCAACCGAGCTTTGATAGGCCCAAGGCAGTCTACCTGCATGAGATCAACGACGGTTACAACGCCGGGCATCCGCATTCCAACCACGGAATATTGACGCGGATAAAGCCTATGAAAGAAAAACAGAATCAACGAGACCGGCAGCCCGAAAGAAACCATGATCCATCTTAAACTGGCTGCTAACTGGTCAAAAATGTAGGGCCATCTCTGAGTATTCAGGCGGCAATCAAACTATGACCGGATGAAATCCCAAAAAATACATCCGGTTTTATTAAGATGTGGTCAATACCAGCATATACTTATAATTGTGCTTCAAGATTATCACGTTAACTAATCATTGAATTACTACAGGCCATAAATGAATAAAATAGTTGTTATTATCCCGACTTCTCTAAACCGCGATTCACTCCTTTTACGAACTGTTGGTTCAGTTCTCTCACAAACCAGACCCGCAGATCATATCCTTATTAGCTGTGATTCCGATGAAGTGAAAACAAAGGCATTTGCTGGTTTATGTAAAGAAAAATTTTCGAACCCAAACATTCAAATCGTGACCAACCTTGGCAATCGAGGTTTAAGCGAAAATATCAATAATGCCATTAATAAGCTTGCCAAATTTGATGGTCGCAAAACCATCATCTCTTTGTTGGATGACGACGATTACTGGAAGTCTGATTATCTTTTTCACGTTGAAAAAAAATTTCAACATGGTTCAACATTTGTTGCTTCCGCATATGAGTATGTAAACGACCCCCTCGCCACCCCAAGGTACCCTCCACAAGAAATCAAGCATGACCTTTTCTTGATGGGAAACCCCGGTATTTCCAATTCAACCATGTCAATCAGGCTAGATACATTGCGCCAGATTGGCGGCTGGAATACACGATTGGTATCCTGCACTGATCGGGATGCTTGCTTACGACTTCAAGATGCAAATGCTATATATTGTACAGCGAATGATGCTGTTGCCTGCATAGATCGCAAACACGGGGGCGCGCGTCTAACTGACAAGGGCGGGCAAGCCAAATTGTCCGGCTTAAAAGAATTTTACCACATGTGGCGCCCTAAAATGTCACCGCAAGTCTATGCTGCAAGCCGAGAGCGCTCAATAAAACTATTTGGTTATGACCCCGGGATGCCGGCTTCCGGCCAGGGCTTGGATGAACCCTCCGCGTGTGCCCCCCTCAAGCATTTGGTCGTGGCCGTCACCTCCCTTGATGAAAAATTGCTAAATCGGCTGTTGCGATCATTTAATAATCGGGCCGCACAAAATTTCCAAATCACTTTCGTTATTTTCAGGAATAACCCGGACTTGGAGTGGAACAACCATGCAAATACTCCATTCGAAGTTTTGTATTTTCAAAACCCAAGTGCTGATAGTATCTTGAAAATTCCAGAAGCCCGAAACTATCTACAACTAAAGGTAAAGGAATTTGTACAGAAACACGGCAGAAATGCGATCATCTGGTTTCTGGACGAAGATTTTACTGTCGATACCCTTACACTTGAAAAAGTAGCCGGAATTTCCAATGCAGATCTGTTGAATGTCGATGCAATCATCGGCAAGTATGATGGTGACAGCCCGAATGCCGCATTTAGTGGATTGCTGTTTGAGCTTTCCGACTTATATGAAAACTTGCGCTGGCTGAATACCCAACCGGACAATAGTGCGCTTCCTGATCGTTCAGCGCAAAACGACATACTGCAAGCGACACACCCAGAAACCTACAATTATGCATTGAGCCACAATACCAAACCCGCATCCAGCGACACCGCATGGTTAGAAGCTTCGGTTCAAGGGGAAACGGCCGCGAAGGCCAAAGAGCGCTTATTAAACAGCCTTTCTTTTATAAAACAGGGCATAAGCCTTTTTCGCCCTTTGCGTTCACGCAGCAGTCCTGAAAATTTAGTATTAGCAGGACCAACATTGCATCGTGGAGGAAACACCATTGTCCTGAACCACAGGATGCTTGATGTTCCGTTTCCGGAAATCTTGTATGAAAACGGTTCAATCCGGCGCTCAGATATGATGTGGGCGTTTTTAGCAACCCATTATGGTGGCTTCAAAATATGTGGCAGTAACCTATATGCAAAGCATCAACGTTACGAAACAATTCAGCAGGAATTGGCGATAGAAAAAACACAAGACGAACTGATCGGTAGCATCGTCTTTAACTCTCTAGCTCGGCATTATGCCCCTTCGAACCAGTGCACTTTTGCTGAATTGCTGAAGCAACGGGCAGAAGAAAACCTAATGATGCTTAAGGGATATTTTGTTGCTCTGGACAAAGCCCTGCAACGCCTTGACAATATGGGAATTGCCGAAGTTTCGGCCATGACAGGTGAGTTGCGCCTTATATTAACCAACGCATATCGAGAGAAACTATTGAACAATATCCAGAACCTTGCGCGTACAGACGTTGCAATCAACATCAAACAGCAATTCGATACATTCGCAACGCAATGCCCCACAATACATAACGTCTGCGATGTTGTCGTCGGGCAGGACATATTCAAATTCAGTACGCATGATAATAACAGCATCTATCTTTTGACATATGGGGATTTATCAAGTTCGAAACGACCATTGGTACGCCTTCATTCGTCGTGCCTTTTTTCAGAGGTTTTTGGCGCAACGGATTGTGATTGCGCAAGCCAACTGCACGCTGCGCAACAAAAAATCATTTCATATGGATGCGGGGCAATTCTTTACCTAGATCAAGAAGGGCGCGGTCATGGACTAGATCGAAAAATTCAGATTGTTCACCAGATGCAAGAAAACAATCTGGATACATATCAGGCATGTAGTGCTCTTGGTTTAGATGATGATATTCGCAATTATCGTGACGCCAAAAAACTGTTAATAGATCTGGGTATCCGGAGGTTTTGTTTACTGACAAACAATCCCTCAAAAATGGCTGCTTTTTCCGCCCCCGAATTTGATGTGGAAATGTCCCAATTACGCGGGGTTCTCACCCCCGAAAATAAAACCTACCTAAGTTCGAAAGAGCACAAGTGTCACAACGGATTGCTGATTTCAAAGGCTGAACTAAATGCAATACGGCATCACGCATCCAGCCCAATCCAATTCGAGAGTACGAATGGTCTTTATGGCGAGCTTTCTAACTTTGCAAATTTTCCGGTATTTGAAAATGGCGTTTTCTGGCCAACAGCCGAGCATCTTTATCAAGCTGCTAAATTTAAAGCCAGTAGTATCCGCGAAGAAATAAGAAGGGCCAAAACCCCACTGAAAGCTAAGGAAATCGCGCGTAAACTCTCCGACGAAATGAACCGTGAATGGGATAGTATTTGTTTGACGGTCATGTACTCAACGGTATTGCAAAAAGTACGGCAAAACCCCGAAATCCATGATCTTCTTACAAGCACAAAGAATGCAGAAATTGTTGAAATTTCTAGGGATGATGTATTCTGGGGACGAACTACCGAAGGTCGGGGAGAAAACTACCTTGGTAAAATCTTAATGCTTGTTCGCAATGAAATCTTGCAGGACGATGCCTTATGTGTGGATTAATTATTGCTTACGGCCCTAATGCAGCCACCATCGTTGAAAACGGATTGAAAAAAATCACCCATCGTGGGCCCGATGCACAGAAGATCGTGAATGAGGGGGGGATTTGTGTGGGGTTTGTCCGATTAGCCATCAATGACCAGTCAAATGCCAGCATGCAACCCCACGAACACGGTTCGCTTCTGGGTATATTTAATGCCGAAATATACAACCATATCGCATTAATGGAAATCCTTGATGACCCCAGAAACGGTTCGGATACAAAAGTTATCCTACCACTATTCAAGCAAAATCCTGGGGCACTTTTACAAAAACTCGATGGCTTCTTTTCAGGTGTTTTTTATGATCGGCAAGAGGGTAAGATTTTCACGATCCGCGATTCAATCGGGAAAAAACCACTATTTCTGGTAAGGTCCGGGCAAGACTTGATAATAACCAGTGAACTGAAATCTTGCTCAAAAATTGATGGATTTCAAATTATCCCCCGCGGAATGTGCGAGATCAACTTGCAGAATGGGTCAATTTTGCAAAACCGCGAAAATAACCAACCCTACATGCCTGACAAAACAACATCGCTTCGGGATGCCATGGTATTTGCCGTCAATAAAAGAATACTCGCATCACCTTCAGCTATGTACGCAGTATTCCTAAGCGGTGGTCTCGACAGTTCAATCATCGCAAGCCTTGTGCACCGTTCAACATCATCAAAAAATGCGCGGTATTACTATTTTGATAACGCCAATAGTGCCGATACAGAATATGCGCGTAAAATGTTGAAATATCTACAGATACCAAGCAATCAAATAATTGCTGTCCCTCCCCCTCAAGATGATGAAATCGGTCAGCTTATCAGTGATGTTGTGTATCACACAGAAAGCTACAATCCCTCGATCATCAGTAATGGGATTGGAACCCTTATTTTATCTAAATATGCTCGGCAAGATGGTATAAAGGTAGCATTGGGCGGCGATGGTGCGGATGAAGTTTTCTGTGGGTATTTTGATCACCGCCCCGATGATGACTGGCAAACACACAGGCGCAAACTATTAGATGACCTGCACATCACTGAGCTTCGACGCATTGACGGGGCCGCTATGGCACATTCCATCGAGGTGCGGTGCCCGTTTCTGGATCGTGAAGTTATTCATATTTCAGATCAGTTAGGCTATGAAGATTTATTCGGTTCTGCCAGTACAGGTTTTCAACGTAAGAAAATATTACGGGAGACATTTTCAGATATTCTTCCAGCTGTAATTTCCCAACGCCCAAAAGTTTCGTTTGATCGCGGGACCGGCATTCAAGAACAAGTTGTAAACTACTGCAAAGCGCAAAATTTGAGCGAGCACGAATATTTGAAACAAGTATGGAGGAAACATTTTGCGCAATCCCTTCTATCGCAAGAGGACAACCCATATTTTCACTCGTATCCGGTATTTGACACGTTCATCAATTCCCGAGCCGACAAATATAAATGATCTATAGTGAGAGCTAATCGTGACAGGTGTAAATGTCAGCTTATGCTATCTTAAAAACTTTGTGGTTAGGTGAGGTTTCATGATAAAAACCATTTACAAATTATTGAAATTTTTATTTCAGAATTGGCGGAAAATTCATTCGATGAAGGTTACGGTTTCTAATGGTCAGTTCCGCCTAATAACGCCTTCTGAATCTGAATGCCATTTATCAGCTTTGGACGATCAAACGCTAATTATGGATCTGGAAAAGGACATCGATACGTTCTGGCGCACAGTTCCTTTCCATTCGGTTTTCTTGGTTTATGGACTGCCCATTGAAAATTCACGCCTGGGTGGCACTTGTACGGATCGTGCTATTTTCTTCTTTGATTTTGTGAAAGACAAATACCCAGAATCTTTGAATTTCAGGCTCCACCGCGCATTGATAAAAGGAAATGAGACGCACACTGTAATATTGGTCACAATCGGAAACCAAACATATTTAATAGATATAGGGGCGAATTGGCCAGTAATGAAACTGATCCCCTGCTTTAAAGAGTTTAAATTCAATACCTTTGGTATCAACTTTAACTCTAAGCTGGATGGTAGCCTTTTAAAGGTTTTTATGAAACGCCCCGAAGACCCTGAATTTCAAGAATTTCTCACAGTAGATATGGCCCCCCAAAGCACTAAATATGTTAGTAAGAAAATTTCTCAGCGGTTTGATCCAGACAACCAATTACCCTTTGCCAACGGCCTTCGTTACGCCGTAGTTCATGGCGATACCTTCTATTTCCTAAAGCAAGATAATACCCTATCAAAAGAGCGACCATTTTCCATTCGCAGCTATAATAAAATGCACTTAAAGACTGCGGCGTCCCATAACTCGGCAAACGGCCTCCGATAGGAAACGGGGAATTACCCAGTCACACGTCCACCACAAATGCCGGATCAAATTCCGCACATTCGCCCGGATAACCACGTTGGTTCATGATGAAACGGATTGGGCCGTGGTTGCCTTCGCCGGTCCAGTTCTGGGTTTCGTGGCTGTGGCCGCAAATCCATGTGTGGATATCGAACTCTTTGATCTCGTCCCAAAGATCACATGCAAAACCATTGTTCATTGCAAGCCTATGGTCGCCTCCGATGGTGCGCCACGGGGCGATCAACTCGCCCACAGGGATGTGGTGGGTCATTACCATGGTCGGGCCGTTGTGCGGGGTGCGCAGCGCGTCAAGGATAGCCGCTTTGTTATGGGCATGTCGCTCCAGCATATCATCAATGGTGAAGCGGTTTTGGGGGGCAGTGCGGATTGCACGGTAATCCTGCATGTAGGCCGAAACCGTGATGCGGGCGAGGTAGTAGAAAGCCGGATAAAGTTCCAAATCGGTCCAGAGCGTTGCGCCGATGATGCGCACACCGGAAATCTCGGTTGCCCCACCGTGCAGCACACGGATATCCAGCCCTTCGGAACGCAAGGCGGAAAGCTGGCGTTCCTCACCTTTCAGCAGGTCGGACCAGATCGAGCCATTGGGTTCATGGTTGCCCCAGATCACCACAACAGGGCAGTCGTATTTCCGCGCAGCCTCAGCTGGTATCTCCAGATGGTGACCCAATGTGTGCGTATCACCCGCAATCAGAACCCCGTCCACAGGCGCGGACAGGTCGGGTAGGTCAAAGCCTTCCCAAAATTCATCATGCAGGTCGCTCCAGACCAGAAACCGCGCCATGCTGCTGCTCCATTTTCTGCATTCGTGCATTGGTCTTATCGCAGATTTATCAGTGTAAATGGAGCGGAATTGTATTTAATACCATAACCCAACCCGCAAGGCTGAATCTGTGGCTGCCCGCCATAGAGCGCCCCTTAGTGTCCCCTATCAGTGCTGGACACTAACGCATCAAGATCAGCGCCGTTAGGCGGGGGGCGCTTACAATTGGTGCGGGTGGTCATTCGGTCCAGCGCATCATAGCCAAAGCTGATCAGCCCGCTGCGCCCGTAGGTGACCGTAGCGATGTTGTCGCGCTGATCATAGGCAAAGGATTTGACATAGCCCTTGGGATCGGTGGTCTGGGTCAGACGGCTGGCGTTGGCGAAGGTGAACTTTCAGAACCTGACCAATTTGCTACCATTATCAACTTGGTTTTGCTTTAGAATTTCTCCATCAGATTGCTCAGTATCTCCGGAGCGGCATTTTGAAGGCCATAAATGTCCGTTTTCGCCCCGTTCAGTCCCCAATATAGACATCATCCGAACCTGCTGCCGCAGACCCACCACAAGAAATTGCATCGTCAACTCGACCGGCGGCCTTACCATTGAAATACACCGACCCAGAGCCGCCGCTCAGGGTACGAGGATGGGGCGGTTGTGGACAAGGCGCACACGCGTGCGGAGCGTAGGCATCGCCCTGACGCACCAATGGAATGCCATTGATGTAAACATCCGGTGATCCCTCTGTTGCAGGGCTGGGCGGGAAATGACAGTCGTGGCCGGAACCAGTGTCACCTATTCGAGTTCCCTAACGCGGTATGGATCACCCTCAGACCGCTGAAAGTTTCGGTCAATAACGGTAATGAACAGAGCAGCAACACCCACCCCGAACTTGCGTTCGCTCAATCGCCAACGCTCATCCGGTATTCCCATATCTGCACATCTATCTCGGCAAGCCATCGGCAGTGCCAATAGCGGATCATTGTATCCGGCATAGCTTTCAATCGCCTCCTTCATCTGATCCGTCGCAATCAGATCGAGCGCATTCAGATCAACCGGTTCGGCATCAGGGTTTCCACGCTTCTGCGCAGTACTATCAATATATTTAGGTTTATGGATTGTATTGGGTCGTACAGTTTTGACCGACCCCGTCGGACAATCTGGCCGAATGGGGCAGCCCAAAACAGTTTCCATCACCTGCTTCAAAGCTGCCAAGATGCTGTTCAGCTTATCGAAGCTGGTGATTTCTGATGGCCTGCCGCGCGGATAGGCTTTCACGGCCACGTCCTCATACCCCGCGTCGATGATCTGGCGGCGTGTGGCATTGATCTTGGCACGACAAGCTTGCAGTGCCAGCGTTTCGATTTCCACCTCTGCGGCCAGTTCCTGAAGCTCCGAGAACCGCTCAATCAGCGGCCCAAGATTTACGCCCGCGCCCCACCTGATTTGCTTGCTGCCATCTGATGCCCGCACCCCATTGCGACAACCGCGTTTAGGGCAGCTCATAACAATCCACCCTGCCTCAGCCAGCTCGGCCTCGGCCCGATTGATCGAGCGTCGCGTCATCCCGATTTTCTGGGTTAGCTTGGCCACACCAAAAAACACGGCGCAAATCAAATTGGGCAGGTAGTCCTGCTTGCTGGTCAGGCCGATCAGCCTTCAAGCATATTTGAGCGCCGTTGGAGAAAGTTCGAGCTTCGACGCAGCAGTTTCCCGAACCGTTCGCAATTCACTCTTGGGATAATCATGCAACAAACCGGCGTGGGTCAAAACGGTGCTCATAGCAACACTTCGCTTGCCACGGATTCCGGCATCGGGTAGATTGGACAAACAGAAACTATTTCAAATGGACCGTCGACAAGAGTGCCAGCTCTTTCGGTGGTTTTTTGTTTGTCTGGGGGTAATGTGGAATCGGAATTATAGAGAAAGGCATGTACGCGATTTGTACGAATTCGCCCTCGTTTTTGGGGCCAATCCGGATAAAATCTGGAAATGCCTTTTCGCAAAAGAGGGAAAACAACACCTAACCCATTGAAAAGATTGGTGCACCCGTCGCGATTCGAACGCGAGACCTCTGCCTTCGGAGGGCAGCGCTCTATCCAGCTGAGCTACGGGTGCCTGTGGCGCGGTTTACGGCAAAGTTGCAGGGGGTGCAAA
>Ga0256834_1002460_pt1 | contig 11647 bp, 7 predicted proteins | sample 4281140metaG_FD_190536 | JGI IMG/M metagenome (GOLD analysis project Ga0256834, IMG submission 190536) | Hydrothermal vent microbial communities from East Pacific Rise, Pacific Ocean - 4281-140 | ecosystem: Environmental > Aquatic > Marine > Hydrothermal vents | place: Pacific Ocean: East Pacific... | reverse complement strand
CTTGTATGCTTTCCTCGGACGGGTTTTTGCTTAGAACGACGGAATATCCGGCAATCACCCCGTCCTTTTCCATCCGCATAATGCGCTCATGCACGGTGGAGCGCGCCACATTCAGGCGGGCGGCGATGTTGGTGGTGGATTCCCGCGCGTTGCGCTGCAATTCCCGCACGATCCGCCGATCCAGATCGTCCTTTAGCCATTTTGATGATCTTTCCGTCATAATGTCGATTATGCAGGGATTTCCGGTAGAATGGCAAGTGGTGTTATCGGGAAAAACAGGCCAGAGTGGGCGAAACAGGGGTGATTCCGGCAAAACGGGGACGATATGGATCGCGCAGCAATTGTTCATCAGAATTTTCTGGATCGGGTGGCGGCCAATGATTTGCCGCAGGGGGCGCCGGTTGTCACCGACCTGCCCAACACCAAACTTGTCGAGCTGTTCCGCAGTCAGGTGTTGTCGCGTCAACTGGATCGCACCAGCCGTATGATGCAAAAGGCGGGGCAGGGGTTTTACACCATCGGTTCCAGCGGGCACGAAGGCATGGCGGCGGTGGCCGAGGCCCTGCGCCCCACCGACATGGCCTTCCTGCACTACCGCGATGCGGCGTTCCAGATACAGCGCAGCCAGCAGGTGCCGGGGCAGAATATCGCCTGGGATATGTTGCTGAGTTTCGCGGCTTCATCCGATGATCCCACCTCGGGCGGACGGCACAAGGTACTGGGATCAAAGGCGCTTTTCATCCCGCCGCAAACCTCGACCATCGCCAGCCACCTGCCCAAAGCCGTGGGCGCGGCCTATTCCACCGGGCTTGCCCGCCGTCACGAACCCGAACACCGGACCTTGCCCGAGGACGCGATTGTGATGGCGTCGTTTGGCGATGCGTCCTCGAACCATTCCACCGCGCAAGGGGCGTTCAACACCGCCTGCTGGACCAGTTTCCAATCAGTGCCTATGCCGATGCTTTTCGTCTGCGAGGACAACGGTATCGGCATTTCCACCCCCACGCCGCAAGGCTGGGTGGCGGCGAATTTCATGCATCGGCCAGGGATGCGCTATTTCCATTGCGACGGGCTGGATATGGCCGAAACCTACCGTGTCGCGACGCAGGCGGCGGATTATGTGCGCCGCCACCGCAAACCGGCGTTTTTGCATGTGAAAACCGTGCGGCTTTATGGTCATGCGGGGTCGGATGTGGAAGCCACCTATCGCGCCAAACAGGCGATTGCGGCGGATGAGGCCAATGATCCGTTGTTGCATAGCGTGCGTATATTGCAAGAGACGGGCGCTTGTTCCCGCGAGCAAGCCATTGATATTTATCGCGAAACCGAAGCCCGCTGCACCCGCGTTGCCGCCCAGGCCGTCAAGCGCCCGCATTTGAAAACCGCCTCCGACGTGGTGGCGCCCTTGATCCCGCCCAAACGGGACTGCGCCCCGACCAACGGCCCATCGCCCAAGGATCGCGCCAAGGTGTTTGGCAGTGACATGCGGGCGATGGACGAGCCACAGGCGATGAACCGGCTGATCAACTGGGCGCTGACCGATCTGATGCTGGAACACGGTGAAATCGCGGTGATGGGCGAGGATGTGGGGCGCAAAGGCGGGGTTTATGGCGTGACCCAAAAGCTGAAGACCCGCTTTGGCGCGGATCGGGTGATTGATACGCTGCTGGACGAACAATCCATCCTTGGGCTGGCCATTGGCATGGCGCATAACGGTTTCATTCCGGTGCCGGAAATCCAGTTTCTGGCCTATCTGCACAACGCCGAAGACCAGATCAGGGGCGAGGCGGCAACATTGCCGTTTTTCTCGAACGGTCAATATACCAACCCGATGGTGCTGCGGATTGCGGGGCTGGGTTATCAGCGCGGCTTTGGCGGGCATTTTCACAATGACAATTCGCTGGCTGTGCTACGCGATATTCCCGGGGTGATCATTGCTTGCCCGTCCAACGGCGCGGATGCGGCGATGATGTTGCGCGAATCCGTGCGATTGGCGCGCGAGGAACAGCGGGTGGTGGTTTTTCTGGAACCGATTGCGCTGTACCCGATGCGGGATTTGCATGGCGAGGGCGACAAGGGCTGGATGCACCTTTACCCGTCGCCCGACAAACGCATCCCGCTGGGGCAGGTTGGCGTATCGGGGCGGGGCACGGATCTGGCGATTGTGACCTATGGCAACGGGTTTTACCTGTCGCAACAGGCGGCGAAGGTGTTGAAGGGCAAAGGGGTGAAGCTGCGGGTGATCGACATGCGCTGGCTGGCCCCGTTGCCGAAAGAGGAATTGTTAAAACAAACAAAGGCTTGCGGATCGGTATTGATCGCAGACGAGTGCCGCGAAACAGGTAGTCAGTCCGAAGGCTTGATGGCGATGTTTGCAGAGGCGGGCCGCGAAAATATCACGCGGGTCACGGCGACGGATTGCTTTATCGCCACGGGGCCGGCCTATGGCGCGACCTTGCCCACGGCAGAGGGCATCGCACAAGCGGCGCTTGAATTGCTGGAGGGGCTGAAATGAGGAAAACGGCGGTTCTGATCTGCCCCGGGCGCGGCACATATAATGCGCCGGAGCTGGGCTATATCGCGCGGCACTTTGGTTCACCTGCCTTGCTGGGGGAATTTGACGCTTACCGCACAGCACAGGGGCAGGAAACGGTTTCGGCGCTGGACGGGGCCGAGAAATTTTCGGCGCGGGTGCATACGCGGGGGGACAATGCCTCGCCTTTGATTTATGCGGCGTCTTTGCTGGATGCACAGGCCATATCAGCGGATTACGACATTGTTGCCGTCACCGGCAATTCGATGGGCTGGTATACCGCGCTGGCCGCGGGCGGGGCGCTGGAGCCGATGGCGGGGTTTGCGGTGGTCAACACCATGGGCACGCTGATGCAGGAACATCTGATTGGCGGGCAGACTTTATACCCGTTTGTGGACGACAACTGGCAGGAAATCCCCGGCAAGCGTGATGAATTGCTGGCGCTTGTGGCGGATATCGACGGGCGGGGCGGGGCCGTGCTGGCGGTGTCGATCCGGCTGGGCGGGATGCTGGTGCTGGCGGGCAATGAGGCGGGGCTGAAGGCATTCGAGGCCGCTGTGCCTGCCTATGACCGCTATCCGTTGCGCCTGCCCAACCACGCCGCGTTTCATACCGCGTTGCAGGAGCCTGTGGCCGCCGAGGGGCGCGCGCGTCTGGGGGTGGATCTGTTTGGCTCCCCGCAAACCCCGCTGATCGACGGGCGCGGGGCGATCTGGTGGCCGGGGGCAAGTGATGCTGCGGCCTTGCGCGATTACACGCTTGGGCCGCAAGTTACGGAAACCTATGACTTTTCCCATGCTATTCAGGTGGCCGCGCGGGAATTTGCACCGGATGCGTTCATCGTAACAGGGCCGGGGGCGACGCTGGGCGGGGCGATTGCACAATCCCTGATCGCGATTGACTGGGACAGGATGGATAGCAAAGCCGCGTTTCAGAACCGCCAGTCAAGCCAGCCAATTCTGATTGCAATGGGACGCGAGGACCAGCGCGGATTTGTTACCGGCTGATGTGATGCCCTATTGCTTTGAGGTAACTGTTTCACTCGCACGGGCGCGCTGGACCTGTTCCAGTATATAGGGGGCCAGCAGGCGGGCACCGGCATGTGACAGGTGGTCATCGTCAAAATAATAGGAAATATCGTCAATCAGATTGGTGCAGCGTTGTTTGATAAAGGTATCGCATAGCAATTTATGTGGTTTGACGCGAAACAGGTTCGGGCTGTCCACTGTATCAAATGCCGCAATGACCGGTCCGTTCCTTTGCATGAAAACCTGATAAGAGGTTGATATGCTATCCACGACCTTCTGGTGTCCGACCAGAATTCTTTTTGCGGCCAGTTCAGGCACGTTCCAGCCAGCCTCGGGGATGGGATAGATCAGAATGACGTTGAATTCCCGGGCCAGTTCCAGAATATTTTCGGTATAGGATTTCAACACTCTGTCGCGACGGTTTTGATCCAGTGGACCGGCATTATCATCGCGGAATTGCAGCAGATCAATATAGGCCATTTTGCCACTTTCGACGCCACCTTCGTCGTTATCAAATCTTGCTCCGTTCCAGTAAAGCGTGAAACGGGATGTAATAACCAAGGTTTTAACGCCTTCCTTACGGGCGTATTCTAACATGCGTTCATTATACTTGCTGCACTGGAATCTGTCTGGAGTTTTGGCTCTGAAATACCCTTCCAGGCCGATACATCCGGCATAAGATACTGAATAAGAGGAAATATTTTCCTTTTGCAATGCCCGTTGTGCCTGATACGAGATCGCGTGGGAATGGCTGTCGCCAATAAACATGACGTCAATCTTGTCTCCGATGATAAATTCCTGACACTCTGTTTTGGGTTGGGTGCTGAAATCGTCCCCGATCTTGAGCATGCAGGTGTCATCCGGATTTCTGCTTTGCGCGAAATTGGCATAATAGCGGGCCGTGTCATTCAATCTTTGGGGCACGCCATTATTCAAATACCCATATAAACCAAAAGCAATAAAGGCGCTGCCGGTGGTTGCGGCAAGCGTAAAGATGGCGCCTTGGGAAAGGGATCTGGCGAAGTTGCCTTTACGAAACGGTTGTTCAACAAACCGCCAGCTGAGGTAGCCCAGGGGCAAGGACAGCGCAGCAAGGGACAGCATTTCCCATTGGGCCGGTTTGTGTAGATTATGAAGGCGGGCAAAGGCAAGTAGGGGCTGGTGCCACAAATAGGCACTATAGCTGATCAGGCCTATGGCTGTGAAGACTCGCAATGACAATAGCTGTGCAACCCATGTCCCCTTGGTTCCATACATCAGGATCAGCACCGTTCCCCCGACAGGCACCATTGCATAGATTGAGGGGAAGGGGGTGTTTTCATCAAAGTAGAATATGGAAAACAGTATCAGGATAAACCCCAGCAGGGCGGCGATATTGCCGGATTGTTGTGATTTGTTCACGCGCAGGAAGGCAACGATCGAACCGGCCAGAAACTCCCACACGCGCGTCGGGGCAAGATAGAAATTGGGAACCGGATGGTTGCGCCAGCCCCATTCGCTTAGGGACAGGCTAAGGAATGCAAGCAGGGCAATAGCGAAAAATGCCAGATTTCGTCTGAAACGCCAAAGAAAAATCAGCAGGATCGGAAAGAGCAGATAGTATTGCTCTTCGACAGCCAGGCTCCAGGTGTGCAAGAGCGGCTTTTCATTTGCGGCAAGATCAAAATAGCCGCCTTCTCGATAGAACAGAACATTGGAGGCAAAAAGGGTAACCGCGACCAGGCTTTTTGAGAAATCCTTGTAGTGTTGCGGGGGCATCCACATCCAGGCAAAGGGGATACAGACAAGCATAACCAGAAAAAGCGCGGGAAGAATACGCCGGGCCCGGCGTTCATAAAATCGCAGTATTGAAAACCGGCCTAGTTGCAGATCCTTGAGGATAATGCCAGTTATCAGATAGCCGGAAATGACAAAGAACACATCGACGCCAACATAGCCGCCGCGAAAGGCGGTGATCCCGGCGTGGAACAAAATAACAGGCAGAACCGCAATCGCGCGCAAGCCGTCGATTTCTTGCCTGTATTGCATACCAGCACTGCTGTCCCTCGTTAAACGTCTTAGCCGTCTTTCTCTGCTTGGCCCATCTGTTATGCAAGTAAAAACGAACCCGATCGGCTTTTGTTTTCAATGATATGCATTGGCTGGGCTGGACTCGTAAAGACTCAACAAGGAGGATACGCGAAAGAACTCCCTAAAAGGTATGGTGTCTAAGTCTATAATGTGGAACCCAATAGTCGGACAGTCGGACAGTCGGACAGTCGGACAGAAGCGCTGCCGTCAGCTGCCCCAAGAGCGAACTGCGCCGCAATCCATATGCACAAAGTTGGAGCGCGAGTATTTGCCAACGCCGCCTGCACCGCAGGATTTGCCTGCGTTGTAAATCTGGCTGACCGAGCGTGATTTCAGGCGCAGATCGTTGGCCTGACCTTTCATGTGCAGTGAATTCTTGGCCACGCCGCGCGACCGCGAGCGAAGCATCGCATTGGTTTTAGGGGTGCGGTAACCTGACAGCAGCAGATAGGGTTCTGTCGTGTCCAGTAAATTGTGGGCTGCTGTAATGATATCGAAGGTCCGGATATCCATGTTTCTGCTGGCATCTTCGCGCCAGTCGCGCATGAAATAGTTGATTTCCTTGATGGCGTCTTTGATGTACTTGCCTTCGATCCAATAGATCGTATCCAGATGTTCGCCCGTGCGGCCGGAATACATACGCAGACGGCGAACATCGCCAGCCCCGCGCAGGAAACCCGCAGCATTTGCATAAGTTGGTGCCGCCACGAGTGTTGTTGCGGCAAAAGCCCGCAAAACACCGCGTCGCGTGATCAAGGATTTTTTCGTACCCGAAGTCGTCTTGTCCGTCATTGTCTTTTCGCCTGTCCCACAGCTGTCGTTTGCTTTTAAAAACAAACTTTTGCCTATACATCCCCAGATGTTGGTCACTTATTACACATCTCGAATCGGCCGCCAAGCGATCTTTGCGTAATTTTGTTTAGAACCAGTAAAATCGGCAATAATCTGCTGAAATGTTGTATCTGTTGTATTTAGGCTGAATTTCGCATGTATTATTGCGTCGCGCTGATTGTTTGTGGCAAACTGATGCGAATGTGAATGGACTTGGCCCGGATAATTAACGATTGTCTGCGCCATTGAGAACTATGGAAAAAACTGTTTAGGGGTACGGAATGTATAGCGCGCTATTTCAAATGCGTTTTGGGTATAGATTTGTTGCGGCTTTGGCCGTTGTTTTGTCATTGGCACTATCAGGCGGATCTGCGAATGCGCAGGTTACAGCATATAAGCAGGCTGTTGCAACAGCAGCGGCCAACGATGCGGCTTTGGCCGAATTCTATAAGTCCAGAAACTATAAATCGATTTGGACAGGCCGTACTGGCAAAGACGGGCAACGCCGCAAGGCATTCCTATCGGCACTGGCCAAAGCGGGGGACCACGGGTTGCCCGTCAAACGCTATGATGTCGACGGTCTGCGCACACGCCTGAAGGCGGCCAGAACTGGTCGTGATCGTGGTCGTATGGAAGTCGAGATGAGCCGCCTGTTTTTGCAATACGCAAATGACATGCGTTCCGGTGTGCTGAACCCGCGTAAAATTGACAGTGGCATGGTGCGGAAGGTTGTTCATTATAACCGACTGCAAACGCTACAGGCTTTTGCCAAAAGTTCACCGGCGGGGTTTTTGAAAAAGCTGCCCCCGAAAACACCTGAATACCTGCGCTTGATGAAAGAAAAACGCAAGCTGGAAAAACTGCTGGGGCGGGGTGGTTTCGGACCCAAGGTCGCGGCGGCATCGCTTAAGCCCGGTGCAACTGGCGCTAGTGTAGTTGCGTTGCGTAACCGTTTGACGGCAATGGGGTATCTGAAACGATCCTCAACACAAACCTATGATGCCAAAATGCAAAAGGCGATTCAACTGTTCCAACGGGATCACGGCTTGCCGACAGATGGTGTTGCCGGCAAGGCCACGATGGCTGAAATCAACAAGCCAGCAGAATACCGGCTGCGGTCGATTATTGTCGCCATGGAGCGCGAGCGCTGGTTCAATCAGCCCCGTGGCAAACGTCACATTCTGGTTAACCTGACCGATTTCACCGCGAAAATCATCGACAATAATAAGGTGACTTTCGTGACCCGTTCGGTGGTTGGCAAAAATGAAGGTGATCGTCGTACACCGGAATTTTCGGATGTAATGGAATTCATCGTGATCAATCCGACATGGAATGTGCCGCGCTCGATTGCGATCAAGGAATATCTGCCGCTGTTGAAGCGCAACCCGAATGCGGTGGGGCATTTGAAGCTGGTGGATTCGCGCGGACGCACGGTAAATCGTGGGGCTGTCGATTTCTCGCAGTATAATGAACGGACCTTTCCATTTAATATGAAGCAGCCACCCAGCCGCAGTAATGCTTTAGGTCTGGTGAAATTCATGTTCCCGAACAAATACAACATCTACCTGCATGACACCCCGTCAAAGAACCTGTTCAACCGCAATGTGCGGGCGTTCAGCCACGGGTGCATCCGGTTGCAACAGCCGTTTGATTTTGCTTATGCATTGCTGGCAAAACAGATGTCCAACCCGCAGGAATATTTTCAGACAATCCTGAAAACCGGTCGCGAGACCACGGTGGAGTTGAAAAACCCTGTGCCGGTGCATCTGATTTACCGCACAGCCATCACCAAACCAAAGGGTGGTATGGAATATCGTCGGGACGTTTACGGACGTGACGCCAAGATTTTCAATGCCCTTAGCAAAGCCGGGGTGGTGCTGCGCTCGGTTCGGGGTTAAATCTGTTCCCGACATAACCGTTGGGGGCCGCAGATGGGCTATACAGTTTCAGAAATTGCAACAGCGCTGGGGGCGAAAGCCGTTGGCGCTGTTGACGTTGTGATCAATGGTGCCTCCGAGCCGGCAATGGCGGGGGCAGGGGATCTGGCCCTGGCGATGGACCCGAAATATGCGGACGGACTGGCGCAGGGGCAGGCACAGGCCGCCGTTTTGTGGGACGGGGCAGATTGGCAGGCGCTGGGGCTGAAGGCCGCTATTTTCGTACCACGCCCGCGCTATGCGATGTCGGGGCTGACGGCTCTGCTGGACGCGGGGCCGGAAATCGATGCCGGTATCCATGCAACCGCCGTGATTCATCCAGAAGCCGTGATTGGTGAAGGGGCCGCAATTGGCCCGTTCGTGGTGATTGGACGCGGGGCGGTGATTGGCGCGCGTGCGCGGATTGCCAGCCATGTCAGCGTGGCCGAGGGCGCGCGGATTGGCGACGATGCGCTGTTGTTGCAGGGTGTCAGGATCGGTGCGCGGGTGGTGATTGGGGATCGCTATATCGCGCAACCGGGTGGGGTGATTGGCGCGGACGGGTTTTCCTTTGTCACGCCGGAAAAATCCACGGTGGAACAGGCCCGCGAAAAGCTGGGCAAGGATGTTCAGGCCAGCGCCCAAAGCTGGACCCGTATCCATTCGCTGGGCACGGTTGAAATCGGTGATGATGTGGAAACCGGTGCCAATGTGACGATTGATCGGGGCACCATTCGGGCAACCACCATCGGGCGCGGCACCAAGCTGGATAATCAGGTGCACATCGGCCACAACGTGCAGGTGGGCGAGGATTGCCTGCTGTGCGGTCAGGTCGGCATTGCCGGATCATCGCGCATCGGCAACCGCGTGGTGATGGCGGGGCAATGCGGCGTTTCGGACAATATTTTTGTTGGTGATGATGTGGTGGCCGGTGGCGCGACCAAGATTTTCACCAATGCACCGGCCGGACGGATATTGCTGGGATCGCCCGCTGTGAAAATGGAAACCCATGTGGAAATGCAAAAGGCCCTGCGCCGGTTGCCAAGACTGGCAAAGCAAGTGGCTGAACTGAAAACAATGCTTGCGAAAAACGATAAGGAATAGCTGTTACAGCGCTTTGCGTTTCATTTGATATAAGCATCGGCGGTCATGCCGATTCAGATCAAACGCAAAGCGCTTTAGCAATCCCTTTCCCGAAATAGAAAACGCCACCCCTGATCAGGGGTGGCGTTCTGCATTGTTACAATGTTTCGGCGTTTACTTCAGCGTCTCTTGCAGCGCCATATAACCCGCAGTGAAACCGGCAAGGGAAAGCGTAACCGAAATCGTTTCATCCGGTGCGAACACAGGCACGATGGTCAGCGTTGCCTTGGCACCGCGCTTAAAGGCGGCAATATCACCATTGGTAAAGCCAACCCGCGCATAGCACCCGACAGCGCCACACCATGTGAAAGGATAGCGTTTCTTGGCGCCGCCATCGACCTCGAGTGTCAGCTGTTTTGTCAGCAGGGTTTCAAGCGGGGTAACGATTGTTGCACCCGCTGCGGCCTGTTGGCCCGCAGGCAAGGCGATGATGTTCATCTCGGCGATCGGAACGCCCTTGTCGTCTTTCATCAACTGGAACAGGTGGCATGGCTCTTTTTGGCCTTCCTCGACCCGCACGCAGCGCAGTTCCCATGCCTCGAACCGGTCTTTGACATAGGTCGTGCCGGGGCCGCGTTCATCGACAACTTCCTGGCCCATGTTCAGCAAAGGATCATCCGTTGCCTGCTCGCCTTCCTGGGTCGGAGTCTCGGCGGCGGGTGTCTCTGCTGTCGGGGTTGCTTCGGCTGCAGGGGTGGCTGTTTCGCCCTCGGGTTTGGGGGTTGCGGCATCTTGTGCAAAGGCGCTGCTGCCCATTGCAACAAAGGCCGTCAGCGTCATCAGTTTCAGAAAATCTGGCATGTGTTCTTCCATATTGTCTATGTCACGTCATTTGCCATCTATCATGGCTAAACGGCAGTGTCAGGTCAGATTTATGTGTAATCACTGTTGGCGGGCTGTTTTTTGCCATACCGTAGCCTGTAATAGAAAAAGGGTCCGCGTATCGGACCCTTTTCCTATAGATGTGCTCCCCATCGGACTGGCCGACTTTTATTAAACACAATCTACGGCGTTTTGACGCATGGGTCAACGGTTATGTTTTTCAAGGGGGTGCGCTGATATTTCACGAAAAAAGGCCGCGCATTTAACGCGCGGCCAGTCTAACAGGGAGGAAATACACCCGGACGAAAGAGGACAAACGCCCGTGATGTAAAACTATACTGGCACAAAATGATTAACATTGTATTTTCATGTGCAAGAATGAGATGAAAACAAAATCAAAGCGGGGGAAGTCGCAGTGAGTAAAGACCGGATTTTTGTAGGGGGTGGCGGCGAAGCCTATGCTGTGCCGCAGGAAATGCTGCTGAAATATGCCAACCGTCACGGGCTGATTGCCGGAGCAACAGGGACGGGAAAAACCGTCACCTTGCAAGTGCTGGCCGAGGAACTGTCGGCCGCTGGTGTGCCGGTGTTCATGTCGGACGTAAAGGGCGATCTGTCAGGGCTGGCGGTGGCAGGCTCCGAAGGGTTCAAACTGCACGAGGCCTTTATGAGCCGTGCCGCCAAGATCGGTTTTGACGATTACGCCTATGACAGTTTCCCCGTCACCTTCTGGGATCTGTTCGGCAAATCCGGCCACCCGATCCGCACCACAGTTGCGGAAATGGGGCCGCTGCTGATTTCGCGATTGCTGGAGTTGAGCGAGGCACAGGAAGGCGTTTTGAACATTGCCTTTCGCGTCGCCGATGAACAGGGGCTGCCGCTGCTGGACCTGAAGGATCTGCAATCCCTGCTGGTTTGGGTCGGGCAGAACGGCAAGGATTTGTCGTTGCGTTATGGCAATGTGTCGCCGTCTTCGGTCGGCACTATCCAGCGGCGCCTGCTGGTGCTGGAAAATCAAGGCGGGATGAACCTGTTTGGCGAACCGGCGCTGGAACTGGCCGATATGATGATGGTCGATCCTGACGGGCGCGGGCGGATCAATATTCTGGCTTCGGACGCGCTGATGGCAGCACCGAAGCTGTATGCCACATTCCTGATCTGGCTGCTGAGTGAATTGTTCGAGGAACTGCCCGAGGTGGGCGACCCAGACAAACCCAAGCTGGTGCTGTTCTTTGACGAGGCCCATCTGCTGTTTGACGGTGCGCCAAAACCGATGATCGACAAGATCGAGCAGGTCGCCCGCC
>Ga0256834_1002458_pt1 | contig 11652 bp, 12 predicted proteins | sample 4281140metaG_FD_190536 | JGI IMG/M metagenome (GOLD analysis project Ga0256834, IMG submission 190536) | Hydrothermal vent microbial communities from East Pacific Rise, Pacific Ocean - 4281-140 | ecosystem: Environmental > Aquatic > Marine > Hydrothermal vents | place: Pacific Ocean: East... | reverse complement strand
CGGCGACTTTACCAAAATCAGTTGATAGCTCTGCAATAGTTGTCTTACCAAATTTTTGAGCAGTAAAGAATTTCTCGGAAATTTCTTGTGCTTTATCAGCTTCAAAACCATATGCATTCATTGCCGATGTTAATCCATCAACCGCTACCGATGCGTCAGTAGCTCCAGCCAAGGCAAGATCAGTGGCAATGCGCAAAGTATCAATAGCCTTTTCAGCATCAACACCAGCAGAAACAAGATCAAACAGACCCTTATTCAAACTATCGAAAGATTGGCCAGTTTGCGCACGCAGCTCTAGCAATCCTTTTTTCATATCACCAACGCCATCATTAAATGATTTTGTTTTGAAGCTGGATTCATCAAGCAACGTAACAACATTAGAAAAGGTTCTTTCAAAGTTCCTAAACTCTTGAACGGCCGCAGCTGCTCCAGCCGCTAATGCTGTAAAAGCAATCGCAGCACCAATAGCACCAACTTTCAAAGCCTTCATACTTTTTGTTGATTTAGCAGAAAGCCCGCTTAAAGTTCTTTCAAACTCTTTATCATTCGCGCCTATTTTGACGATTAATTCAGGATTTTTTGCCATCTTGCATTTCCGTTCTTTCTTTATCTAAAATATTAAGCGCACCATGTTCTTGTTTGTGGTGCTTCTCACTAATACTTTTCATCATAGCTTCAAATTCTTTATCTATAAAGTCTGCGTCAGTTCCTTCTATATCGAATCCATGCAGATGATATTGCATAGCGCGGTTATTATGCCGCCTATCGCTTAATGCTTTTGCTGTGAATTGGAATTGTTTTGGCGTTAAGGCAAGAAATTGTTCCATTGTATATCCATATTCAGAAGCAAATATGTCGTACTGCTCGAACCAGTCGGGGGCTATTAATTTTTTACTTTTTTTTTAATTAAATCAGGAACAAAGTTATTGAGGCTCTCACTTTCAGAATAAGCCATGAATAATTTCAATAAATCATCGGTTTTTGTTATGCTGTGGAAAAGCTTTTTATATCCCTTAACTTCAATTTCTATCGGCTGCTCTTTTTCCTCATCATAATCAACAAATTTAATATTAGAGAAGTGTTTTTTGCTTTCAGGTGTAAGCATGTGCCACACAATTTTACAAAGTGGATCGGCATTTAATTTTGCAATTTCCATTCTTGATTGCTCTGTTGGGAATTCTCTTTGCATGAAAGCAAGATCACCAAGCGTAAAGGGGCGCAAGTCTAAAGTGACATCCACGCCCCCTATTTTTATTTCACAGCTAGATTCAACTGGAAGAAGATCAACTGGCATTATTTTTATGTCCCATCAACGTGCATGAATCGGTATACGCCGTTTCTTATGCTATCACGATAAGCTGTGAAAGGAACTTCGCCCTCCATCCAAGCTTTCTCGGCAAAGTTATAAGGAAAGCCAGAAGCAGAAGCGCGCATAATATCAAGGAAGAATACTTCGCCATTTCCTTTTTTCTGCGCCGCACACATTAGGCCAACATCAGGGATAGTTTCGCCTGTCGCGCCAACTGTTACATCAGCAGAGCCAGTATTGATAGAACGAGCATCAAACCAAGCTGTATCGCCTATTGTCATTCCGATAGTGCCAGAGCCGCCAGTAAGTTCTAAACCAAGGTTTGGAATAGTTACGGCTGCGCCTGTGGCTACCGTCAAGGCCGATGCTGTAATTTTTAAAGCATCATTTTGATAGATTAAGTCAGTTCCACGTAGGAAATCAACATCAGTCATAGCGTAAACATCAACTGTTGTTGAGGATACGACTTTAACCATAAACATGCCGCTTTTTACGTCTGCTTCTGATCCAGATTTAACGCCAACACTAGCAATTCCTGTTGTTGCATTCAGTAAGCTAGTGCCGTTTGCATTAACCATTGTTGTCGTTGCTCCGCCAGTCTCGGCTGAATTAATAGTTGCTGCGCTACCTTGAAAGGCTTCGTGCATCCAGTCAGCTACTTCGCGAATAGATAAGCTTCCAGTAGTTTCAATTACGCCTTTTTCAACGGCGAACGGATATAATGAAGAACCACCATTAAGAGGGATGTTTTCACCTGTAAGATTAAGTGTAAGAGAGCCAATAACTTTTGCTATGCCGTATGGAACTAGCGATTCTGGGTTATATGCACACACGGAATGAATGCCAAATACTGATTTATGAGTTGTTAAAGTCATGAGATTTTATCCTTTGATTACTTCTTCTATTATTAAGTTAGTTTGAAACATTTTAGGGATTTCCGCAAGGTCATCACCTTTTTTGATTTTAATATCAATATGAGGCGGGCAAAATAAATGAAAATCACGCAATGCAATAATCTTTTTTGATTTTGATTTCGTCTTATTGCCTGTTCTAAATTCTTCTTCAGTCATTATCCTATACTTCCTTTTAAGCTGATTCCACCAACCTTAACAAGCGGCGTTCCTGTGTTTAATGCCATAGTTACAGGCGAATATGTGGCGTATTCAAGATCAGAAATTTGAGGATGTTTATTCATATTATCCTCTATGACTTCTGATAATGCCCTAGTATAACGCATTATTTTACTTTCCGCTACGCTACCGCCTTCACTATCTGCAATAACGACCTCAAATGACATCGTAATGTCTTGAGCTGTGCCATAGCCAGCATTAGCAATAGAGGAAATATCAGGGAAACCATAGAATATAAATTCATTATAATTCATAACCTTTTCGTTCATATCATTAACATACTGGTTATTTACGAATGTTTCTAAAGTTATTGTGTCTGCTTTTTCCGTATTGATCGCCGTTATTTTTGCGCCCAATTCAGTTTGAAATAAATTTAAGAAATAATCTCTAAAACCTTCAACATCAAATATAGCCATTTAAAATCCTGTCTTTAACTTTCTATCAACTTCTGCGCTAAGTATAGCAATCCAACGCTCTAAACGTCCAGTGATTGCTCTAGGGGCTGTCCTTGGTGCTTCTGCGCCAATGAATAAGAATTTGCGCAATGGTATTTTTTGACGAGCTTTATCAGATTGATGATATATTCCGTATGGCACTCTAGTCCCCATTATCAAGCCATCGCCACTTATAACCTGTATTGAATCATCATTTAACGTGCCAGAAACTGAATCACGTAGTCGCCCAGTTCTAACTAAAATAGGCTCATTACCGTATTTTAGCTTTTTTGTTTCTGCATATCTTTGAGATAACGGCGGATATTGCCCACCGTTTTTTAAAGTGAATTGCGCCTTATTAGATTTACGCCAATCTTTAGCAATAATAGTGAAAGCAACCCTAAGATTTCCAACACGCTTAACCGCTCCATCAATTTGCCTAGCAAACTCTTTATCATTTTCTATTATGTATGAGGTTACGAGCATAGATCACCATTGCTGTTCGTCATGCTTAAATACTGTTGATGTGTCATTATCAACGGCGGTTGAGCTAATAAAGTTTATGGATTTTTTGCTCTCCAAAGGTAATTGAGCTTTACCGTTCATAAGAGCTCGGAGCATTCCAAGTGCATTACGATATGCTGAAGGTGCTGAAATCTCTTGCTCTACCTTACCATCAGGGGCAGAAATTACCTCTTTAGGCTGCAATACTTTTGTGACGCGATAAACTACCAAATCAATACAAATCTTTTTCAAGAATAATAGTGCAGTTGCATCGGTTATTGGCAGTGCATATTTAGCCTGAATATGAGCTTCAATTGTCGCCGATTCCTGATCTATCATATTAGTCAATGCCGTTGATGTTACGGCAGAGTTTGCGCTAAAAGAAACGCCCTTCATGTTTTCAACAATATCAGCAGATGTGCAATAAGTAGCCATATATTAAGCTTTCTTGATTATTTTCTCGCTAAGGAAGTATTTTGCATTTTTGCCTGTGTAGATATCATCTGGCTTAAATTCATTACCATCTTCATTTATGGCGTGAACGCAAATATATTTGCCTTTAGCTGGTTTTGGCTTCTCAACCACTGGCGTTTCTGTCAATGTATCAGGCAATGAGCTTTTGCTATCACCTATCTTATCCTTCTTGTGTTTTTCAACATCAGGCAATGTTACTTTTTTTCCATTGCTAGCCACAACATCGGCAATATTGATATTATAATCAAGAGCAGCATCTTTTGCGCTCGCTGTTGCTTGAATTTCTTTTGTCATTATTTTACCTTTTGTTGCTTGAATTTCTTTTGTCATTTAATATCTATAGATAATATATTGAACTTAAAATATAAAGAGGTCAAGGAAAACCCCCTAGCCGATAAGGCCAGAGGGTTATTTTCCCCAACAAAAGGCAATTTTTAAGCAATAGCATCTTTGATAAGATACGCACATTCAGCATTCAATAGCAATTGATCGTAGCTGTCTGTCACTGCAATTTCTTCCGAACCTACAGGAGTGAAATTCTTCTGTCTAGTTACGCTACGAGGACTTTCACCGTTCAAGCGCACTTCAAAGCCTAGAACTTTTTGACGTAGAGCTGGCTTGCCAATTTTAGCATAAACAACATGCTTACCCCATACAGGAGCGATTACATCTGTTTGCCCTTGTTTCGCGCTGTTATAGATAGCCTTTGCAACAAAGATTTTATCTAGTTCTAAAGCCATCGCTAGCTCTTGACCAGTAAGTCCGCCTTTACGATTGTACTTGAAGCCCAAACTATCAAGCAATTGTCCATGCATACGGAAAGCGTTATAAACTTTTTCAGGCATAATAGCAACATTTGGTGACGCTCCCATAGCGTCAAGCATAGTATCACGCGCTGTGTTAAAATCCTCAATCGGGGTACTATCAGCGTGCGATCTATTATTGTATTGGCTATTGCCAGAAAGAGTAACATTTTGAGTAATAGTTGCTGTATCTGTTAAGACATCGGCTAGACCTTTTTCTTTTTCAAGGCGTAGAGCCAAAGATAAATTCAAAGTTTCATCTAAACGAGCCTCATAAGGCTTTTCAACATTGCGGAAAGTCGCTTTTGTGATTGTGCCTTGTAGACCATGATCTTCAACGCTGTATGTATCAGAACCGCGAGCAGTGGCATCAATGCGGCGATAGCCACCCTCACCAGTGTGAACAGTTGTTACAATGCGCAAATGGCCGTTGCCGTAATTGGCAAGCTTTCCAGTTGTTTCTTTTACCTGAATTACAGGCAAGATATCCTCTGCAACAAAGCCATCAGGTACAAGCATATTAGATGTGTTGGTTAAAATTTTATCTGTGATAGCTACATTTTGTTGTGGCATAACTCTAATTCCTTTTAATTATTAAGTTCAATTTATTAATTACGTTTAAGCATGAATTCGAACAGATTCGACCCATACGCTAAATACATCGTTATCAACTGCGCTTTCAAGTGCCCTAGCGATTGACAAATCACCAGCAGTTGAGGCAACAACCAAATCTCCGTTAGCATCAACTTTTAGACGATCACCAGCGGCAATAGTTCCGCCAGCAATTGCCAAAGCACCGCCACCAGAAGCAGCGATTTGAGCAACTGCGCTTGCCGCTACAGCATCTTTAGTGAAGCCAATAGCATCCGCTCCAGCATCAGCGATAACAACATCGCCAGATGAAAATTTAACAGCTTTGTATGCTACGATTGCAACTGCCGTTGCCTTTAGTCCAGCAATAATATTCGATGTTTGAAAAGAAGACATTTTTTTAATTCCTTATATTAATTTTAAAATTTAACTACTAAACTAAGCAGCTTCCATGATCTCCATAAGCTTTGGATTCTCATTCATAACGATTGATGATGCTTGCTCGTAAGATAGCTCTTTATCATCACTCATTTTTTTAGAAACAAGCTCGCTAATTTTATCTTGTGCATCATCAAAGGTTTTTGGCTCATCGTTTGATTTGCCTTTTCCTGTTCCTTTTGCACCAAGATTAATATCAACGGCAGCTTTTGAGAAAGCAACAACATCATTCGTCAAGAAAGCTTCTTTTTGAGCTGGTACAGCTTCACCATTTGTCACCATGTCAGTAAACAGAATCTCTTTTTCCTGCTTAGCAAGCTTTTCTGCAAGCTCAACAATCTTTTCATCTTTAGCCTTAACATCGCCATTAAGCGTATTAATTTTATCCGATAGAGCTTTATCATTGTTTTCAATTCCAACAAGATGAGCAATCTCTTTTTTATCGCTCTCTGAAAGATTAATTGAAACTAGTTCTTTTTTTAATTCTGAAAAATCCATAGCTATATGTTCCTTTTTTGGATTATTTGAAATTATTCTTTTTATATCGTCTAACTTTTCTGGGCATTTGTCAATTGCACCTGATAATTCGTGTAAAATCGGGTTCATTCCCTTGACAAATGGGCGGTTAGTTAAGCCACCGCCATTCAGAGTTATTCCGAATTTCTCGCCAGTTTCATTATCTTTGTAATTTGGATCAAAATCCACTGACAAATAGCGCAATTCCTTGCTTAAGATTTTCTTTTTGCCCTTTTCAGTCCAATCAACTATCACCCATAATTCAGTGTTTTTATTCTCAAGCACCACCTCTTTAATCCAGCCAGCTGCATCGCTGAATGAGTGATGATAGTAATCAATAGCAAGATCAACCTGCTTTACGTTATCATCAAAATTCTTTTTCATATGCTTAAGATCGGAGGCAGTTATTTCTAAATCTTCGCCGTAATAATCATATGTTCCAGCTCTCAAAAGCTGCACTTTTGATATGTCCTGATCTTCTGCAAATTTGATCTCAAATAATTTATTACTCATAGCGTTTTACTCCGTAGTATTTTTTCTTTGTCGGCATTATTGCCTTTAATTTTTAAAGTTGTGATAGGCTTATTCGTTGGATCACCACTTGTTTGCGCTGATATGTAGCTTTTGCAATTAGACCCCCAAGAAATACAACCGTTTCTTTTAATCAAAAGCGTGTGATTTTTAACAAGAGAGACATCATACACGAAGTCATTATAAGGTATTTTCTCTATAACTCCAACGTTGCGCCTCTTACTACTCAAATCAGCCACAATATAAACATCATGATTTTGTGCAAACTCACCGTTATGATGTTTAGTGACTTTCCCCCTCTTACTAATTATGCGCATTGATGCTGATCTGCCAGATTTTATGAGAAGCTCACTTAAGTCACTTGCCATTCTTTTAGATGATGTTGCAAACACTCTGTATGTAGTCTCACCAGTGAAGCATTTTCTATCTTTGTAGACAGTACCATCACCAAGACAATAAGCATCTAAGAAGATATTTATCTGATCTTTTGTTAATACCTTAATCCATTTAGGGATATGTTTCTGGTATGATTTGCCAAATTCTCTTACGTATTCTCGCAATAAATCATCTTTCACAGCAAGAACAGTAGACCACTCTAAACAGTCAAAGTGTTCCGACAAGTCTTTGTACATAATAGCTTTGCTATGCTCCTTATGTTGGGTAATTATTATCCTTCCATTTTCATTAACATGCCCCTCACTAAGATAGTAGCCCATGAACTTAAGAAGTCCTTCAGTGTTATAACTTCCGCCGTCAATATTAATACTTCCCTTACTTGAACCAATCCAATCGCTAGAGCAATAAATCTTAGCCTCATTGCCATATTTTATGAATTGCTCAATATCTGATTTCATTAATTCATTAACACGCCCCTTAGAGCCATAGTCTACACGTTTTGAATAGAACATAGGATGATCTGGCGTTACACACTGGCTCAATGAGCCTTGGTTGTTTGTGAAGTGATATAATTCACCATCAAAATTATATTTAATAAAATCATCTGCTTCAACATATTCAAGGTTTTGTGTTCCTGTGTCTAAACTAAGGAATTTATCTTTATTTATATCCACATCAGAGAATAATTTAAATCCAGTATCAGTCATAACCTCTGTTTCTTTATCATAACAATTATGATGAAGAGGCGGATCGTAAGGAGTTGTTGCATATTCCTTTTCGGTGAACACACGACCATTCAAATGCTTGCATATAGCTGATACAGGCGATGGATTATTAAATACAAAGCTTTCTATTTCATCAAACACGGCATCGGACAAAAATGTTTCTTTTCTTGTTGAGTTAACAACGTTTGCCGCCATGTTAACGGATGTTGTCTCTATTATATTTTTATTGAAGTTAGTATCAATCTTGCGCTTAAGCTCATTTATTAATTGCTGATCAGTAAGCACACCGTAGTTTTCATTAAACGAGAAATATATAGCCTTCTCAAAATCAATGTCTTGGAATTCTGCGACAAGTATTGTTAGGGCAGTTAATTTTTCTTTAAGCTCTTCGGGTAATTTATTAATATTTGCGCTATCTTCAAATTCCATCTTTTTAGTATCAAGTCCAACCTCTTTAACAGTCATGAAGAATATTTCATCAACAATGCTAGATACCCATTCTTTCAATGACGTTTGATATGCTTTTGAGTTTGGCATTCTTATATTAAGAACATCTTTGCGCGTATCTTTTCCGCCTTTTTTAATTCTAACCGCAACATCAACCAACATATCACTAGCGCGTTGTTGTAAGAAGCTGCGCATGAATCTATTCAAATCATCTGCGTAATCTTCTATTTTAGCTGATACAGGAAAATCTTTTCTATTATCACTAGAAAGCCTATAAATTATATGTCCATTCATGCATTTTCTTTCTTCATGGAGTTTTTTTTTACTCTCGATATTTCCAGTTTTATCATTTTCAGTTGCAGGATTCTTCAATCTTTCATCTGTAATATCAGCAATATCATCGTCAATTTCAGGAAGTTTGTAGACCTTATGCATGTGACGCTGTAATCTAGTAGACGCTTGAATAGCGTCCTTATCAAGAAGGCTCGCAACAATTTCAGCTAATTCTTTACCAGCTTTATCATTAATCCCTGTCACGCGCAATTTCGGATAGTTATCTTGCTCACCGTACTTTGCCTTAACAATTTGCTCGATCAAATCAAGGTTTATGCGCTCTGCAATAATGCCGTTTGCGATGTACTGGATACCAGTTAAAAACAAATCTGATAGATCAGAACCAAGAGAGAATGAGCCGCTGTTACCCTGCAACCCTAACTCCATAAAATTAGCCAAGAAAGATTTTGACATCTCAATATCTTCCGCATTAATAACTTTTTGAACGCTTTCCGCATCGTGTGAGATTTTAAGCTCGGTTAAATCAAAACCAGCACCAAGAACAATACCGTTGGTTTCATGCGCGGCTAGCTTATCTATAATCTCTTGGAAACTATCCAATTGATCTTGATAATCCTCACTATTGGCCATTTCAGTAGGAACTTTACCAACTGGAATTCCTTTAGCGCAACGCTCAATTCCGATTGCTTGGAGCTTTCTATATATGTTTTTTCTGAAATACGAGCCATAACAAGGGCGCAACATTGAAATACCTTGGTAATTATCACCCTCTTTTTCCATTGAAAAAATTAACATGTGCTGTCCAGATAAATATATATCAACTGCAAGATCACCGTCCACGCTCTGCCTAATCCAATTTATAGAGCCATCTTCATTTAGACCCCATTCCTCAAGGCTACGTTGGTGACGAAAACCAAGATCAGAAATACCGATAAAATCACCATATGTTTTGTCGCCCTTAACTACCTTATGAACTATTTCAAATGCGCTGTGGCCAAATTCAATAGCAGTCAAAGCCTCTGATATAAATTCATTAAACGTTTTTCTTTTGCTTCCGCTAGCTGTCCCCATGTTTTTAAACAAAACATATTTAACAAAAGCAGCAATTTCTTTATCTTGCTTATCATCAGATGCGGATTCAATATCCCATGTCGCAGATCGGATAGGATTCTTGATAACCGATAGAAGCATTTTAACTTGGCCATCAGAGCGGCGCATCTGGTCAAATTCTATTATAGCATCGCTATCAGTTAACTTTTGCAGATATTCCTCATCGAAATAACCGCTGTATATTTCTGTACCACTTGTTCCTGTTGCTTTCATATTAGTAGTATTTTTAGAAACCTTAACATTCGCAGTTGTAGTTGTAGTTTTGAATACATTTAGAAAATTTTTAATTCCTACCATGATTGAGAACCTTCTCTCGGGGCGGTTGTTGTCTTTGCCCTCTTTATATTGGCTTTAACTTGCTTCTTTGTAAAGCCAGAACGTCTATGTTTAATTAATTTAGACAAAGCATAGCGCACTGAATCCCAACAATTAGAGACAAGCAAACCATTTGCAAAATATTCGTGATTATCCTCTATGTGCAGATCGTAAACGCGCTGCACATCTTTTTGAGCATGTTTGTATTTTTGTGTATTTATTAGATATAAATGCCCCCTCGCAGTATTTACAGACTCTTTTAACGTTATCAACGCCACTATCACGCCTGTACTTTGATTTACATTTATTCGAGCAAAAGTAATTAGATTGAACTCTTTTAACACCTTCATATTCTCTATTACATTGCTCGCAACTATGGGTTTTCGTTTGGTGTAAAATGTGTTTATTTTTCTCATAATGTTTTCTGTGCCAAGTCCGCCCATCATCACTCCTATGCCATTCTTTAGATAGGTGATTAATTTTAGATAAATGCTCGATAACAGCTTTTTTGTTATGTTTTTGATAATGGCAGGAATGTTTTGCCATATGGCTTGAGAAATCCATAATACAAAGGTTATCAATAGAATTATTAAGTGGATTATTATCCTTGTGATGAATATGGAAGCCATAAGGAATACATCCAATTTCATTCTTATATATCTCGATATGGAGGTATTTCTTTGACTTTTTGTAATACACCCTGTCAGAGCGTCTTTTGCTATCTGGATAGCGTCTAAATTTAATGCCGTTATATACTGCAACTTCTGATTTTCCGTCTCTATATATCCGCATTTTCCACTCCTATAATATAGCCTATGATATTTATTAATATCTTTTATATAAACTTTATCTTTAGGGGTTATAATATAGTGCGTATCGGTACATGTCAAAGATTTACCATTCAATAGCTGGTATGTTTTTATAGGTTTGATACCGTTGTCGAATTTTTCTACAACTTTTTTATATCCTTTTCTTGTTAAGACCATATCACCTACATTAATATCTTTAATGGGGATATCACCATTAATAGTTGATATTAAAGTGTTGCCAACAAAGCAATGGTCATATCCCTTAACTAAAGTTGGCATTATATCTTTCGTGATTTTATCTATTTTATACGAATAAAGCCGCGCTTCTTCAATCATGTTTTCACATCTAGGATGTATTATTATTTTGTCAAACGATCTTATATAGGAGATGCCATCCTCAACCGAGCCTGACCATTTATCCGCCGCCACAACATTAAAACCTTTTTGAGAAACATAGCTTATTGTTTCAGGACGTGAGCAATCGGCGCGGATTACGTATTTTCTTGATTCTGGTATTTTATCGTATAATTCAGGGATATCTTGATTGTCGACCTTATAGCCATATGCTTCATATTCTATATATAAACAATTAGAGCCGTATTCATCATGAGGGGCAATCCAGACCTTAACTAATACATTTGGATCATTAGCAAACCCCCAATCTGCTCCGTATAAGCAAGACCACCATTCTTGAGGCTCAAAATCTTGAACAACGTATTTTCCGTTAAACACAACGCTATCAGTAAGTCCTACAGATATCCCCATATATTCACATTGATACAAAACATCATCATGATTCTTTAATCTATTAGCGTCATTAATAAAT
>Ga0256834_1002456_pt1 | contig 11656 bp, 9 predicted proteins | sample 4281140metaG_FD_190536 | JGI IMG/M metagenome (GOLD analysis project Ga0256834, IMG submission 190536) | Hydrothermal vent microbial communities from East Pacific Rise, Pacific Ocean - 4281-140 | ecosystem: Environmental > Aquatic > Marine > Hydrothermal vents | place: Pacific Ocean: East Pacific... | reverse complement strand
ACCCGTGGCCGTTTTGCCATCGGCATAGAGAACCGTGCCCTGTCCGTCGCGCTTGTTCTCGGAGAACATACCTTCATAAACATCGCCGCTTGGATAGGTTGCCTTGCCTTGGCCGTGGAATTTGTCAGCCTTGAAACTACCGATATATTTGAAACCGCTGGGCAAGGTCAATTCCCCCTGCCCTTCTCGCAATCCTTTCAGGAAACCACCTGAGTAGATAAGCTGCTCATCGGTATATTCCTTGCCTTCACCTTCACGAAGGCCATTCACCCAGCCACCAACATATTTGTATTTCTCGGGTGTGGTCAGCGTGCCTTGACCGTTAAAGGTGCCGTTGCGGAATTCGCCCTCATAGATCAACCCATTAGAATAATGGGCTACCCCTTTGCCTTCTGGCGCGCCATCCAGCCAGTTGCCCTCATAGATGCCGCCATCGGCATATGTCATTTTGCCTTGCCCATTCGGCAGATTATTCTTGTAATTACCAACATAGACCGAGCCATCGGGATAATGCTCTTCGCCTTTGCCTTCCATCACGCCATTGACCCAACTGCCGGTATAGACTTGTCCGTCCGCACTGGTGAACGTGCCCTGCCCGTGGCGCTGATCATCCTTGAAATCACCCTCATAGACCGAGCCATCGGGATAGGTGATCTTCCCTTTGCCATTGCGCTGGTTGGCCTTGAACCCGCCGGAATAAACCGTGCGGTCCAGCAGGGTCAGAACTCCGGTGCCATCGAATTTATCGTCCTTCCAGTCACCATCGTAACCGGTCCCGTCACGGGTTTTCAGTGTCCCTTTGCCTTCGCGGTTCCCTTTTACCATGGTCCCCTCGAAAACCGATCCGTCAGGGTAGACAATTTTCGCCAGCCCTTCCTTGACCCCGTTTACCCATTCACCCTGATAAACCAGTCCGCTGGGGCTTTTCATTGTGCCTTCACCGTGGCGCAGGCCATTGCGAAACCCGCCCTCGTACTGGGCACCGTTCGGATAGATCCATATCCCGTTACCGGTAATCTGCGCCTCTACCCAGTCGCCCTCATAACTGCTGCCATCGGGAAACAGGATCTTGCCAAACCCGTCCGGCTTCCCTTTGACAAAAGACCCTGTGTAAATCGAGCCGTTCTGGAATTTCGCCGTCCCCTGACCGCTGGCATAACCCTCGACCCACTCGCCGCTATATTCATAACCATTGGGCAGGCGATAGGTACCGGTGCCATGCCGCTTGCCATCCAGAAAGGTGCCCTCATAGAGACCGCCATCGCCGTACTGTTTTGTGATAACCTCGGTCGTGTTCTGGCTGTAACCTACGCTTGGTAAGCCAAGGGACAGAGCCACCCCGACCAATGCCACCTGCATTTGTGTCTTTGCTGCTTTAACCTTGATCACATCGGTCCCCTATATTTGTTACGTAGGAACCTAGTAGAGCCCCGCCGCCCTGACAACGCCTTTTGCGCTTCGGGGCTTCCCCTCGGGCGTAACTCTGCTAATAAATCCGGTAAGAACAAAGGATACGCACGCATGTCTGACAAATTCCGCCTGACCCTTGCCCAATTGAACCCGACTGTGGGGGCTTTGGATGACAACGCTGCCAAAGCGCGTGACGCCTGGGAACAGGGCCGCGATGCGGGGGCCGATCTGGTTGCCCTGCCGGAAATGTTCATCACCGGTTATCAGGTGCAGGATCTGGTGATGAAGCCTGCCTTTACCGCCGACGCAATGCGCCACATCGAACAACTGGCCAAGGACTGTGCCGATGGACCGGCGTTGGCGATTGGCGGACCCTATGCAGACGGTGACAAGCTGTATAACGCCTATTACATCCTGCAAGGCGGCAAGATCATCCGTCGCGTGCTGAAACACCACCTGCCCAACGAAACCGTATTTGATGAAAAGCGCCTGTTCGACAGTGGTGATCCGGCCGGCCCCTACAGCATTGGGGGTGTCCGCATCGGCTCGCCCATTTGCGAGGATGCCTGGCACGAGGATGTCGCCGAAACCCTGACCGAAACCGGCGCCGAAATCCTGCTGATCCCCAATGGCTCACCCTATTTTCGCAACAAGCTGGACGTGCGCATGAACATCATGGTGGCGCGGGTGACGGAAAACGATCTGCCGCTGGTTTACCTGAACATGGTTGGTGGACAGGATGATCAGGTGTTTGACGGGGCGTCCTTTGTGTTGAACCCCGGCGGGGAGCTGGCGCTGCTGCTGCCCCCCTTTGAAGAAGTCGTGACACATGTCGATTTCACCCGCGATGCCGACGGCTGGCGCGCGGTCAAAGGCGATCTGGCCCCGCAACCGGATGAGTGGGAGCAGGATTACCGCGTGATGGTTGAGGCCCTGCGCGATTACATGCGCAAGACGGGGTTCAAAAAGATATTGCTGGGCCTGTCCGGCGGGATCGACAGCGCCATTGTGGCAACCATTGCCGCCGATGCACTGGGACCGGAAAATGTGCGCTGTGTGATGCTGCCTTCGGAATACACCTCGCAATCCTCGCTGGATGACGCACAGGAAATCGCCGAAAATCTGGGCTGCCGGTATGATTATGTGCCGATTGCCGAGGGGCGCCAAGCCATCACCAACACGCTCGCCCCTCTGTTTGAAGGCACCGAAGAAGGGCTGACCGAGGAAAACATCCAGTCCCGCCTTCGGGGATTATTGTTGATGGCCTTGTCCAACAAATTCGGGGAAATGTTGCTGACCACGGGGAACAAATCCGAGGTCGCCGTGGGCTATGCCACCATCTATGGCGATATGGCGGGCGGGTATAACCTCCTGAAAGACATGTACAAAACCCGCGTGTTCGAAACCTGCCGCTGGCGCAATGCCAACCATCGCGACTGGATGGCCGGACCAGCTGGCGAAGTGATCCCGCCGCGTGTGATTGACAAACCGCCATCGGCAGAACTGCGCGAGGATCAGCGCGACGATGACAGCCTGCCACCTTACGAGGTGCTGGATGCGATTTTGACAGGACTGGTGGATGACGAAAAATCGGTGGCCGAACTGGTTGCTGACGGGTTTGACCGCGCGGTGGTGAAAAAGGTCGAGCACCTGCTGTACATCAGCGAATACAAGCGTTTCCAGTCCGCACCCGGACCGCGCCTGACCATGCGATCTTTCTGGCTGGACCGACGCTATCCAATTGTAAACCGCTGGCGTGACGAGAGTTGATTCCGGACGCAGAAAGTCGCCTTTCGGCGGCGTGTAAGGTGTTGATGTTGTGGTTTTATATTTTGGTTGCGGGAGTAGGATTTGAACCTACGACCTTCAGGTTATGAGATATTTATAGGCTATATGACGGGTTTACCCCTCTTTGCGCCCACCTACCCTATCTTATTGATTCATATAGTTTTTTATTGACGAAACGCGCGTTCGTCTTCTACGGCTTGCGCTGTGACTTGCTTCCAGTTGCTTCCACAGTGCTTCCACGAGAACAAACAAAGACCGGAGAATATGATGCCAAAACTGACCAAACGCGCGGTTGATGCTCTGTCGCCAAAAGCAAAAGATTACTTCGTTTGGGACACGCAAATTGCCGGGTTCGGGATCAGGATAATGCCTTCGGGGGCCAAAACCTATCAGGCGCAATACCGTAAAGGCGGGCGCACACGGCGGGTATCGGTTGGGCGGCATGGCAAGATCACTGTAGACGAAGCCCGCAAGCTGGCAAAAGAGATCATGGGACTGGTTGCCAAAGGGGAAAACCCCGCCGAAGACATTTCGCAACACCGCAAAGCCCCAACCATCGCCGCCTTGTGTGAGCGGTTCTTTGAAAGTCACGTCATGGAGCGCTGCAAACCTTCGACGCAAAAGGAATACCGCCGCGCCATTGACCTGTTTATCAATCCGGCATTGGGGCGGTTTAAGGTTGTGGATGTTGAACGCAAAGACGTTGCCGAGCTTCACCACAAATTCAAGAACAAACCCTACCAAGCCAACCGCACCCTTGGGGTGCTTTCAAAAATGTTCAACCTGTCGGAAATCTGGGGCTTGCGCCCCGATGGCTCGAACCCGTGCCGCCATGTTCCTAAATACCGCGAGATCAAGCGCGAACGCTATCTAAGCCAAGAGGAATTACGGCGCTTGGGGCAGGTTTTGGGAGAGGCCGAACGGGACGGATCAGAAACGCCTTATGTGATTGCCGCATTTCGTCTTCTCATCCTGACCGGTTGTCGCCTTGGGGAAATCCAAACCCTGCAATGGCGTTTTATCACCGATCAGGGAATGGAGCTTCCAGATACAAAAACTGGCGCCCGCAGGATACCCTTGCCAAAAGCGGCCCGCGCGGTGTTAAGCGCCTTGCCACGGATCGACAGCAACCCATTTGTGATTGCTGGCAAGATTGACGGGCAGCATATCACAGACCTGCAACACCCTTGGCGGCGCATTCGCGAACGAGCCGGATTGATCGGCGTTCGCATTCACGACCTGCGCCACACCTATGCTTCCAATGCGGTGTCGTCCGGTATGCCAATTCAAATGGTCGGGCGATTGTTAGGCCATACGCAATTGCAAACGACAATGCGTTATGCACATCTGGCCGATGATCCTGTTAGACAGGCCGCCGAAGAAAATGCCGCCCGGCTAGAGGCACTGGTTACCCCCAAGGCAGAATGTGCACACAGCTTGCGTATCGTTATGTAGGATATAGGTTATATTACATTACGTAGGGGGCTGGGCTTAGCGGGGCCGATGCGTAACATTATATAGGGTAGGGCACCAACCATTTCAGTTTCTTCAAACCACCACCACCAGCCAACCTATTCAGACGAAGCTTTCAAACTCTTGGCTGAACAATTTTCCATTCCCCCTGAAAAACGATTGGAAGCGCACAAGCAACTCGAAGATGCTGCTGAAATTTGGCAATGGCATCACACCAATAGCTCCCGAACCACCACCCCCAGCACAGATCGCAAATCTCTGATTGCCTTGGCAAAAGATGCAGAACGTCTACGAGGGAGCGTTCAATCATTACAACTGCCAGCCCGCATTCATTTAGAACAGAGCCTAACGGCGCTTGAACTAAACTCAATCTTTTCCACCTCTACCGAACCACAAGCGCCTTCGCCGGTTGTTCGATATCCGGTTCAAAACAACGATTGCGGCATTCTCACCTTTGATTCAGAGAGCATAATTGAACTGGTTGCTGCGTTAGAGCATGCCGCAGTTAGCGCGGCCAAAGCAATAAAACCGGTTCCGGCGGGAAAACGGCGGGATCATGCCTTGCGCATGTGGATGATTAATATTTCCAGATTGTGGTCCGGGCTTCTTGGCCGGACATTCTCTCGTGATGTGACCAATCGCGGCGAACCAATCACTGCCGCCGCACAGTTTTGCATCGCTGCGTTCGCTTATTTTGATACCGACACACCGCCTTCCCGCATTTTGAACGAAATGAAACTTTGCATCAAAAAGATGCGCTGAATGTCCACTGGAAGATTTAAGAGAAAAATTCAGCCCTAAATCCTCCAGCGCTTTCACTCGATCCAACAGTTTTGCTTGCCTAGGGTGACCCCATAGCAAGCAAACGAGAAGGATCGAAACATGCAAACACAAACACATATCCCAGCAGAGAATGCTCCGGCCACCGACTATCTGGACGGCTTTATCGACGAAAGCAAAGCCGCAGATTTTCTTTGCCAAAGTATCCGCACCATTCAGAAATGGCGGGTAACCGGCTTTGGGCCGAAGTTCTACAAATCAGGTCGCTCGGTGCGTTATCGCCGCCGTGATCTTTTGGAATGGGGCGATGCCCGCAACCGCAAAAGCACCTCGGCTTACGCCACTTAACCAGTTTTGCCCGCATGTGCTTGGCAGCGGCATGCGGGATTTTGGGGCCGGACGGCACCAACAAGGGCGCGAGGTCAAACGCTACTTCGCGCCCCTTTTACATCTTCACATTCACCCACCTCAAAGGACATCACATGTCAAATCAACCCGCCCATAAATTCAAGATCGGGCTAACCACCGCAACCATTTGGGAAAACGAAGGGTTCTATTCCGTAGATATTTCCCGCTCTTACAAAGATGATCAAAACGAGTGGAAGTCCACGTCCAAATTCTTTCATTCCGACTTGCTGAATCTGGCCAAATGCGCGGAGCGCGCAGAAATCTGGATTGGTCGACAGGTGAATGGTCGCACATAACATCTAAGGCCGGGCATCTTGCCCGGCCCCAAAACCAATGCTGCCCCGCCGGAGGCACAAGCCCGGCAAACCCCGAATATATCATCGCCTTTTTAGGCGAAATTTAGGGGGGTCTTGTAACACCCCCCTCCACGAATACGAAATCGAAGGCTAGAGTAAATGGACGCGACAATCCTTCATAGTGGCTTTGATGGTTTGAAATTCACCATTCAATCCGACATCCCCACCGAGTTGCGCAGCGAACTAGCCGACGCCAAGCAACACGCGAAGAAAACCCACAGCGATTGTTTATTGGAATTTGGCAAAATCACTTTGAACGTCACCAACAAGGGCGCGCGCGGGTTTACCGCCGACACGGGCGACCACGGCGCAATCTGGCTGTTCCAAGACCCCGAAGACCCAATCCTCAACAACCCCACCATAACCGTTGATTTTCGCGCCTTTGGCCTTGCCACGGGTGGCCTTGAGGGGGCCGAACAACACTTTCGCGATTGTATGGATGCCTTCGGGATTAAATACGTTGAAACACAGTTGCGCGTCACCCGCGTCGATTTCGCGGTGGATTTTCTGGCCCCTTGGTTTGAGCCGGACCGCGAAGCCTTGGTGGTTCCGCCCGGAACTAAGAACACGGAATACACAGGTATAAGTGAAACCGCGACAGTTTCCAGCGGGTCGCGCGTTACTAGCCTGCGCGCCGGTGCTGTGGTAAATCGCCAAATCGCAATCTATGACAAGCGGGCCGAAATTATTCAGCATAACAAGCTGGGCTGGCTGACAATCTGGAATGCGGCCTTGAAAGCGAAGGGCATGCCGCCACTTGATTTGAACGAATGCGCAACCAGCCAAGTCTGGCGTTTCGAGATGCGCCTTGGATCAAAACAACTGCGCAATCGTTTCAAGATGCAAAATTGGCAAGATGTCCAAAATTCCATCGGGGACGCCTTCGCAGACGCGCTACGCCGCATTCGCTACTGTCGCCCCACCCCCGACTCCAACCGCGCCCGCTGGCCCGTACATCGGCTTTGGCGGCAATTTGAGAACGTCATTGGCAACGATCTGTTACATAACTGCGCGGGGGTTCTACCAAGTGAGGTGATCGACGCCAACCGCATGGCAAAAATGCGGGAACTGGACGCGCAGCTATCCGGGCTGTTTATCACACGCGCTGCGATTTCTGGTGTTTCGGCTGACGACTTCGACGAATTCATGGAAAGCCATGTGGAGGCGCTAATGCGGGTGGTTCGCGAACATCCGGTTCTGGTGGAGGAACGAATTGCAAAGGCTGGCGCAAGGTATCGCTGGAGATAAAGGGCGGGAGGCGGGCATTTTCTGAGGATGCGAAACCTTAGCTGATTTTCTAAAAAAGGCAGTACGTCTGTTGGGGCTTGTCTGTCAGCCGTATCGCGCTACATGAACAAAAGCTAGACTTCAACTATAAGATGTGACCTATTGGCCGCAGCATTATAAGCCGCCATGTTTTGGGGTCCTATGCAGAACTGGCACTAAAATTTCACGTTGCGGGCTAAGCAAATGACTAAACGATCGGCGAATGAAAGCATCAAGGGATATAGCTATCAATTTGATCATACAGTAGTTGCGATACTTGAGTGCGACCAACCCGATACTACGTTTGTCGTTGAAGGTATTGAAGACATTGACGTGGATCAAAATGATTTGAGCACCTTCGTTCAGTGCAAATACTACGAAGGGACAGAGTATAATCACTCTGTAATCAAGCCCGCCATTATTAAGATGCTTAGGCATTTCTGCGAGCTAACTACGATTAAGCAGGGCCATGTAAAGTATAAGATCTATGGCCATTTCAAAAGCGGGCAGGAAAAGTTAAAATCTAACTTCACATTAGATTTTTTAAAAGAATCTTTCCTCTCTCACAAAAAGGAGGGTAATACCAAATTTGTTCATTCTGAACTCAAACTTAGTGATGCACAGCTTGAACAGTTTCGACAGTCTTTGCACATCGACCTACATGCTCGGGCATTTGACGATCAACGCGCCCACCTCACAACTAAACTCTTAGTTCAAGAGGTTCCTGACTGCACCAGTGTAGAAGATGCGCAGCTTTTCTTTTACCCTAGCGCAGCAACGGCTATCCTGTCTCTCGCAACTCAGTCTGATATTGAGAACAGGCGTATCTCCAAGTCCAAATTCATCCAAAAGATTAGTACGAAAGAGGTAGTCTTTAACCTCTGGATGCAAAACTCGTTTGATAGTGATAAATATGCTAAAATTATCAAGAAAAATCACTTTGCGTACAAAGCTATCAAGCGTCCAAAAGCTGCAAGGATTTTTGCAATAGAGATACCCCCTAATTTTGATTTGGCAAAACTGTCAGAAGTACTAACAAAACTTGCGATATCATTCTCGCACAAAGAGCATAATAGAACACCAAAAAAAGACAGGTACTGCCCTTATGTACTACTTCGCGGAATCTCCGAAACTGACCTCATCACAGTGAAAAAGCGATTGCATTCAGAAGGCTTGATGTTTGATGATGGCTACCCATTTCGGGGCGCTGAATTTTGTCCGAAACAAATAGCAAAGGATCCTACTGAGGGTAATCTATATCAACTTAAACTGCTGAGCACCGAGGCGGAAATCACGGTCGTTTTCAACCTTATCGAGAACACTACAAAAAAAATATATGACTTTTACATTACCTCGCGCATGTCGGTAGATTGTCAGAAAATTTCTAGTAGTTATGATCCAATCAGCATTGAAGATCCGTATTTTATTGCCAAAATTTTTAAATAATGAGGACAGACAAAATGAATGATGACGAAAAAATCACGGCCGAGGTCATAGCAGTATTTCCAGATAAGGTGAAAATATCAGTCGAAGATATAGCCTCGTTTTCGGGCGGAAGTAGCATCAAGGTTGGTTCGTACTTGCGCATCACTGATAGCGAGGACGCTGCGCTGATCGCGATTATCGAAAACTTTGTCATCGAAGTGAATGATAAACGAGAACGGCGACACATAATTGAAGCACTACCACTTGGCATTGTCACTGATGGAAAATTCACACGTGGTGGAGATACATTAACAATTCCACCAACTGGGGTCTTCCCCGCTACAGAAGATGATATTAAGGCAATTTTTGAGGAATCTGTTGATACGGAAAAGCGCTTCAGTTTCTGCTCACTAGCCTCAAACACAAATATCCGGGTTCCAGTGAACGGAAATAAGTTTTTTGACAAACACATCGCGGTAGTCGGATCGACAGGCTCAGGTAAATCACACACAATAACTCGGATCGTCCAATCCGCAGTATCAGAAAAAGATGGTGATTTTAAGCTCAATAACTCACATGTCGTCATCTTTGATATCCACTCCGAATACAAATCGGCGTTCCCAGAAGCAAACCACATTGATGTTAGCGGTATTCATTTACCTTACTGGCTCTTGAACAGCGAGGAACTTGAAGAAGTCTTGCTGGATACCGGCGAACGAGACAACTACAACCAATCATCTGTTTTCCGAAACCTTGTTACTGCAAATAAACGCAAACATAATCCAGCTGTCGAGAACGTTTTTTTTGACAGCCCTCTCAAGTTTAAAATCGACGAAGTGCTGAATGCTTTGTTCAATATTAAAAATGAGACTGTTAATGCTAAAGACGATTCTCGTTATATGATTGTGGATTCCTCATATTCTCTCGCTGCGGATGGGAAAACTGATGCTACTCATGGTCTAGAGCTAACAAATGAGCAACGCCTAGAAAAGTATTTCGAAAAACGGCACCAATTCCATAAGACCAAATCTCAAAACGTCATGAACGGCATATATGCTGATAAAACGCTTGAGAAGTTCTTCGCGAGGTTTGCCGCTAAGGTAGCGGAAAAACGGTTGGATTTCTTATTTGGGGCAGCAGCCGATGGTGCCACATTAGAGGGTACTCTACAAAGCTTAATTGGATACGGTGAGCCTAATCGAAATGTGACCGTAATCGACTTGAGCGGGGTTCCTTTTGAAGTTTTAAGTATCACCGTCTCGCTCATCTCAAGAATTTTATTTGAGTACGGATATCACTATAAAACTATCCGGAGTGCGGCAGGTGAACAACACAATAGCGATGCACCTATTTTGTTGGTCTATGAAGAAGCACACAAGTATGTCCCCAAAAGTGATTTGGCAAAGTTCAGATCTTCTAAGCTCTCGATAGAGCGTATAGCTAAAGAGGGCAGAAAATATGGGGTTACGCTTTTACTATCCAGCCAACGCCCGTCTGAGATATCTGAAACCATATTTTCCCAATGTAGCAGTTTTGTAGCGATGCGTTTGACCAACCCTATTGATCAAAGCTACGTATCACGGCTGATGCCAGATACGTTGGGGAAGCTATGTGATAAATTACCCAGCCTAGCACAAGGTGAAGCGCTGCTGATTGGTGAGGCATTGATCATGCCATCGTTAGTGAAGATTGATCGATGTGGCCTTGAGCCGTCATCAAATGACATCCCCTACTTTGAACTCTGGAAAGAAGAGTGGAAAAATTTGGACTTTAAAGCCATCGCAACAACTTGGGTGAAATAGAAGAAATGCCCGCCCTGTACAGAACCGCAAAAGCTTTTGCTGATGACTTTGGAGCCATGGAGTATGTATTGAAGCGCTCTGGATTCATTCGAATGAACAAAGAAGTTGCAATAGCTGATTGGGACTTGTTTGCCCAATCTTTGGGAACCGGATTCTTTGAACACGTGGTTGGGCAAGGTATTGCAACAACACTGATTGGTGACCCGCCACAGAGATTATTGGCCAATATGAAGTGGTCACCCAGAACCAAAGATCCGTTGACGAACGTTGCACAACTTATCGTCAATGGTGTTTGCAGAGTACGCAACAATTATTTTCACGGTGAAAAATTTACTGGTGGACCTGATTGGCAATGGGAGCGAGATGCTGCGCTTGTTACAGAAGCGCACCTGGTACTGAAATCGGCAAGGGTATTGAGAACTAAGCACTATTGACGGCCCAAGACTCGCCTAACAGATTTAGTTACCGAAAATCGAATTAGGTACTTTGCTGGGTTCCTTGTACGAACAACGCTTAGTTTGCCACGATGCAGTATTTGATCGAAAGACTAAGGGCCGCTAAGGGCCTTTTCTGTCAATTTCGCATTTTCCTTTCTGCGTCCTTTCTGCCACACCTCCCAATCGTTCTCGCGTGCTTCCACAGTGCTTCCAGCGCCGAATCCTCAACGCAGAAAGTCGCCTTTCGGCGGCGTGTAAGGTGTTGATGTTGTGGTTTTATATTTTGGTTGCGGGAGTAGGATTTGAACCTACGACCTTCAGGTTATGAGCCTGACGAGCTACCGGGCTGCTCCATCCCGCGCCAAAAGCGCTTCCCCGGAAGGCTAGAATGTATCCGGGAAGCATCGTTAGAGAGATACGTTTTACACTTCTTACTAGGTTTGGCGGTGACCTACTCTCCCACGCCTTAAGACGCAGTACCATTGGCGCAACAGTGCTTAACTGCCGAGTT
>Ga0256834_1002455_pt1 | contig 11656 bp, 5 predicted proteins | sample 4281140metaG_FD_190536 | JGI IMG/M metagenome (GOLD analysis project Ga0256834, IMG submission 190536) | Hydrothermal vent microbial communities from East Pacific Rise, Pacific Ocean - 4281-140 | ecosystem: Environmental > Aquatic > Marine > Hydrothermal vents | place: Pacific Ocean: East Pacific... | reverse complement strand
CCATCGCTGCCCGTGGTCTGAACCGCCACGCCGGGCACAGGATTACCGCTGCCATCGAGCAGGGTCACGGTGGCACCGGATAGGGGTTGTTCTCCAACGTCCTGGAGACCGTTGTTGTTCTGGTCATTCCAGATGAGTGAGCCAATGGACACTGCCGGAGTGAATCCGAAATCCACTGTCATATTGCCGTTGTTTTCATCTGAGTTGTCTGCATCGTCACTGCCGACGATGTTGGAATCCACGCCGGGTTCCGCGTTATTGGTGAGGGTAAAAATACCAGAGGTATGGACGTTGCCTGCGGAAGTCGCTATGTTGGAATCGTTCGGATCATCGTCATTGTTTGCGGCATTCTGGTTGATGGTTGGCGCATAACCTGGCGGCATGGTCACCTCGACCCGGTAATCCCCTTCGGGCAGATTACCAAAGTAATAGAGTCCATCAACTAGCGTCAGGTAGTCTCCTACCGGGCTGCCATCCAGATGGGTTGCCGGCACGAATACTCCGGTTCCATCATCCACTAGCAGCCGGACTGTTGCCCCGGAAATCCCCGGTTCTCCCATATCCTGGCTGCCATTGACGTTACTGTCGTCCCAAATAATGGAGCCAATGGACATTGCCGCAACAAAGCCAAAATCAAGGGTATGGTCGTTCTCACCAGCGCCACCCGTGGTATAGGCGATGGTCGAGAAGCCCGGGTTCAGTACCCCGTTATCGCCATCACTGTCGTGAGTATCATCGGCATTGGCGTTGACATCTTCTTTCGTCGGCACCAGGCTTCCCAGGGCCGCATCCGCCAAATCGATGCGCAATTGATACGCGGTCAAAGGCTTGAGGGGGTTGCCTCCCGCCATATTGGTATTGGCCAAACCACCAAAATAGTATTCACCATTGGGGCCAGTAACTGCCGTTCCTACCAGCGCCGCACCTTCGTAGAGGTTTACGGTTACCCCGGGCAGAACGACTTCGGAAGGATCCTGAATGCCGTCGTTGTCCACGTCGTTCCAGACGTAGTTGCCTATTTCCACCGGCGCTGCGCCACGCAAAGCCTCCAGATCGCCTATGCCGCTGGCCTTTCCAAAAAATATACTCAGGTTGGGAGCTGATACCAAAAGCCTTTTGGGGATTCCTCCGCCATCCGTATTGATCTGCCCGTTATCGTTCCGCAACCACATCAATCCGTTGTCCAGGAAACCATGGACATCCATGGCTCCCGTGACCAGGTCGGCATGCCCGGGAACAACCAGCAGTCCACCCATGGCGGTGTCGGAATGCCCGCTAGCACCGCCGTTTACATTGCCGTTACCGCCCGGCCCGTTGTCATACCAGTAGAACTCACCGCCGCCAGCGCCTTCACTGTTGTTTGCCCCACCGGTCGTGACGCCCCCGCAGGTTCCGTTGCTTTCCAGCGTCCATCCGGCCTGGGCGTTCCCGCAGGCCCTGAGGATATCCCCTTCGCCATTACCGTTTTGCACGGTGCCATCAGCCGGGTTCGGTGAACTGTTCTGATGCCCTGTCCTGTCGCCATTCACATCCCTGATGGCAATAATCATCGCGCCGTCATTGTCAAATTCAATATCCGACAGCAGTGGCTGCATGTACTCTATCCAGCCATCCTGATTGCCGATATTTCCCGGTGCCTTGTCATTGAAGACAATATCGTAATCCATTTGCCAGGGATTCCAGTTGCCCCTGTAGGACTGGGTTGCTCCATCATGATCGACATAGGTACAAGTGGCGGGATCCTGGTTACTGATGTCCCCGCTGTAGATGCAGCCGCGGTCATAGCCAAGATCCACATCCAGCACAGGGGTTACACTGAAAACATCCAGATCTGGAGAAAAACTATAAACATGGGCCGAAAGCCGGGTTTTGTCCCCTTTTCTGGGGCCGTTGGTACTGCTGTCCACATTGTTGGCATCAACTGTGGATTCCGCGGTGCAGGTTACGCCGACGTAAAGCATCCCATCACGAAATCCCAGTCCCATGGGACGAAAATCCACGAGGCTGCCGCAGGGGTTTGGTATGGCATGGCTTGCAACCGCGCCGGCATCACCACTGGCGTCTACATCGATAACATAGAGCCTCCTGTCATCCATGTTGACCGTAAACAGCTTGCTCTCGTCATCAGATAATTCAATATCTCCTATACCGGTTTTCCCTACACCCGCATATCCGTCTATATCACGGTTCCAGTCGTACCCCCCACCAGCACCACCGCGCGGGTCTGTTCCCGGCAGGGTTGCAAAAGTGGAAACTGCATTGCTTGCCGTGTGGTCAATTTTGTAGATGGCACCAATGCCGTCCGGGCCAATATCTGCGTGACGCTTGAAAAAGGTGGAAACATAGGTTGCATTTGATTTTCTCAAGTGCGCAACACCATAAACGGAGCCGACTTGCGAATAGGTTGCAATATTTGTTGGTGCATCCGTACCGTTGGCGGTGTAGGGATACTGAAGTACCGTATACACGCCAGCATTTCCACCCGTGCGGGCGCCTTTGGCAAACCGCGCCATGACAATATCCGGATTATCCTGGGTATACTCGCCAACGTTGTTCAGGCCGACATCATGCGTTGCACCATCATTTATGATGCTTACCAAAGCCTGCGTGGTGCCGCCAATCGCTGTTCCGGGCTTGAGGTAGGAGGGCACCGCGGCCACTTCTACCCTGTACCTGCCGACGGGGGTCGTCAAATTGTAGCTGCCGTCCGCTGCCGTGGCGGCTGTAGCTACAGCCGTCCCTGCATCATCGTAAGCGGTAACAGTGATGTTTTCGACGCCGGGTTCGAGGGTATCCATCACTCCGTTCAGGTTGTAGTCCCTGAAAATCGTACCGCCAATATTCGCGTACACTGCTGTTGTGGATACAAACAATACCTGCAGAAGAGTCAGTTTCAGCCACTTGTGCGCTGCTTTCCTCATCCCTATCTCCCTAAACCCTTAAATTTAAGCAACCCGATTGCCCGCTCCAATAAACTAGGGGGAAAGGCCGACAGCCTTTCATCCCGATCCACAAGCAGGCCCGGCATTTTTTTTGACGCGGCAACGATAAAGCATGCCACTCTGCATTTCAAGCAAACACAGCCGGCGTCTGGCATAACTCAAAAAATCGCCCGGGAAGATCGGTATAAAGCAAGAAAAGCCGAACAATGTCACAAACCTTCTCACCCTGGCCATGTTATATTTTATGGTTCGAATATGGCTTTACCCGAAGCTGTCATTCTCTTTTTTCCATTTTCCATTCGGAAGAGGTGGCATCCCATGTTGCATCATAGTAAGTACGATCCCTGGATGTGCTTTGCGCAAGAAGGGTATAGGAAAAAGAAATAGCCTGCAGCTCCAGCTGGTTGTTGCCCGTTATCCTGATCTTTCGAATACGCTCATTTGTAGCGGGAAGCTCCAACAACTTCCGGGGTGGGGATGACAAAACTCCAGCGGTAATGGCAATTGCATACAGTGCATTGTCTCTTGCCGAACCTGCCAACAGAAACTTCCCCTTGCCTGTACGCAAAGGCAATATTGTCAACGCATCAAACCCCTGAACCGATTGCAGTATTTTCTTCGCATCAGGGGCTATGTGGTAAATGACGCCTTTCGCACTTTGATAGTCCGTTTCATCTATGGCAGAGACCCATAGTGTCTGATCTTCACAATCATAGGCAAGGGAGATGACGCCGTAGGGGTTACTGGCGCTTGGATGAACATCATCGAAACGCATGAAAACAGATAATGCGCCCGTTTTGCTATCCAGTTTGTAGATGTTTTTCTGCAGATCAAACGTGGTCGGGCGGACGGAGATAAACGGCGTAGGGGAAAGATAGATATCACCCTGCTCATTCAGCGCATAGGTGCCGAAATGCTCATATTTCCCCCATACTTCAGGGTGCAGTGTTTCTTCATAGTTCTGTCCGTAATGTAACGCTATGCCGGTAAACCTTTTCTGTGAAAGGTCGATAAGCACTGGTTGTGGAATTTTCAGTCTTCCCAAAAACTGCGGTAATCTGGTGCAATCAGCGCTGCTGGAAAACACACCCAGGCCTGCAGATTTCTCTTCGCCATCTGTCGGTGCGACTGCTTTGTTTTTTTGGTATACAGCGACAGCTACTACTATGGCAAGAAGCATGAGGGAAGCAAATATGGGAGCATATTTACGCAATATCCTGCCCTTTACTTGATCGGCACAAACTTAGGCCCAACCACGCATGGCCACTCTTTGACAACAAGATTTCCGCTAGCATCTATTGCCGTATCTGCCCAGCAGTATTCATGCCCTTCCCTTGCATCATTCTGCACCCGCGGGACATACCAAAGGACAATATTCTCCCCATCGATGCTTTCATTGTCTTCCAGGTAACGTTCCACACCATCATTCTCGAGGTCACAACAGGAACCCAGGGTAAGCAAATCCTGGTCTCCTTCTTCCGGTTTGAACCTTGTAGCAAATATTCTGGCATTGTCCCCCCTGCTCTCATCATGGGGCTGCCCCTTGTTTGGTTCAATATAGTAGCCCCTCCTGCTATCGGTTGCCGACGCTATCTTGTACAGATATTTGCTCTCTTCATGTAGCGATGCATCTTTGGTGCGGCCCATGCGTTCTTGTTTCCACTGCTTCCATTCTCCTTCATATGTATAGAATTTCTCCCTATCACCCAGGGCCATGTCTATTCGCATTACCGGCCTGTAGAGTGCATTGTCACCACAGCCTCGCCCAATATTTACTCCTGCAACCCGAAAAGAACCATCATCATAAAATTCAAAGCGGTTTTCGTACCGGTAATTGCATGCCATGGGCCATTTGGGGTTCCGGTAGTCCTGCATCAACACAAAGCCGTTGTCCAGTTTCCTTATCTGCGGCGCATTAAAGGGAAGCACCACGGAAGTTGAAAACATGGGGCACCCCATGGCGTCGTTGTAGCCAAAGAAATAGGAGCCGTCCCCGACCTGCACAAACTCTACGCGCCTTCCTTCCATGTAAGTCTCTGTAGTCGTATCCAACTGGCCCGCGCCTTCCTGCTGGTAACTCACATGCCAATCCACGATTTTTGCTGAAGTCAGCACCGGCTTGCCTTGATAGCTGACATCAATCACCTCCAAACCATCAGAACCCGTGAGCCGGTAGGAAAGCTTCCATCCATTGCGCTCAAGTATGGTGTTTTTCTGGCAATAGTTTTCCATGATGTAACGATTTTGCAGGCTCCTCTCGGATATTCTGGCGGGTGTGGTCGTTTTTCCCAGTCGGGTCCATTTTGCGGCAACCAGTTTAAGCTCTGTCAAATCCACTATTGCCCAAAGCGCCCGCTCCCTGCTGTGATCCGCAAAAACGGGAGCCACACAAAGATGAGCCGAATTTTCGCATGGAGATTCCTGCAGAGCTCCACGAACATTTGCCATGGAAACATCCGTTACAGAAGGCTTTGCCCCCAGCTCCTGCTTTACTTCAGGGGCATTCAGTGCAATGGCCCTGGCGATACGCGCAAGGCGCAAACTGATATCCGGCTGCATGTTCTGGTAGCGCTGGACAGACAATACCCTGGCATTTCTTACATCCACTATGGCTCTGGTGGTTACGTTGGTTACAAAATTATACTTTTCCGCCTGGTAGCAGGCATGCGGTTGGCATACCTGTTTTGCGTCTGCATCCAGAGCGCTTACTATTGCTGGCAAAATACGCATCATGTCATTGTGCAGAATCTGTCCGTCTTGCATCGTATCTTTCAGAAACTCCTGATCTTTCAGCAGGATTTCCTGTGTCTTTTGCGCTCCGTCATCCAGCTCTCTGCCTTGCAAGGGCAGTACGGCCTCACCCCTGTTCACCATTTCCCGAATGTCCTTTTTGTATGACTGCACTTCCGGAATATCCTGGTAGACCTCTGGTGCATTCTTTGGAAGTATTATTTTCTCTTCCACCGTTATTGAAGCCTGTTTTTTCTGAGCAGTTTTTTCCGGTGCAAACCAGTACAAGGCAATCAGTAACAAGCCGGCTACCAGAATAGCGATACTTGTTTTCGCCTCTTTGCTCATCACCCGTTCATCTCAAAATAATACGGCGCCCTGCTCTCAATAAAAACGGACACGCTCAGGACGACGGCCATAATCATGGAGGTCAGCAGTAACAATTTTTTTTGTTCTTTAGCTGTTCGCCAATTGGTGACAAGAGGAACCAAGGGAGAAAGAACAAAAAGGGCAATAAATAGATGCTGCACGCGAAAACCAAAATACCTGTCCAGACACACGGCAATCAACGCCAGAACAAAGCCGAAAAGAAACTGTTGCTGGTCGCCGGAGGGCGTGGTTCTGGGATCGGTAAGCATAAAAAGGGTAAAAACGACAAAAGAAACCGAGTAAAACCGGTGCTGGATCTCTTCAAAGACCACCACAGGATCATGCTGCACCACCAGAAGATACTGCAGGAAAAGATAGCTTCCCACAAATGCCAGGGGAATCACCCAGCGATTCGCCCGTATCAACACCACCACCGCCAACACGACCACCACTGTCACAAACCATAGGGCGTCTCCCAATTGACCCAATACCAGGTGCGCGTCATCATAAAAGAAAAACAGCCCGAACAATAAGGCAAAGTTGGAAGGGTTGAAGAAATGTCTTTTCTCAAATACCAAAATGTGTTTTTGCAGCAGCCCGAATCCGATTACCACGAAGTATATCCATAGCTGGGACGTTGCCATCATCAACATGACGCCCATGGCAGTGGAAAGGGAGGAAAAGGAAAAGAAGTCCAGCTTTTTCCGTATGGCAAAAAGGCAAAGATGCTCAAATGCGGCAGCAAAAAACAGGATACAGGCCACATTGCTCCACGGAAGGTGGAAATACGCAGTGTATTTTGCCAGGACCAGCAGGGCAAAAAGGCCAGCGGCCTGTTGCAGCTGCAGGGGTACCCTAATCACTTACTCCAAGTCCTGGCCAGGGCCGTCTGTTTGTTTGGGAAAAGGACTATACCAGCAAAGGCACCAGCATCAAGGCCACGATATTGATAATCTTGATCAGCGGATTAATCGCAGGGCCAGCCGTATCTTTATACGGATCACCCACGGTATCGCCGGTCACTGCCGCCTTGTGAGCGTCAGAACCCTTGCCCCCAAAATTGCCGTCTTCAATGTATTTCTTGGCATTGTCCCAGGCACCACCGCCAGTAGTCATCGAAATGGCCAAGAACAAGCCGGTAATGATGGTTCCCAGCAGCATACCACCCAGGGCTTTTGGCCCCAGCAGCAAGCCAACCAGTACAGGCGCCAGGATTGGCAACAAGGAAGGAATAATCATTTCCTTGATGGCCGCCTTGGTCAGCATGTCCACGGCACGGGAATAATCCGGCTTCTGGGTATGATCCATGATACCAGGCATTTCCTTGAACTGGCGGCGGACTTCGTTGACGATGCCACCGGCAGCCCGGCCAACCGCTTCCATGGCCATGGAGCCAAACAGATAAGGGATCAGGCCACCGATGAACAGGCCGATAATGACCATGTGATCAGAAAGATCGAAGGTCAAGCCCTTGATGCCAGCCGCTTCCAGGGTATGGGTATAATCTGCAAACAGAACCAGGGCAGCAAGGCCGGCAGAACCAATGGCATACCCCTTGGTTACCGCTTTGGTGGTGTTGCCAACTGCATCCAGAGGGTCGGTGATATTACGAATTTTCTCATCCAGATCGGCCATTTCCGCAATACCACCGGCATTGTCAGTGATAGGACCATAGGCATCCAGCGCCACGATAATGCCAGTCATGGACAACATGGAAGTTGCAGCAATAGCGATACCATACAGTCCCGCCAACTCATGTGCTCCCCAGATTGCCGCACAAATCGACAGCACAGGGGCCGCAGTAGACTTCATGGATACGCCCAGGCCAGCGATGACATTGGTGCCATCGCCAGTAGTGGAAGCTTCTGCAATATGCCTGACTGGCTTGAATTCAGTCGCGGTGTAGTATTCGGTGATGACGACCATCAACGCAGTCAGCACCAGGCCAATCAGTGCCGCCAGGTACAGACTGAAAGCAGTTACTGCTTCACCACCAACACTCAGCCCATCGGGAAACATAAGCACCGATACCGGATAGAAAACAACCGCGGAAATGGCACCGGCAACGCCCAGGCCACGATACAGGGCGTTCATGATCTTTCCGCCATCACGCGCCTTGACGAAATAGGTTCCGGCCACGGAAGCAATGATGGAGATACCGCCAAGAATCAGGGGATAAAGCACCGCGTTATAGCCCACGCCCTCCACCATGAGAGAACCAAGCAGCATGGTTGCAACCACGGTTACCGCATAGGTCTCAAACAGGTCGGCCGCCATGCCGGCACAGTCCCCGACGTTATCGCCCACGTTATCGGCAATAACGGCTGGATTGCGGGGATCATCTTCTGGAATGCCCGCTTCCACTTTTCCCACGATATCAGCGCCTACATCCGCGCCCTTGGTGAAGATGCCGCCACCCAGACGCGCAAAAATGGAGATCAGGGAACCGCCAAAAGCCAGGCCGATCAGAGGGTGAATTGGATCATCGACCCCCGCCATCAACAGGATGCTATAGAAACCAGCTACACCCAGCAGGCCCAAGCCAACCACCAGCATTCCGGTAATCGCACCACCGCGGAAGGCTATCTGCAGGGCAGCATCCAGGCCATCGTTGGCGGCCTCTGCCGTGCGTACATTGGCTCGAACTGAAATATTCATGCCGATGTAACCAGCCAGGCCGGAAAAAACTGCACCGATAGCAAACCCGGCAGCCATCGCCCAGCCCAAAAAGATGCCGATGAGCACAAACAACACAGCACCGACAATGCCGATCGTCATATATTGACGGTTAAGGTAGGCTGATGCCCCTGCCTGTATGGCAGCAGCAATCTCGTTCATTCGTTCATTTCCCGTTGGCTTGGCCAGTATCCACTTCATGGATACCACACCGTAACCAATAGCTACCAGCGCGCAGATCAGCGCAAATATCAGGCCTGTTACCATAGCAATCCCCTGTTTTATCTGTTTGTTATGAAAACCCGCTCCGCATGGAAATCAAAAAACTCATGGGGAGAGGTTGACAGAAACGCTATAGAAATGCTAGCCCCGAGGGAAATCAAAACATTGGGGGGCTGAAATAAGAGGAGTCTATCCGCAACTGTCGGGGAATAGCTCCACGATGACAGAATTTTTACCTGAGAGTGGCTGAATTTCTATCGGAAAAACAATTATTAACAGTTTATTATCAATTACTTGATAATAGGGACGAGGGAACCGAAAAACGGTGGATTCAAGCCTCGTTCAGCCACCTGGCAGCCCGCTTGGCAAAATAGGTCAGCACACCGTCAGCACCCGATCTCTTGATGCAGATCAAAGATTCCATCACTACGGCGCGCTCATCCAGCCAGCCATTTTGCACCGCAGCCATGTGCATGGCGTACTCGCCACTAACCTGGTAGACATAGGTCGGCACCCCAAACTGATCCTTTACCCGGCGCACGATGTCCAGATACGGCATGCCGGGCTTGACCATGACCATGTCCGCCCCTTCCTGCAGATCCAGCGCCACCTCGCGCAGGGCCTCATCACTGTTTGCGGGGTCTTGCTGGTAGGTGTTCTTGTTGCCCTTGCCCAGGTTGGCCGCGGAACCCACGGCATCACGGAAGGGGCCATAATAGCTGGAGGCGTACTTGGCCGAGTAGGCAAGGATACGCGTGTGAACATGACCTTCAGACTCCAGCACGTCCCGGATATCGCCGATGCGTCCATCCATCATGTCTGACGGGGCCACCACGTCGGCGCCGGCCCGGGCATGGGAAAGGGCCTGTTTGACCAGCACCTCCACGGTTTCATCATTGAGGACATAGCCGCTCTCATCGATGAGTCCATCCTGGCCGTGCGTGGTGAAGGGGTCGAGGGCTACATCGGTAATGACGCCCAGCTCCGGCACGGCGTCTTTCACCGCCTGTACCGCACGCTGCGCCAGCCCGTCGGGATTATAGGCTTCTTCGGCGCTTTCGCTCTTGGCCGAAGGCGGCGTTACGGGAAACAGGGCCATGGCGGGCACGCCCAGCCCCGCAATCTCTTTCGCCTCTTCCACCAGCAGGTCGATGCTCAGGCGCTCCACGCCGGGCATGGAAGCCACGGGTTCGCGGTTGCCCGAACCTTCGAGGACGAATACCGGATAGATCAGGTCATCCGGCGTAAGCACGGTTTCCCGCATCAGGCGGCGGGAAAAGTCATCCCGGCGCATGCGGCGCATGCGGGTAAAGGGGTAGCCTGCGAAGGCCTGGGTATCTATGGGCATGTCACGATCCTGCAAGATTCACTGTCAGGGGGTTAGTTTAACCACCCGGCTGGCAGGAAACAAACAAACAAAACGGCTACCTTGGCCGGGTGTGCTTTGAATATCGATCACTGCTTCGTGGCGTTTGAGCACATGGCGGACGATGGACAGCCCCAGGCCGGTGCCACCTCGCTCGCGGGAGCGGCTTTTGTCGATACGGTAGAACCTTTCCGTGAGACGCTGCAGATGCTCCGCGGCAATCCCCGGCCCCCGGTCCGCCACCACCAGGCGGGCGCCATCACCATCCCGCCCCCAGTAGACGTCGATGGGGGTGCCCCGGGGCGTGTGCTGCACCGCATTGAAGATCAGATTGCCGAAAGCGCTGCCCAGCTCACTCTCGCTGCCAATGAGACCCAGCGCCCCATCCGTATGCAACTGGATGGGATGCCCGGCTTCATCACTGAGCCGGCGGGCGTCTTCCACCAGCCCGGCCAGCAACGCCGGCACCTCCACTGATTCACCGACCCAGAGCTGATCTTCTTCCAGTTCCAGGCGAGACAGCATCAGCAAATCGGCAACAATGGATTGCATGCGCTCTGCCTGGCGGCGGGAGGCAAGCAGTGCCCGGTGGATGTCTTCTGGCAATTCCTGTTCATCTGCCAGCATCTCCAGGTAGCCTGCCACCACAGTAAGCGGCGTACGCAATTCATGGGACACATCTGCGATAAAATCGCGGCGCACCGCCTCCACACGCTTCAGCTCGGAAATATCATGGGCCAACAGCAGATACTGGCCTTGGCCAAATTCCACCATCCTGATCTGCAGCATCCGGGATGGATCAGCGGGGGACGCCAGTTCGAGGGGACGAGAAAAATCCTTTTCTTCAACCCAGCGCTGGAAATCCGGGTGCGGGACAAGGTGCAGAATATGCTGGTTGCGTTTGCGCACCGACAGTTCCAGACCCAGCAATTCATGGGCCGCGGTGTTGAACCACTGCACCCGCAGGTCGTTCTCCAGAATGATGGCCGCATCCGGCATGGCTTCGAGGGTATCGTAGAAGCGGTGCAACAGACGGCTGAGGCGTTTTTTTCGCTGGCGGGCGCGGTTGCGGGCCTTTTTCATGTGGATGGCAATATAGCCCCAGATGCCGCCAAGCCGGGATTCGTCCCGCTCTACGCCATGCAGCCATTCCTCCATGAGGTACATTTGGCGCAAATGCCAGGCGATATATCCACCTAGCCCCATGAATATAGGCAGCGACCAGACACCGCTGAGCAAGCCAAACAAGGTGACGACTAAACCAATGACCAGCAGACGCCCAAGCTCTACAGAAAGATTGTCATGCACCATCCATACCTTTGACCGACAGGCTGTAACCTGCGCCCCGCAC
>Ga0256834_1002454_pt1 | contig 11660 bp, 25 predicted proteins | sample 4281140metaG_FD_190536 | JGI IMG/M metagenome (GOLD analysis project Ga0256834, IMG submission 190536) | Hydrothermal vent microbial communities from East Pacific Rise, Pacific Ocean - 4281-140 | ecosystem: Environmental > Aquatic > Marine > Hydrothermal vents | place: Pacific Ocean: East... | reverse complement strand
TCTACCATTTTGACCACCTTTTTCTTGTTCTGTTTTTTTATTCTCACTTGATATTTATAAATGTTACGGTTTATAAATGCTATAGTTTATAAATAAATCAAAAAATTTTTTGTTAAAATAAGGCAATGTTGGTTAAAACTAAACCTTGCAAGGCAATTTTTTGCCTTGCTAAACCTAGCAAAAATTAGTATTTTTGTAAAACGAATGTGTATTTTTGCGTTTTACAAAAAAGAAATCAATTTTATTGTTTTTTGATTCTTTTCAAGTATTGAAAGTTTATATAGTATTAAAATAAGTATTAAGTATTATGAAGGTGCGAGAACTAAACGAAAGCAAGCTAAGGGCTTGCGTTAGGGAATTCAATTATTTTTTACGTTTTTTACGAATAAATGAAGAGCTGGATTTGGAAATAGCGAAATCAGTTATAAATAATGAGTTCTATGAGTTAACAAGGCTATATAAAATGCTCTTCTTAATTGGAAAGTTATTCTATGATCCCCTTATGATTTCCTATATTTATTTAAAACTTTATTTGAATAAAACGAACTACGAAATAAAGCAAATCCTTAAACTGAATGATAAACAATTAAAAGAATTGCAAAGAAGATTACTAAAGAGAAAATACGAAATAAGGTTAAAGATTTAAAGTTTTTATAATTCTTTTGCTATTTCTTTTTGGGTGATTGTATGCTTGACTTACTAAAATTAAAGGAACTCGTTGGAATTGCTTTACAAAAGAAATTTGAAGAGTATGAAGTCGAAAGCGTTGAAATTAAGGATTCTAAGGATGAACTAATAATAAAAATTAAAACGAAAAGGGCAAAAGAATTAAAAGAGAAGTTAAAAGAGGTGATGGAAAATGTTTAACTTTCTAAGAAGAAAAAAGAAAAAGGAATCCAAGCCTGTTCAAGTTTCTGAACAAACTTCCAAGTCAGAGGACGAAATAATTCAAGAAATGTTGGCACAAGGCTATTCAGAGGACGAAATAATGGAATATTTATTATCCGAAGAAGATTCCAAACCGAAAAAACGAAAAAAGAAACGCCATAATTACGATGAGATATCTGAACTTCGTTCACAGAACTTAGAGCTAATGGAAAAGATGTTGACCTTGGTTGATCTTTTCATGGAAAAAATGACCGACATGAGCATCAAAAACGCAGAAAGATCTATTAAAACGTTGGAACTCTTGAACAATATAGTCACAGAGCAGGAGTATAAAGAACTCGAAAAAATAAAAAGAAAGTTAGAATTACAGAAGGAAATCAATGAACTAAAGAAAGAAGCCGAAAAGAAAGACATAATGAGCGAAGGATTTAACATCTTAAAGAATTTGCTTGAAAGAAAACAGAGTTCCGAAGAATCCGAACAATCCAAAGAAAATTTAAAGAAAAAGGTAAAGTTTAAGTGATTTAATTTTTCCTTCTTTTATAAACTATAACCTTTATAAATCGAAATATTTATAAATGATTTTGACCAATATGGTTCTCAGACAAGATTGAGGAGGTGAGAGGCATGAGTAAGAAGGTCAAGTTTGAAGAGAAAATAAGAATTGGAATCGAAGCTACTCCCAAGGGTAGCTTCACAGTCAGAAAAGAATTTGTTCTTGATAAGGAAGAAGATATAAAAAGAATTTTTGAATTTGTTGAAATGATTTACAAAATGTTTCTAAACGATGACATTGGTCATTTCTTTGTCGATTTCGATAGATGTTCTGTTCCGAAAATAATTGAAGAAGAAGATTGAGGAGGTGATAGAAAATGAACTATAAACTCATTATTTGGGATAAATTGAATGATTATGCTACTGAAAAAGAAATGTATCTTTGGGAAGCATTGCAATTCATTTCTAAACAAAGTTTGAGTTACGTAAAACTCCCCAATATGCAAACTCGTTTTATTTTGGAAAACTATCTAAGAAAGTATGAAATTTACAAGAAATATTCTGAGAAATTTAAGTTTGTGTTTGGAGTACGTTTTTATGACAATCGGGGGGTTGATACTTTCTTTCTTGTGTTTCAAAGAAAAAGATTCCCGGGTGAGAAAAATGATTAACTTGGTTAGAATAGTAAAAAATTCAAATAAAGAAAGAAATATTAATCTTGTTGAAATTTATGTTTTAAAATACAAGAAAAAAGATTTTGAAATTCTACTTGAGACTATTTTTGATTATTTTTCTGAAGATTTAATTGATTTATGTCACAGTGCTTTAAACGTTGAATTATGGTATACTTGGCCTGAGTTAGACTTAAATGTAAACGATTATTACTGTTTTAGAGAGTATAATGAAAAATATGAGAGAATAGTATGGGTTGGTATAGTGTATGAAGACATAAATAAATTTCTGAAAAAAGTTATTGATAAACTAAGTAACAATACAGATTTTAAAATAGAAATGGAAGAGAGAAAAAAGGGTGATAAGGATGGCATATGAGAATATTGATATAGATTTTAGTGTTACATATTTAGACAAAAGGAAAGAAAGTTATTTTTGGAAAGAGTATTTTGATTATGTGAAATTTTTAGATTTTGATATGAAAACTTTTGTAGATTTTATAATAGATTTGGTTGATTCAGGGGTTTTATCTTGTGCTGAAATTAAAATTAGAATAAATAAAATAGAAGAAGATTAGGGGGTGAGAGCTATGAAGATTAGGATAAATTCAATAAATTTAGAAACGAACATACCGTTGCCAAGGAAACTTGATATAGAAGATTTGAAAAAGATCAAGACTGAATTGGAGTTTAAATATACTTCGAATAACGTATCCGTGAGCACTTTTAAAAACGGTGGAATTTCGATCAACTATAAACCTTGTGATAAGGTTTTGGTTAGGCTTTTCAACACTGGTAAGGTTTTGATACTTGTTTATAACATTGAAAACTTTAAAGAACTAGAAGACTTGGACATCTACGAAAAAATCGAAGAAATTAAGAAAATAGTAAAAAAGGTGGTACAATGAGAATTAAAATGACCAAGGTCAAAGGTAAGGATCAAATCTTGATTGAGTTCAAGGAAAACGGTACTTCCATTAGAAATATATTCGACGAAATAGTTAAAGTTTTGGTTAAATTTGTTGATCAAAATTCAAGAATTGCAGTGAAGTTCGAAGATGAAGACATTTTGGTTCTTGATGGTAAATACTTGGATTTACTTAGACAAGAAGATGAAGACGAGTTGGACAAGTTGCTTGGTGGAAACAATGAGAGCCAAAAAGATAAGTAACTTCTTTGTCTATCCTAAGGCAGTTTTTAAGCAAGGCAAGGAAGTTACGATAACCAAATCCCAAGCACAAATGCTTTATAACCTTTTGAAAAACTTCCCAGAAGAAAACAACAACATTTTAAAACATGAAATCAAGGATAACGAAATAACATTTTACTTTGACGAAGACGACAATAGAAAACTCGACAGAGACGAAATAAAACATCTTAAATACATTTGTATGAGCGTTTTGTCGAACGAAGAGCTTGCGAAGGACGAACCAGTGCCATTGTTTCACCCGTACATTGTACAATCGAACTCTTATGTGCTTTGGTACGTGGTGGCAATAAGCCATTATTTACCTTTGAACGTCTGTTTGGTTTCAGAGCCGGGACAAGGAAAGACTTACTTACTTAAAACCTTGGCATCGTTGAACAAAACAAGTCGTTACATCGACATAAACAGTACTCCAGCGGGTGTTTTCGGTGAAGTAGAACGTACCAAGGAAGGCTGGAAATGGATTAGGGCCCTTGATAACAACGCATTGGTCTATATCGACGAATTCAATTTACTTCGTGAAGATGTACAAAATAGTCTTTTGAGCGTCCTAAGCGGAGTGCTTTTGATCAACAAAGCGGGTATTAGGGTTTGTGAAAACATAAAAATTAGCTCCATAGTCGCTCAGAATCCAAACACTTCCGATCGTAGGTTCAATAGGGATGAAGACATCAATAAACAAATAACGAACAATTCAGCCTTGTTAGACAGAATCGCCTTAATCTATCCCTTTGAAATCGACATAGAACAGTTCAACCTAAACATAAAACAAGTACCATTCAAGACTTTACTCTTGGACGTGAAACTTGACTTCGATAAACTTAGAAAAACGGAAATATGGGATTTCCTAAGACAAATGTGGGAACACTACAAGTCCCTAAGGGCCATCTACACCACGGTGGCCATTTGGACCTTTAACAAACTGTTTAAGGTCGACTTGGACGTCACAAAGTCCATAGCCTTTAACTTTATCCAAGTTAAGTACATGAAAACACCGGTGGACCTTGCATTTGACTTGATGAACGAGCTGGAAGACAAATGTAAGGAAGTTTACGAAGGAAAAAAGGCGTTCAACAAATTTTACAAAAAAATGAAGGGGGTGATATCATGAAAAGGTTAATGGTGGATTTGGACACAAAAAATAGGGAAATAATCAATCAATTGATTAAAGATCTTTGTAAAATCAACGAAGTCAAATGGATTAGCTTGTACAGCACCAATAAGGGATATCATATGATCATACTTTTCGAAGACAATTACATAATCGAAAAGGATTTGTTTGGTGAACGTGTATTGTCCATAGAAGACCTAATAAAAGAAATACTATTGATCTACTATGATGTCGTAGACTATAACTTTTTCAAATGCTGCGACCAGCTTAGATATAATTGTTTAAGGACTGGAAAGAAGTATGCTTTGGAAAACGATGAAGTTAAGGTGTGCGAAAGAACAAAATTAGAAAAGGTGGTGAAAAATGGAGTTTAACATAAACTTCGAAGATTTACTGTATAAGCACTGGAAATGGTTCGTTAGAAAAGTCTACTTCACAGACATCCTTGGATTTAAAAGATACATATACTATCCAAATAAATTCAGAAAAACAACGCTAATGCGCTTGCTACAAAAGAAACTGAAAAGCTACAAGAAAGCCAAAGAGTTCTATCAATATCTATTGTATAGCAAGATAATACAAGAAGAAAGGGAAGGTAGGAAAATATTTTGTAGGTTAAGCGTGTTCCTTTACAAAGTTTACATAAGTTGGTGGACTGGTGGCTCGAACTACGATTACGAACGTACAATTTATTACTTAATACCTTGTCCGTATGCCTTCGTACCATCAACGAACTATTTATACTGGCTTATGGAACGCATAGTCGAAAAAATATGGGATATTCCACTCGAAGAAGTGGAACGCTGGCACAACTTCGTGTTTTCCTTCGGAAACACATGGGAACTTGGCAAACTGGATAAGAAAAAGATCCAAGAATGCGCCATAGAGCTAAAATGGTTCTATGAAGGTGAAACGGCGCGTAGTGGTTGGGTCACGCTTGCCGAGGGTTACGTGAGCATTTGTGGGGCCACGGAGCTGGATTACTACACTCCCGAGACAAGGGGTAGAATAAAAGGAAAGAAGTTAGTGTATTTGGATCCAAACAATCTTGAGAAAAGTTTAAAAGAATTAAAGAAAAGATTTGGTATTGATGACGAGTGACCCAGATAAAATTTTTGAGTTGAATGTTAAATTAAACGAAAGGTTGATGAAAAAGTTTGAAAAACAAAAAGAAGAAGAAGGATTTAGTACTTTGGTTGTTGAGCTGTTTTCTGATTTAAAACTGCAGTTAAGCCCAAGATATCTACAAGATTTAAAGGACATAGACGAATACATGGCAAGGTTTAAGATTCCATTGGATGTTTTGGCGTATTGTTGTGCTTTGGATGAATTTTTGATCAAAGCTCCAAATAAGGCTTTGTTTTTCTATGTTTGGAAACATTGTGAGTTTTACAATTTAATAAAGACTAAGGCAACAACAAGAGCCATTTCTATTTTTTATACTTTGAAAAGAATTCAAAATGAGCTAAAGCCTTACTACACAAAACAGTAAACTTTAACACACAACTATTTATATTACATAGTACTATATTTCTTTTGGAAAACATTTAAGGGTGAGACAATGACACTAGCACCAGTCTACAACGGAAGACCATTAGTCTCCATAAGAAGGGTTAGAGGCTCTGTTCTAACCGGTGGTAAATCGAGACAAGTACTGGGTAAGCCAGCACCTTGGGCAGAAAACCCGGGAAGGCTAACGGATAACCAAAAAGTTATTATAAAATCAACCAAAATGATAGCCGCACTTGTAAAGGCAGTTGTTCCATCGGGTGAAAGAAGACTTGAAGCAGTTAAAGAAATAAGAGAGTCAACGAAAAATATAAAAGAAAAGAACAATCCAGCTTATATGTACGAAGTATTTGAGTTAGCTATTGATTATCTCAAAGATAAGTATCCAGAAGAGTATGATGACGCTAAAAATGATATCAAAAGAATACAAAGGACTTTTGGTGCTCTACCACCAAAAAAAGCAACAGCAAAAGCAGAAGAGGAGTAAGGGGTGAGAGGAAATGAACTTTAACGGAATAATAGGATTTTTCGAAGAAAATATCCCAACAGTCGCTGGCGCATTCATTGAAAATTACATAAGCACTGCAATAGAGAAGGCAGTGGCAAACTTCGGTTTCAAGTTGAAAGACTGGGAACTAAAGTTAGTCGAAGCAGTCGTAATTGCATTGGTCTATGACTACATCCATGACCCAACAATTAAGGAAGTCCTAGAAGGAGCATTCATTGTTTGCGTGGCCGAAGCAGGTAGAATATTGGCCGGTGGCCTTTGATGACCATCTTGATACCTTCGATTCCAAACTATTTTAACCAAGTGAAGGCCTGTTGGCTCAAGAACACTTATTCTTATCAACCATTGCTACCAAAAAAGAAAAAAGAACAGCAACCAAAGTTAAACTTCCAAGAAATCAACAAGTATGCACAAAGTCTAGAGACAACGGCAACCAACAAAACGGATCAAACCGTTTCTTTCAAAAACTATCAACAATACCAGAAATGGAAAAAGAACGTTGAGGCTGAGAAACAAATAGCACAAAAAGGTTTCCCAGAGCCAGAAAAACTAAAAGAACTACAACAACAACTATGGAACCTTACAACGTCAACGGAGAAGTCTTTGAAAACGAATTTATTAAAAGCAGATAAAGAAGGATTAAAATTAATAAAAGGTTTGTCAAGTCATTTAAATAATTTAATGTTAACATCAATATTTCCTGTATATGGGTTATTTAAGGATTTGAAAGAGCTAGGTAATCTTGGAAGTAGTTTAAGTAAAGATTTAGGTTTTCATTTGAATTTAAATCTAGAAAAAGATCTACAAAAATTTGGAGATTGGTTAGGAAAGGAACTAAAAGGCATAGGAAAGTGGATAGAACTGGTTTTAATCCTACTTGTGGCATACGAACTACTAAAGAAGCTATAACACAATTCTTTATATATCATTAGATTATATAGTTAAAAAGATTAAAGGGGTGAGAACATGGCAAGGATAATGAACTTCGAGAAAATATTAACAACTGCAAATAACTACCTAAATATAAGCTCTTCTTCGAAGACTGCGTACGTTATAACGTCTGTTGGTGCATCGGTTGATATAGAAGACATTAAAGTAGGTGGTTCAACCGTCTCAGATGCTCTACCATCTACATACGCACCATTGGCAATCCCAACGCCAGACTCTGGCTATTATTACGACATAAGTGACATGCCAATAATCGTTCCAAACTCAACAAACGTAAGAATCGACCTAAGTGCCGCTGGCTCCGTAAGGCTTTCTGGAATGGCAATAGCATTCGACAACAACGAAGATCCAGAAAAGGAGCTTCCAAGGATCCTAGGAGACGTCTACAACAGGGTCAATGGGCAATCCAAAGTTTACAAAATAATAAGAACGGTCTCCGGTGACGTAGCAAAGAACACTGGAACAACAACGATAACCGTTAACGCAGGTACAGAGGCAAACATAGGCTCGTTCAAGTTGGATACTTCGGAATCTTGGACCATTACTAGGATAATGGCAACTGCATCTTCGGACGCCGACAAACTTGGCTTAGTCATTAACTACGGTCCAAACGGATCCAAGACATATGACACATTAGATCCAAATTTCGAAGGCTCAGTACAAGGCCTAACACTAGAAAACTTGAGTCCATACATGAGCAACGCAAGAACAATACTTCCAAGCCCAATTCAACTAAACCCAACGGACACAATATCCTTCACAATAAGGGTCAACGAAGACATAAGCCTAGCAGCAAATACAACGTTGACTGCTTCCGTGATCATAGAAGCAATCAAACACATCCATTAAAACAATTTTTTGGTGATATCCAATGATCAAGTATTATACAGTTGTTTATAGCTCAAATGGTATTCATAACGAAACCGTTCCGTCGGACGTTGGTAAAAATGCAAAAATACTTAAAATAATACCAATTACGAACGAAAACGTCCAAATAGACATAACAATAGCCAACAGAGACGTAGTGAACGGATTTTTAGTCACAACGGCCTACGACGGTGACATAAATAAATCGCTGCCCTTGGAAATGGAAGTAAATGCAATGGATCCAATAGTGATAAAAACCCAATCTTCATCCACATACACGTTGACCTTGACATTCGTTTACGAAGTGAAAGAATGATAGGGGAAATATTTGGCTACTTTTTGGCAAATACAAAAAATTTTAATGGCGAGGCTACTTTACCCGCTGGTAGCACCAGCGCCTCGACCACTTTGTACTCCGTACAGTCAAACGAATACTTGTTCGTGTATGACTTAAAGATCTTTAGCTCCAATGTTTCAGGAAATTTAACGATTAGCCTAAAGGATGTCCAAGGATTGATAAACCAACAAAACAAAGTCATACCTTCGACCATCAACTTCCCAGTTAAATTTGTCCCTCCACTGGTCCTTCCACCCTCGGACGTTTTGAACTTGATACTTGAATCCAGTACGACATACACAACAGTACAAACTGTTTACTATGAAATACAAGCGTTTACTGTGCCTCAATCGATCTATGAAGAGCTAAAGGACATAGCCCAAGCCCTACATATAATTAAAAGGAAGGTGTTAGAATGAACTGGAAGGAACTACTTGGTTTGGGAATTGGTGGACTAATTTTAGCTTCGGTGGTCAAAGAAAAAGAACAAAGCCAAACACAACCAAAGGAACAACCAAAACCAAAGAAAGTTAAGGTAATAATTCCAAAGGTAGAAAAAACTTCACAAGGAACGCTAAAGATATGGGGTGGACTCGCTGGTGCAGAACTAGAAAACAAAAATGTACATGTTTGGATAAATCCAGTCAAACAACCCAACATCTACTCTTCGGAGACCAAATACTTGAAAAAAGAACATGTTAAAGCCTACGTTGGAGTGGCCATAGTCAAGAACGCCTTTAGTTGGCCAACCATCGACGTTGTGACGTCCACACATGGACCGGGCACTTGGACTTTGAAAGTCTACGACAACGGCTCTTACATAGGCGGCTACACGTACCACCAAGACAAATACAACGCCATTGTCCGTCATTGGTCCGGATTTGGACTTAAAAAAGGAAAACACTTGATTAGGGCAGACTTATTCCATAACGGAACATTGTTTACCACAGCCTATAAGAGTGTGGTAGTATGAAGTGGCCTTATGAGTTAGAAGTTACTTTTCCATCGTTGAACGAACTAGGACAAAAAATAGCCTCAATTCAGATTCTAAAAGAACAAAGGATAGATTTAGGCTCAAGTAATGAAATAGTTTTTAATAACACCTATACATTTACTAATCCAACATCATTCATTCTAAAAAGGGTTTCAAATAAACTATCGTTTTCTTCTGTGCTTTACTGTGCCAACTTCGTTGGCTCTTTAGATCTAAATCCAAGCTCCTACGTACAATTTCTGGATTCAAATGGAGACGTTATCCAAGAAGTTAGTTTAAAATCAGGAGAAAACAGGATAACGTTGGATATAGCAAACGTTTCGACGATTTCTTTGACAACTGAGTTCGTTGTACCAGAAACGTTGCCGTTTGAAAACGGTGACCAAATTTCAATCATTTTAGATCAAAAAATAACGTTATACGGTGAGGTATAATGGGATTCAACGTAAAGATTAGACAAAATACTGGAGAATATTTAAGGCCGATCGAGCATTGTTTCTTTTATACTTTAAATAGTCCAAGCGATTATTTTAGTAGTGCTATAATTCCAATAAGCAACTACGTAGAACAACTATCAAGTAGTAACTTTTCATTTGACTTTAGTATATTTAATAACAGAGACAATTTTACAAATGATTGGGACTTTGGTAGATCGCAGTTAAATCTAACAATGATAAGAACTTTAAATTCATTGTACTACAACACAATAGCAGGCGCTGCGACACTTAAAACTGTTTACTTGATTTATAGTCCGTTCGCGTATAATGGCAATGTTTTGTTAAGAGCATACAAGAACGCAGTAAAATCTACTAACATTTTGGGAGACAGTTATTTTGATATTCATTATAGATTTAGTGGTGATGATTTAGGTATTTACAGTCCATTTTACTATAAAATAACAAATGGAACTGGATATGCAACAGTTTATACATTTTCTGATTTTAGTAGATTATATGATAACGGATATTGTGTTTATAACTACGTGTTTAAAGTAACTATCCCTAAGCCAGCGGCTGGAACAGCATATGCTAAAATACAAGCAACTTACGCATATGGTACAAGTACAGTTACAGCATCTGGATTTGGCGGACTTTACATAGACACATCAACCAATTCGCTTGTTTTTGGAACTGCTCCAACAACCGGAATAACAGTAGGTGGACAAATGGGTACTTGGTCAGGTAGTATTGCATCAACATCAACAGCAACTGGTGTGACGTTAACAGGATTTATATCAATAAACGATCCAGAAGTTAAACTACAATCAATAGAATTGCAAGGTTATATTGGAGGAACAACAACTACTACAAGCGTTAATTTAGAATACAAATGTGGTCAAATATTCGCTTTCAAGAGTGACAGTATATTAACGGAGGTGTTGTGAAATGGAACTAAGTGAAGCAATACAAAAAGGAAAGGTAAGTGTTTTAGAACAAGTTGTGACTCCTAAGAAGATATATTATAGACTTGAGTTAAATATAGACTCTTCAGATCCAGATTACGAGTCTCTAAAAGCGTTAGTTGACGCTTATAATAAAGAATTTAGTGAGAATGTGAAAGAATGAAGATAGTAAAATTGACCAAAGAAGAGCTTTTAGAAAGAATGAACGAATTTTGGCAAGAGACAGACGAAAAACCGTACATAGAACCTAAATTTACCATAGTTTGTCCATTTTGCTCTTCAGAGATGGTATTTAAGCATGCAAATTATTTCAGTAGGGGCTATCCAAACAACGTAGGCTATAACTACCGTTGTGACGTTGCCTATAAATGCCTCAATTGCGGTTACGTAGCCACGTTTGGAGTTGCCATAAGCGAGAGCCACTACAAAAAAGTTTTGAAAAAAGGAGAAAAGTTCATTGAGTGGTGGCAATGCTAACAGAGTCCTTGTTGGCAGGAGTATTTATAGCACTGTTAATCCCTTTCATTTTGCAATTAAACAGTAAAATATCAAACCTTGAGAAGCAAATCTACGAAATAAAAGGCAAACTAGAAATTTTGATAAACAACAATTGCAAAAAGAAAAAGTAAACTTTTAATATTCTTTACACAATTATTTACTCGGTGATAAAATGGCAAAAATAGGTCAAAGGATTGTTAGAGGAGTTATTAATGGAATGACAAT